>OKRR01001275.1_pt1 | contig 23274 bp, 17 predicted proteins | sample 1601211 | NCBI WGS metagenome assembly OKRR01 (sample SAMEA3541525, study PRJEB24748) | human gut metagenome | biome: human gut; feature: human-associated habitat; material: faeces | place: China | collected 2012
TAAAATTTATCAAATATTTTTCCTTTTTCCACGTCGCTGATGCCCTTGCCGGTGTCAGCGATTTTGATTTCCGCCATCCCGTTCTTGCATTCAGCACTGATACTAATCAAGGTGTCCAAAGGTGTGTATTTCAGTGCATTGTCCACAAGATTGATGATGACCTGCACGATCAGTTTTGCATCTACCCGTACCATCAGTAAATCATCCCCATAATTCACAGTGATGGAATGCTTTTTTGCATTGGGGCGGATATGCTGCATCGCTTCCTCGATGATTTCAGAAACCAGCTCTGGAGAGGTTTTCAGCATCATGCGACCTTCTTCGATACGAGTAGAGTACAAAAGATTTTCCACCAGGTTGGTCAACCACATGGAGTCATCGTAAATATCTGCATAAATCTGCTGTTTGGTTTCATCATCAAAGCTATGACTGTTGTGTAAAAGATTGCCTGCATTACCGGAAATCGTTGTCAGTGGAGTGCGTAAGTCATGGGAGATGGCTCGCAGCAGATTAGCTCTAAGTTGTTCGCTCTCTGCCAGAATTGCTGCAGCTTCTTTTTCCCTGATATTCTTCTCATTTTCCAGTGCAAGCGCTGTTTCACCGAGAATAGACAAAAGGATGCTCTGCTCTGATGCATCCAAGGCACCTGCCATTGCATCAATTCCCACGACACCATATATTCGTTCATTGACACGAACAGCAAAATACAGATACTGTGCATCCGGGAAGTTCTTTGTTGTAGCTCCGGCATTATGATTGTTCTGAAGAACCCACTCTACAATCGCAAGTTCTGTTTCTTCATCGTAAAAGCGCTGTCCATCCGAAATGAAACGTATCGGCTCAGATAATCGTCCACCCTCGTGGTCAAAAATGACTATACTTCGTCCGAGCAGCTTGTTGATCTGCTGTCCGGCAGTTTGCAGAATGGCTAATTTGTTTTCTGCCTTAGACAAAAGCTGATCTGTATCAAAAAGTACCTTTGTTCGTTTGGCGATTTTCTCTGATTGTCGTGCCTGTTCTTTATATCGAATGGCCAATGTACCTGTGATGTACGCCGTTAAAAACATAACTACGAATGTTACCGGATAACCGGTATCGTAAGCTGCGAGCGAGAATCGAGGTGCTGTAAACAGATAATTAAAGATAAATACACTGACTATGGATGAAATCAAGCTGTATATCTGATGGGATGTGGCAATAGATGTCAACAACACACCAAGAATATACACCATTATCATATTTGCATCGGTAAAGCCTATCTCGTGAAACAACAAACTGAGTAATGTTGCCGCAAACAGAATCAGAGCGCTCTTTACAGTGTTTTTTATGATTTGCTCGTGATGGTATTTCCTCGCCTTTTTGGGATGATAGGTCGTATCTGCTGCTTTATCTGGAATGATATGAATATCCAGCTCTGGTACATAGGACAACAGAAGTTGTGTTAATGTCGGTTTTCCAAACAGATGCTTTTGGATAGCGGAGCTTTGGCCCAAAACAATTCGAGTAATACCGGAGATGCGGGCAAACTCTGCGATTTGGTACGGAATATCGTCGCCATATACCGTTTCGATAGTCGCTCCAAGCTGTTCAGCCAGCTTGCGGTTTTCCTCCAATCGCTTTTTGTTTTCGTCGGTAGCCACTGCAAAATCCGGTGTTTCAACGAATAATGCTGTAAACTGACTGTCAAAGGCTTTTGCCATTCTTGCGGCGGAACGAATGATCTTTGCATTGGACGGTGCCGACGACAGACAGGCGAGGATATGATCCTGCTTGCTGTTAATGTTATTTAGTTTGTTCATTATCCTCACCTCCAACTTTGTAATAGATTCTACCATACAAAAGTCCTGATTTCTACCCCGAAAATGTGAACGTTCAGTCTAAATAGTCAGCATATCCGCATTTTAGTCTACAATGTTCCATTTCCAATGCTGTAATTACTCGGTCACGATTTTTTGATTTCAAACTCTTTTTCCAAACAACACGAATCCATTTTTCCTCATCCGGATTTTCAACTGTTAGACCAAGCGTGGTTACCAGCATCTTTGTCTTTTCGTATGGAATCCGAACAGAAGCATATTGTTTCCCCAAAGGTTCTGTGCTGTCATCTGCCAGAAGAAGAATGTCGATACGTTCGTTTATTAGCTTATCTAAGAGATGATTGATTTGTCCACTACTGAGAAAGAACTCAACATGAGGAGCAGATTCAGAATAACTCTCTAATGCAGATGCAATGGAATTCAACAGCATCGGGGTTTCTGCTGCAATATGAATCTTGCATTGGCTATTTCGATTACCTTCGGCGATTAGGCGTTGGTTTTCTTCAATGAAATCTCCGAATCTTACAACAACATAGTATCCAAATGCAAAAGTTGCCAACAGAATTAGTATTAAAAATAGATCCTTCATCAAGAACACTTCCTTAGCCTGATTAAAAAAGGATTGATTATATGCAGAAGCACTTGTGGACGGCTTTTTCCTGTCCTAACACAAGAATTGATTTATTTCGACCAAGCACGGTATCCGGCGTAATGCTCATATTTAATCTTCCGTTCTCACGGATACCAAGGATATTGATGCCAAACTTTTTACGAATGTCTAACTGTGCAATGGGTTTTCCATTCCACTCATGTGGGATTTCCAATTCAAAAATAGCGTATTCGTTATCCAGTTCAAAGTACTCCAAGATATTATCAGAGGAACAACGGATCGCTGTCCATGCAGCCAACTGCTTTTCAGGGTAGACCACTTCATCTGCGCCATTACGTAGCAGAAACTTTTCCTGTATCCCACGAGATGCACGGGCAATAACCTTTTTAGCACCCAATTCTTTCAGCAGATAAGCGGTTTCCAAAGAGTTTTGGAAGTTATCTCCAATGGCAACAATACAGGAATCGTAATTGCCAATACCCAGAGAAGCAAGGAATTCTTCATTGGTGCTGTCTCCAATCTGTGCATTGGTAACATAAGGAAGCAGCGCATTTACACGTTCCTCACTGGTATCTACTGCCATAACCTGATGTCCCATAGTGTGCAGCTTCATAGCAATAAACTTGCCAAATCGTCCAAGACCAATCAATAATACCGATTTCATAACAGAACCTCCTTGTTCTTAACCTACCGAGATTTTCTCGACAGGGAGTTTTGATAATGTGTTTTTTGTTGCTGGCAGTATAGCGAAGATTAACGTCAGCCCACCAACTCTGCCAATGTACATCTGTGCAATCAGAATCAGTTTGCTTATAGCTCCAAGTTCCGGTGTGATACCCAGTGTCAACCCGACTGTGCCAACCGCCGATGCACTTTCATACAGGCAAGTTACAAGCGGAAGATTTTCCAGTTTACTGATTGCTATTCCACCAAGAAGAAATAACGAAATATACATAAAGAACACCGTTGCCGCATTTTTTACGGTATCATCATCGATGCGTCGCCCGAAGAAACAACCATTCTGACGTTTTTGAAAGACTGCCGCTGCGACAGATATCATTACTGCAAAGGTAGTAACTTTCATACCTCCTGCCGTAGAACCGGGTGCACCGCCGATGATCATCAACAATGATGTAATCATCTGTCCAGTTTCACTCATTGCATTCAAGTCCACGGTGTTAAAGCCTGCTGTTCTCGGCGTAACGGCTTGGAACAAGGCTCCCCAAAAGCGTTCTGCAAACGGAAGATGTACCAGTTCGAAAAAGAAGAAGTAGACTGTTGGAACCAGTATCAATCCTGAGGTAACAGTAAGGATAACTTTGCTTTGCATATGGTATCGCTTTATGTCGATGCCGTTGGTGCAAATATCGCTCCAAGTCAAAAATCCAAGTCCGCCGATGATAATCAGTAGCATGATTGCCAGATTGATAATTGGATTCGCAGCATATCCCATCAAAGAATTAAACAGAATACCATCATTTACAATGTCAAAACCGGCATTACAGAAGGCTGAGATGGAGTGAAATACTGCCATCCAAAGACCTTCGCCAAATCCGTAATCCCCGATGAACACAGGAGCCATAATCGCTGCGCCCAAAAGCTCAATAATTACGATGCCTTTCAAGATGAAACCAGTGAATCGGACAATACCGCCAACCTGCGGTGCGGAAATTGCATCCTGCATTGTGCTTCTTTGCATCAAGGAGATTTTCTTTCCTGCTTCCATTGTAATCGCAGCAGCTACTGTGATAACGCCCATGCCACCGATTTGAATTAACACAATAATGATTGCCTGCCCAAACACTGTCCAATGTGCCGCCGTATCATAAACCACAAGTCCGGTCACACAAACCGCCGAAGTCGATGTCAGCAGACAATCCAGAAACGGTGTAATCTCTCCACTTTTACTGGATACCGGCAGCATCAGAAGCAGCGCACCCAACAATATGACAGCGGCAAAACCGAGAATAATCATCTGAGAGGAGGATAATTTACGTTCCAGTTTTCCCATCTCAACACCTCCAATGTTCGTTTTCTTAAATTGTATTATTGCATTTCAACCATAAAATGGGCATTAGCGTGCCGGTTATGGCATTAAATTCGCATTAAGATAAAGACCATCACTGGTTCTCAAATAGAGAACCGTGATGGCCTTCATTTTTAACAATATATCAATTCATTTAAGACGATTTCTTCCGCAGCATTGCGGATATTATTACAAGCACCTACCCAACCCATCTGATCACGAGATTTTAATTCCTCATTTACGCCTTGCTGCTCCTGTATTTGTTGGATCAGCAGTTCCATTCTCTGATGAGCTGTATCATCAATGCTATTTAAGTGAGATACCAGTTTCCCTCCGAACAAAAGCTCTGCGTACAGCCAAGGGCGATGCTCTTTTATGTAGGCTTTACGCATACGACCATACTTTCCATAGTGGGGTTCTTCATCAACCGGCAGTTCCAAATCTGGATAATACATTTCATCTTCGCCAAGTGTATAGGTTCCGCCCATTTCTTCAAAGATTGACTTCATAGAAATACCTCCAATCTGTTTACTTTATTGCTACGCTATGTTATAATACCACAAGGCACATCACATATCAAGATAAGGAGGGTATGAAATGCGGAAAAATGATGACATCATAGCTATCTATTCCCGTAAGTCTAAATTTACCGGAAAAGGTGAAAGTATCGGCAATCAGGTAGAACTATGCAAAGAATATGTTCGTGTACATTATGGTGATACCGCTGTAGATAAAGTTGCTGTATATGAAGATGAGGGCTTTTCTGGTGGTAATCTGAATCGTCCGGATTTTAAGATAATGATGGATGCAGCCAAGAAACGTAAGTTTAAGGCTATCATAGTTTACCGTCTTGACCGTATCAGCAGAAACATCAGTGACTTTGCCAGCCTGATTGAAGAACTGGCTCGTCTTGATATTTCTTTTGTTTCTATTAAAGAGCAGTTCGATACAAGCACTCCTATGGGACGAGCTATGATGTATATCGCATCTGTTTTCTCTCAGCTGGAGCGTGAAACCATTGCAGAACGTATTCGTGACAATATGCACGAACTGGCAAAGACAGGTCGTTGGCTTGGTGGTACAACACCTACAGGCTATGCTTCCGAAGCAGTCAAGAGTATTACCATTGATGGCAAGTCTAAGAAAGCCTGCAAGCTGAAACTGATTCCTGAAGAAGCTGATATTGTCAGAATGATTTATGACTTATATATAGAAACGGATTCTCTGACCTTAACCGAAGCTGCTTTGATTAAACAGGGTATCAAGACGAAGAACAACAATTACTTTACCCGTTTTTCCATCAAAGCCATTTTACAGAATCCGGTTTATATGATTGCGGATGAAGATGCTTATAATTTCTTCATTCAGAATGACACAGACCTGTTCTCGGAGAAAGATGCCTTTGACAACAAGCACGGTATTATGGCTTACAACCGCACCGATCAAGAGAAAGGCAGAGCTACAAAGTACCTTCCTGCAAGTGAATGGATTGTATCCGTTGGCAAGCATCCGGGTCTGGTTCTAGGTAAAGTATGGGTACAAATTCAAGAGTCTTTGGAACGCAATAAATCAAAATCTTTCAGAAAGCCACGCAGTAACGAAGCGCTTTTGACCGGCTTGTTATTCTGTAGCTGCGGTGAGCGTATGTATCCGAAAATGAGCAAGCGAAAAACTGCGGATGGAAAGGTGATTTACACCTATGTTTGCAAAATGAAGGAGCGCAGCCAGCGTTCTGTGTGCAACAGTAAAAATGCAAATGGCAATACATTGGATATGGCTGTGATTGAGCAGATTAAAATGCTTGCAGAGGACAGAGATACTTTCATTGCACAGTTGGAACAGAGCCGCAGATTTTATACCGGCAACCGCATGGACTATGAACAGCGATTGGATGATATGCGAAAGGAAACGGCAGATACAGAGAAGAAAATCAATTCTCTGGTAGACTCCCTTGTAGATATGGGTGACAGCCCTGCCAAGGCTCATGTAACCAAACGAATTGAGCAGTTGAACGAGGAATACCAGTCCCTTGAAAAACGTATTCAGGAGCTGGAGGGTCTGACCACACAGCATGCTCTCAGCGATATTGAGTTTGACTTGATGCGTCAGCTGCTGACTGTCTTTAAGGATGGCATTGATGAAATGACCATAGAGCAGAAACGAGCAGCCATCCGCACCATCGTGCGTAAGGTTATCTGGGACGGAGTCAACGCTCATGTGGTTCTGTTTGGTGTGCAGGACGATGAAATCGAATACCCGGAAATCGCTTCTGTTGCTTCTGATAATACAGACGACGAGGACGAAAACGAGGAATTGGTGGCATTTTCTGATGTAGACTACGAAGATGACGATACGGAGGATGACCGCCTGGGAAAAACTAATCCCCTTAGTGCATCAAAAACGCATTGGGGGGAGAATAGCAAATGAAATCCTGATGTCCCTGCGGTTTTCCAAGAAATTTCAAAACGATATTTCACTTTATGAACCGATTGGCACCGATCGGGACGGCAACGAAATCGTCATGCTGGATGTCATCAACAGCGAAACACCTGATTTTGCGGAACAGCTGCATCTTGCCATCGAATCGGAAAAAATGCTGCACGCAGTACAGGAACGTCTCAGTAAACGAGAGCAGATTGTTGTCATTTTTCGCTATGGTCTGTGGGGACAGGAGGAACTGACACAGCAGGAAATCGCCGGACGGCTCGGTATCTCCCGTTCCTATGTATACCGCCACATCTATTGTAAATAAAGTGCTTTAAGAAATCGCTTCCAGCTCGGGGAAGCGGAATTTAATAATAATCTGTTTTGTTTCGGTTAACTCAATTCTTTCAATTAAACTGACAAGTAATTCTCTGCTGGTATATGCAGATTGTAAAAAACGCTGCACCAGTTCTTTTGACAAAGTATCGGAACTGATGGGACTTTCCTTTAATCGCTCTAACTCTTTTAATTTTTCTTCTAAAGCGGTACGTTCTATTTTCATTCGTTGATACATCCGCTCAAAGTCTGTTTCCGTAAGTAAGCCACTAAGGCGATCCATATACATCTTATCCAGATTGTTTGTCAGACTGCTGATTTTATTACGCACTGCATGTATGGCATATTCCTGCTTCAGTTCCTTTTTATCCGTTTGTATCGTTTCTTTGGCAATCATCTGCAAACGATGCGGATGCAGATATGCCTGACAGATTTCACGTACTTTTTCAATCACTGCGTCTGTAACAACCTGTTCCTTTATGCAGTGGCAGGTACAGACCCCTGCTTTTGTAAATCGCTGATAAGTGCGGCAAACAAAGAATAGTCTGTCCTCTCCTGTTGTCGTCTTACGGTTGATGACCGCAAGCGGATATCCACATTCATGACAGAAAATCAGCCCTTTTAACAGGAAATCATATTTTCTGCTGCGGGTATATTTTCTGCTGTTTAATAATTGCCTTACTTTATGGAAGGTTTCTTTATCAACAAGAGGTTCATGTGTGTTTTCAACGACAATCCATTTGCTTTGTTCCTGTTTGATGCATTTCTGTGACTTGTAACTGATTTTAACCGATTTACCCTGTACCATATTTCCTATATAGGTTTCGTTCTTCAGCATATCCGAAATACGCTCGCTGGACCAGAGACCACTGTACGGGCCTTTTTGCCGCCTTTGCCAGCCGCAATAGGTTGCAGGTGTTGGAATCCCTTCTTCATTCAGCACCATTGCAATCCTGCGGCAGCTCATGCCGGCCAGAGCCATTGCAAATATGCGGCGAACGATAGGTGCAACTGCTTCATCAATTACAATTTTATTTTTTTCAGTCGGATGCATCTTATAGCCATACACAGGTTTTCCGCCGATGAACTGCCCCTTCTGCTGTTTATCATGCTTTACGCTTTTAATTTTTTTGGATATATCCTTTGCATACATGTCATTCATAATCGCACGAAAGGGTGTAATATCATTTGCGGTGGATTCTATGCCGGTATCAATGCCATCCAGGAGGGAGATATAACGGACTCTTTTTTCTGGAAAATACCGCTCCATATAATGCCCCGTCATAATATAGTCTCTCCCCAAGCGTGATAAATCCTTTGTGATGACCATATTGACCTTTTTTGTTTCAATATCACCAATCATACGCTGAAACGCGGGTCGATTGAAACTGGTTCCGCTCCAACCGTCATCAATGTAAGTATCGTAAACAGATAAACGATGCTGCTGCACAAATTCATTCAGCAGCGATTTCTGATTTGTAACACTTTCAGACGGCCCTTCGCTTTCATCTTCTTTTGATAAACGAATATACAATGCAACATGATAATCCATGGGGTTGCTTATTTCTAAATACATCATATTCCTCCTTGAAATAAGCGACCAGTCACTTTAAATATGGTAACATAGCTTTGTTAGTCATTTCAAGCGAACATGAAAGATATGCTCTGAAATATTCATCCAAAAGTTGTGTTAAGGACTTATTGGATTCTGTATAGATACAATGAACGATAGGTTTTACTTGTTTCATAATTATCCCCCCTTTGTTCAACGTATGAAAAGAAAGATTTATTTTTGTCTGTCCGGCTATATAAATCATTCCGGAATGTCGGCACAAACCACTCCCCCCAAAAAACGTCAATCTATTCTCCATTCTTGTCGATATTCTCAGAAGGTCTGCTTTTCATTATGCATACATCAGTAGTCTTACACTTCCTGACGGTGGCTTGGGTATATGAAAGGTCATCGCCATCCTATCTTTGCCATAAGTAGGATAAAGGAGCAGATGTTTCTCGCTCGCATATTGCTATGGTCATGGCGCAATCTCTCCCTACGGCTTTCCCTTTCGGGTTTTCATATGCCCAATTCCGGAATTTGATGATTCAATTTTCAAGGTACAATATTACTAAAAGAAACGAATTTTTTTATCGTGTCTGCGCTTTTTCAGATATACGGATGAAATTTCATAATTGCTGCAATCAATCCAACTTCCAGACTTCTTTTCACTGTTTCATCTACCATTTCTCTGCAATGCCCATTCTCATCCATTACAACGCGCATAGAAAGCTTTTCTATATATGGCTGATAAATATCAACCACTTCCATTAAAGCCTCTGTATCTCCCGATACGGCCAGAAGTATCGTTTTTGTCTTTAGTTTCTGTTTGCTGCCAAAAATGCTTTTTCTTGCATTCTGGCTAAAAAATTCATTTTGGTTTTTTCTGTTTCTCATTTACCTCTGTATGCACCTCCATCATCTTCCTGATATACTGCAACGCTACATTTCGGTTATACTGCACAGAGCTTTTCGGCATCAGGATGGTTTTTCCAATCTCCTTATCCGTCATATCCGCAAAAAAACTAAGAATTATAATTTCCAATCTTTTCTTCGGCAGTAAAAGCAATGCCTGATACAGCATTTCATTTTCGATAAATACCCTGATATGCTCCAGTTCTATCTTTAACGCCAATGCCGGATATGTATCGTAAGTATAATAATATTGTTCCAGCTCCCCCTCCTCAAAATCAGAAAATACATAGCCCTGCTCTCGCCTTTTCTGTCCTTCGCGTAACAGTTTATAATTTGTATACGTTATAACCTTTTTACAAAAGGCATCAAAGCGCATCTGCAGGCTAACCTCAGAAGGAAGTAAATTCATTTGGTTCACCTCCTTCTAATTGAAGTTTTGTTATATGAAATTCTTTCCTTCTACTTAATACAAGCCAAAAGCTGCTCTCAAAAACCAAACTTTATTCATAATTTTTTGCACAAAATAAAAAAAGTCGTTTTCCAGTAATCAGAAATTACTAAAAAACGACTTTCTTAATTTTTTTATGCATTAACGAACAGACATCATCCTGTATATAGTATTAGGTATCTCATCACTAATTTTCTTCATCTGGAACCTGCAAATTCACAGGCTCCAATCCTGCTTAATTCCTTTTCTTTCTCGATGCTAACCAGTCATCAATCCCTTTGTATTTCTTATCCCAGCATAACCGATGGACGGAAAATCCATACGCATTTGCCATTTCCATCATCTGCATACAGCTTTTTTCCACATGCGGGTTTGTGTACTTATCCATGTCATAGGCTTCCACAATATTCTCTACGCCGTTACGCTTTAGCTGTGCAAAAATCGGTTCTAATGCCCTGTAATGGCTTACGCCTGCCAGCGCAACAAAGGTTTTCTTACAGAAGGCGTGTGCAATATCAGCTTTTAATGCGCCTTCTGTTACATAAACCGTTTTATCCGCCGGATTACCAATGAAATGCACCGGTCCACCTACAGATGTACCACGAAATTGGTTGGAGCTGGAAAACCAGATATACTTTTTATCCTCTATCGGTCGGTCCAAGCGAATCTGGAATCCCTCAATCCTTCTGTCCATAGAACGGATCGGAATCAGAATCCCGGAGGCGTGCTTATTGAAGTTAATGCCATAGGTATTATTCTTTTTCGTATAAAACCCCGGTACACCTTCCAGCACACACTCTCTTGCCATAATCGCAGATACGATTTTATGAAAGCCAAAAGCAGGCGTGCTTTTATAGCCATATTTCACAATCTGCTCTGCATCCAGACCTCGTTTCATAAGATTTTTCTGATGGTCTTTTGATAAAATCAGCTGTGAAAGCAGCATGGAATAGGTCTGATGCCGTGTTTCCGAGTCCGCTTTCGGTATCTGCTCCATATCAGGCGTATATATCGGCTTTGGCAGCGCATCCGCTTTTTTGTTATCATGTAAAATCTCGCAGATCTCTGCAAACGCCTGTGCATTGCTGATCTGAAAGACCTTGCTGTAAAGCTCTATCATTCCACCGCTTTCTCCGCAATAATTGCAGCGGAATACATTCTTGGCAAAATTAAGGTTCATTTTGCCTTTCTTATGTCCGCAAAAAGGACAATCCACGTCCATATTGGTGGGCTGTCGGCGGCGAACCTTTAAGTTTAATATCCCCGCAACATCTAAAATGGTAAATGGATAATCACGCATCTATTCGCCTCCTATTTTTCAACTGCCGTAAGCAGCAGTTTTGCTCCTGCGCGGAGTACATTATTTTTTCCGTGATAAGACTCGACGTACCAGTTGATTGCACCGGGCTTTTCTACGCAAAGCTCACCCAGTGTTTTTCCTTTATACGCACCAATCGGAATCAGATAATTCTTGGCATCCTCCAAGTTCATTTTCTGCATCAGTTCCTCTATAGGCATAGATGCATCCCACTCCGTTTTCTTCTGTTCTGATGCTTTCTTTTGCCTTTCGGTTGACTGCGGCACTTCATCCGGTATTTCTTCCTCCGATTCATCCTGCACCATTTCTTCCGATAAACCGTTGTCCGGAATTGTCACCGGTGCATCCACAAGGCTTCTGTCCTGTTCCTCTCCCGGTTCCGAGAACTGGATGCCAAAGCCTGCATCTGCCAATGCTCTGCCGACAGCCGCCGTTTCAGCGGTCTCTACATATTTCAGACCGTAGGCATCATCCTCTTTGCGCCAACGCTGGGCGAATGCACAGGAAATATACGCATCCTCCGCATCATTGCGATTCAGATATACCCTGCTTTCGATAATAGCAAACTCATTCTCCAGCTTTATAATACGCTTTGTAATCTTCCCTTCCGGGTGCATCAGTCGAAACCAGAGTTTTCTATACTTTACATCTAAATAAAACTGCTCCTCGCCATTCTCCCCTGTCAGCCGTCTTAAAAAAGCCGAAGGGTCAAAGCCATCTACCTTATTCAGCCCATTGATGATGGACATATTGTTTACTACTGCTTCGTTCATTGTAATTCTGCTCCTTTCTGCCTGTTAATAAAAAAGCTGAGTCATCAGTTACCCAATCACTCAGCTCTTTCCTAAAGTGTCAGCTGCTCAACTTCTTCCTGTTTTACAGCCTTCTGTTCTTTCTGCTTCATCTTTTCAAATACATCCCTGATTCGTTTTGACAGTATTGTGTTTCGCTGAATGGTATCATTGCGATGCACAGCGGTAAATAATGCACGTTTCTGTCCCACTAAAATCACTTTTTTCTTTGCCCTGGTAATTGCAGTATAAATTAAGGCTCTTTGCAGCATTACATAAAACATAGAAAGCACCGGGATAATAACACAGTCAAACTCGCTCCCCTGACTTTTATGAATTGTTGTTGCATACGCCAAATCAATACTACCTAATTCGTCCATGCTGTACTCTTTTATTCTGTTATCAGAAAATGTAACGGTTACAGGAAAATCGGCATCCTTATCTACCATAGACACAAAGCCAATATCCCCATTGCTGACCGTTTCCATATTCTTCGTCTGCATTACCTTATCTCGATACCGAATCGTTCGATTCCCGGAACTGATTTCCGGACGCTTATCCGCCGAAGGATTGAGTATATCCTGTAATGCAAGATTTAGCATTGCAGCACCTACATCACTTTTCACACGGAACGGCGTTAAAACCTGTGTATGCTCTACGCCGTAAATCGAAGTCTGTTTCAGAAATTCGGATTTTATAATCTCCGCCGCTTCTGCTACATTGTCCGCAGGCAGGAATTGAAAATCATCTCCGTATAACAGCTTGGTTTCTCCCATCTGAATGCTTTGTGCATTTAATGGAATCCGGCTGGTATTCTTCTGGCGGAACACCATATCCAAAACCGTCACAGGCACAATCCCACTTGCAATCATTTCATTCAGTACATTGCCTGCGCCTACGGACGGCAGCTGATTTGCATCCCCTACGAACAGCACCTTTGTTCCTGTACCTAAGCTATGTAACAGATAATACGCCAAGCGCATATCAACCATAGATGCTTCATCCACTACAACAAAATCCGCATGGATAATGACCTCCTCATAGTCAGCGGTATCAGAAGTAAGGTTTAAGGCTGCATGCAGCGTAGACGCATATGGAAAGCCTGTACTCTCCGCCATTTTTCTGGCTGCTCTGCCTGTAGGCGCTGCCAGTAGGATTTCTTTTCCCGGGTGCAGCCGTTGATAGACTGCAAGGATACTTTTCAGTACCGTTGTTTTCCCGGTACCCGGTCCGCCTGTAATGATAGAAAAACGATTTTCCATACACATCCGAACTGCTTCTGCCTGCTTCTCCGAAAGCAAAACACCATTTTCCTTCTGCACTTCCTTCAGATGCTGCTCCAATTTTGCACTAAGTCTCTTTTTCGCACTTAACAGCTTTGCTGTTATTTTTGCTGTCTGCTCCTCAAAATGGAAAAACTGCGGTAAATAAATCCGTTCTCCATCTGCATAGAGCTTTCCGTAAGCACATAAATCCGAAAACGTATTTTTTATCATAGTTTCTGTTACCTCGCCTTTCGGCACCGCTTCAGAAAGCAATACATAAGCCCGTTCCAGCAGAATATCCTGCATAAGAAATAAATCCCCACCGTCCTTTGCTTCTTCCAGAATAAAAAGTATCCCGTTTTCCAATCGCAGCGGATCAGCAGGCAAAAAATTGATATTTCTCGCAATCTGGTCTACGGTTTTAAAGCCAAAACCGGAAATCTCGCAAAGCAGATATGGTGAATGCTGTATCACATCTACCGAGCGGCTCCCGAAATGCTCCTGTATTTTCTTTGCTTTATTCAGCGTTACGCCATAGACTCCCAGAAACGTCATAATCTCCTGCATACTTTTACTGCCTGCATAGGAATCCAGAATCTGTTCCAAACGCTTTTCGGAAATACGCTTTATCTCCAGAAGACGCTTGGGTTCCTTCTCAATTACATCCAGTGTATCTGTCCCAAACCTTGCTACAATTAAATCCGCCGTTGCTTTCCCAATGCCCTTGATTAAACCAGAGGAAAGATATGCTGCAATACCGCTTTTTGTTTTTGGTAATACCTCGGTATAGCTGTCTACATGAAATTGCAGACCATATCTGCTGTTCTCCCATGCACCTGTTAAGGCAAGCATACTATTACGGATTGCAGGCAGATAATACCCGATTACAGAAAAATGGATTTTGTGATCTCTGCCATACCCAAGCTCTTTCGGTATCCCGGTGTCTTCGCTGGTCATTCTAAAGATACAAAATCCATTCTTTTCATTCTGATATATGGTTTTCTCATAAAGTGCAAGTAAGGTTATTTTTGCTCCTTTCTCTGCACAATTCTGATTGTTCCAAGTCATTTCCTTTTGCTCCACTGTTTTATCAGCTCCCTTTATTTTACAATCTTCTTTACCTGAAATACCCTGTTCTCTGTCGTTGTCGCATATTTCTCATAAAGCTTGCTATCGTTCAATTTCATTTTCTGCAGATTATCCTTGGTAATGCCGGTGCGCTGCGTTGGTTTATAGCTGATATGATATTCACTGCCATCTGCGGCAACACATAACCCTTTTGTCGCATTTCCAAGCATTTCCGCAAATTTCGCATACGCCGTTTTGATTTTCTGCTCCAGCTTTCTGGAATTACTGTCAATCGCAGCCTTTTCACTTTTCATACGATAAATCAGCTCTAACGCTTCTCCATAATCACTCTCAATCAAAACCTCATCAGGATTGTTTCTTTGCATCTGGTAGCGTTTTAAGCTTGCTAATACCAGATCTCCGTCGCCACTTAAGGCAGGCTCAATTCTGGGTTCCACATACTCCGTCCAAAAAGATTCCTCCTGTAAAATCAGATTTTCCTCAAAATCTAAATCTCTGTCAATTCTGCGAAAGACAAAATCATTTTCCGAGTTCCCGAATAAACACGCGCAATAAGCAGTATCCAGATTCTTTATAGCCATGTAATGTCTGCACTGTACCTCATAATGATACGGAACAGCATCATTCTCCCATTTCTCCTTTGTGTGGATATTAGCCGTCTTACACTCTAAAATACCAACCGTACCATCGGACGTTTCAAAAAAGTAGTCTACGTCCGCCAGCATAAACGGGAATAACGGATGTCGGTACATCACCTTCTCCTGCCAGATACGAAAACCTGTTTTCTTCGCAAAAATAGCAGCTACTAAATCCTCCAGTCGTTTACCGACCTCCATAGCTACCCATCCGGACGTATTATTATCCTCCGGCTCTCTGCCAAGCTTTTCAAAGTATACATCTCTCGCTGTTTTATACGGCGAAAGACCGATAACGGCAGCTGCATCACTGCCGCCGATTCCATTTCTGCGGTATTGCAGCCATGTTTCTTCCTGCATATCTTCTGTACTGACAAGCACATCTGCTGTATAATTCAAATTTAATCCCATGAATTTTTCCCCCTTTACCAATGATACTCTCCTGCAATGTCGTAGTCCTTCCAGCGCAGATGAACGGCTCTTGCGATATTCTCCTCCATCTGTACGATTTTGGAGCCGTCAATGCCTTCGCACTGCATCAGATAAATAACCTCTGCAATCTGTAAATATACCTCATATACGCTGCATGGTGCATTTCCGTTCTGAATCCGAAAATCCTCCGAAACTTCCATTGCATACCTTTTCGGTACGCCAACACGTTTCATTACGCCGAGCATCGCATTGATTGGATGCAGCACATATACATCCATTAAGGACTGCATATTACCCAAAGCCTTGCTATACTGTGCATAAAGTAGATTCAGCTGCTCATCGAATTTTGCAAGGTCAGCCTTATTTTTATGCTGCAATTTCAAAGCACTGCCTAAAGGAATATTTCTCGCTTCAGAGCCGAAAAAAATCATAGGGTACAAATTTGCGCCACTCTGCCCGGTATCGGATGTTGTCAGCCGAAGCCCCAACTGAATCTCCTGATTGGGCAAGCCATGTTTCTGTAAGCTTTCACGATACTCCTGCAACAAGCTATCCTGATTCTCCAAAGACCATACGGCTGTAGCGATAGAATGGTCATAGGATGCCCCTGCAAAGGTATATCCCGAGAAATTATCCTGTAAATATTCTACCGTTCTGCGGAACAGCTCCGGTGTCTCCAAGACAGCATAATCCGAAGCGTCTCCGCCATGCACAGCGGAAATTTTATCCTCACAGAAACGCAGGAGTGCATCTCCACCGGCTACACCCATGCAATAATTCAGAATCTGTGCCAGCTCCGCTTTCTGCACCTTATTCAATGCATTGCCGGATATTCTGGCGCGCTCCAGAATTGTCTTAATTGCACAGCTGCGAACCGGGTACAAGTCATCCCTGACCTTGAGGATCAACCGCGTATGCTCCAAGGTATCCTCAAATACATTCGCCTTGCCTGTTTCTCTCAGTTTTTCCTCAAGCATACCAGAAATCTGATGTCCTTCTTCGATAGGATAAAATCTGATTTCATTGCTTCTTACCTTTCCCCATTCGGAATTTTCCTCTCGCCGTTCAAGGAATGTAAGAAAATCCTCCTCCTGCCAGAAGCCTTTCCTGAATTCATCCGCAAATACTCTTTCTTCCATTTCTTTTTCCACCTTTCTGTAACATAATATTTTTTCTACTATCAAAGGCATCTGCCTTTTGACCCAAATAAAAAAGGAAGGCATCTTAAACTGTTCACGCTTAAAATCCTTCCTGATTAAAAAACTGTAAAATTAAAAAAAGCGCTATTACCCTATGCCGTATAGACATAAAATAATAACGCTTATCATCCTTAAACAACATCTCTCAGCGAATGCCTCGATACCCAACAATACTTGTACCTTTAGAGTATCATAGAGGATTTGCTGTGTCAATGTTCCTGATTGCAATATTATATTATTTTACAGAAAGGTTTCCTGAATTGCTACAATTCTTTGAAAGCATATATTCCTTTCCCACTCTTGCAGATGGCAAAATGCCCATAGGAATTTCACCTGCCCCCGTTTGACGGCCTGCTCCCATTGCCTGCGGCGGTTATCATCACACTCGGACTGTGGCTGAACAGAAGTTTCTCTCCAATGTTGTCTGCAAGATTTTATATTCAATTTTCAAAGGTTAGGTATTTTCTCGTACTGTAGATATACCAAAAGGGGAAACAAAAAAATTTTTAAAATAGAAATTTTCCTTGCTCTTTATTATACATCACATTTATATCTATTAGCAGTGCAAAACAATCACATATCATGACTATATTGGATAAAAAAAGGCATTACCGTCTCCGATGAACACCTAATCTTGCTTACTGACTATTTGTTTCAATCTTATTTAATCTGCTGATATACTCCTATGTAAAATATAATATTATTTTATTATGAGACGAGATTTGTCAAGGGTACTTTCTGCAAAATGTAATAGATTTGCGTATACGTATAACAAACAAGGCTTTCTTTGTAAGTTTTCTCTTCTTACACTGCTAATGATAGCAACGGAACCAATACCAGTACCAGAGGAACTACGCCAAGTACAAGCCCATCCGGGAGGACTTGATGAAGCTGTATCAGGCGAAATCCGCTGTGGACACCGCCCGCCGCCAGCAGGAGCAGACGCACACCTAGCGCCGGGACAGGGATATGGAGCGATAGGTGGAAAGCTACTTCCTATTTTTCGGCAAAAATGCTAAAATGAATTTGGAAGTTTAACAAGTTGACCCAACTTCTGGACACATTGTCCAACCAGTGGGCATGAATCTGAAGGAAAGCAACCGTTGGGTAAAGAAAGCCCAGACGATCCCCTGGCCGGAGATCGAGAAGCGCTACGCCGCACTATTCACCAACCGGAAAGGCAATGTGGCCAAGCCGATACGTCTGGCCTTGGGTGCCTGCATCATTCAGGCGGAGTATGGTTTTTCAGATAAAGAAACGATAAAGAAACTGCCCTTATGCTCCAAGAGAACCCATATCTTCAATATTTCTGCGGGTATCCTGGCTATGATGACGAAAAGCTGCCCTTTGACCCGTCTTTGATGGTGTTTTTCCGCAAGCGCCGACCGCGAAAATCGACAGGGCGGCGCACTTATCTCTCATAATACTATGCCGACCGCCCCCTTGGCAACGGCAGAAATGAGAACTTGTCTATTTTCTGCCGTCGCAGAGGGAAAGGATCGGTTTTGCCCGCTTGGAGATACAACGCCGTTTGCCAAAAACCGAACTGCTCCAAAAGCGTCAGCGCATTTTCCGCCGCAGAGCGCGCATTTCTCTTGCGCCTTGCGCTTCCCTGCCTGCTTTTGATCTCCTCCTCCTCCAGAATGCCCGTCACCGTCAAGCCGCTGCCGCCCCTTTGCAGGAGCGCCTCCACGCATAGGAGCATCCCGCCGTCCTGCACCTGCACGCCCAAGCCATTGACCACGCCGATCTGCGGCTTCGGCGGGATATGCGGCTGAAGGACGGGCTGGTATTTCCCCGTTTCCGCGACCCATTCCAGATCCGCCGCCGTAATGGTGCGGCTGCCTTCCATGCTGACCAGCGAGGTCAGGGACTGCACCAGATTCACGGCATCCCTGCCGCCATGCGCATAGCCTGCGATTTTGCCGCATAAGCCCTCCTCATAGGACAGACCCCTGCGATTCAGGCTGTTTTGCGCAATCTGCACCAGAGTATCGCGATACAGACGGTCGAAAAAAATCTCCGTACAGCGGGAGCGCAGGGCTTCCGGCAGTTCTGCCGGGCTGCACGTGGTCGCCCCGACCAGACGGAAATCCGCCGGGATGCCCTTCTGGAAAATTTCATGGATATAGGGCGGGATATCGCGGTTTCTCCTGCTGTAATAGCTGCTCTGGAAATGCGCCACGCGATCCTCAAGAATTTTCAGCAGCTTGTTCATCTGAATCGGGTGCAGCTCCCCGATTTCATCGATAAAAAGAATGCCGCCGTGCGTCTCGCAAACCGCACCCGGTCTGGGCTGGGGGATGCCCACCTGCCAGAACGCCCCCGCCCCCCTGATAGATCGGGTCATGGACAGAGCCGAGCAGCGGATCGGCAATGTTGCGCTCGTCAAATTGCAGGGCAGTCGCATCAATTTCCACAAATTTTGCCTTCTGCCGAAAGGGGGATTCCTCCCGCGCCTTCGCCTCCTCCAGAATCAGCCGCGCCGCCGCCGTTTTGCCCACGCCGGGCGGTCCGTAAATGAGGACATGCTGCGGATTGGGACCGCAGAGCGCCGCACGCAGGGCGCGGATCGCCTTCTCCTGCCCGATGATCTCCGTCAGCGCCTTGGGGCGGGTCTGCTCGGCTAGTGGCTCGGTCAGCCCTTCCTCCCACATGCATGCCAGCCTGTCCTGCTCCACAACGTTATCTTCGAAGGTCAATTCCTTGATTTTGCTGCGCTTGCGGCTACTTTTGAAAAAATAATACGCCCCCAGACAAAAAAGGCGATCTGTGTTCCCATCAAAATTGCATTCCAATTCAAACTCCCATCTCCTTTTCCTTTTCCGCTAGTATTGCTCCGAAGCGGAATTTTATCCAAAAAAGAGAGGATAAATTCCCTCCAAATCCAAATATTTCTTTACAAAATGGCGATTCGATTGCAAAATTCGCATAATAATGATAAAGTGGAAGAAGTTGCGGACTCTGCGGCAGCAGGAATCGCCTGATCTTCGCATGGGGATGCGGATCTCGCGATGGGGAACAAATGTTTTTATTGAATCAAAGGAGGGAACGAAATGGGGAAGAATTTCATCAACAAACTTCTGCCATTGGCGCTGACGGCTGCGATGATCGTGCCGAGTGTGCCCGCCATGGCTGCGCCGAGCGATATCGCCGGGCACTGGGCGGAAAGCGTCATCACGCAATGGCAGAACAAGGGCCTGATCCAAGGCTATGAGGACGGCACCTTTAAGCCGGGCAACACCATCACCCGTGCGGAATTTGTCACGCTGATGAATAACGCAAAGGGCTTTTGGTCGGAGGGCAGCATCAATTTTTCGGATGTAAAAAATGGTAGCTGGTTCTATAGCGCCGTAGCGAGAGCCGTTGCGGCGGGCTATGTCAAGGGCTACAGCGATGGCAGCTTCAAGCCGGGCAACACCATTACCCGTGCCGAGGCGGCTGTGATGATTGCAAACGCGGCGAGATTGAGCGCAAATGAGGCAGGCGCATATCGCTTCACGGATGTCGGCTCCATTCCCGCATGGGCGCGGGGAAGCGTGGGCGCAGTCGTTGCGGCGGGCTATATGACGGGCTATCCCGACGGCAGCTTTTACGCCAACGCCTCCATCAGCAGAGCCGAGGCGGTATCCTCGCTCAACCGCATGCTGGGCGGCACGGCGTACCAGCCGACACAGCCTACCACACCCACCACCGACACCACCAAGACCACCTCTGACGATGTTGTGATCGAGGATAAGGGCACGACGCTGAAAAATCAGACGGTCGATGGCAATGTGACCATCGCAAAATCCGTCGGCAATGGCGATGTTACGCTGCGCAATGTCACCATCAAGGGCGATCTGATCGTCAAGGGCGGCGGCTCGAACACCGTTACGCTGGAGGATGTCGATGTGCGCGGCAAGGCACGCCTGCTCAAGGAGGGCGTGCATCTGCATCTGGTCGGCGATACGGATATCCGCAAGCTGCTGATCGATCTGGCGGCGCACATCACGCAGAGCAGCTCCTACAAGGACGAGATCGGCGAGATCATCCTTGCCGGCGATGGCGATCTGAGCAAAACGACGCGGATCGATGTTCCCGCAAAGCAGCTACGCATCGAAAATCAGGCTGACCTGATTCTCGGCGGCGATGTGGAGAAGCTGATCGTGGATGAGGACGCGAAGGGCGCGGAAATCGAGATCAAGAAGGGCACGACGGTCAATGAGCTAAACACGGATGCGAAGATCAAGCTGACAGGCAAGGGTCGGATCGACCTGCTGGACGTTTCCGCCAGCGGCGTAACCTTCGATAAGAACCTCGATATCCGCAAGAAGGATACCTCCAACGGCGCGACAGCCCCCAAGGAGAACGGCTCCACGAGTACGGGCGGCAGCAGCACGACCTCGAAGGAGATCACGGGCGCTGAGGAGGTAACACTCAATGTGCCTTACGGCGAGAAAACCGCAGATCAAGCGCTGGCAGCGATCCCTAAGACCGTTACGCTGAACCTCAAGAACGGCAAGACCATCAGCGCGACCGTGACAGAGTGGAAATGGGCGGATGGCGAAGAAGCAAAGTATAACGCAACGCCTACGGCAGACACAACCTACAAGGCAACGACCACCGTAACCATACCCAGCGGCTATACCTACAACGGCACGCTGACCGCAAAGGCGTGCGTAACCGTACACCCGCTGGATAAGACGGAGCTTACGGCGGCGCTGACGGCGGCTAATGCCGTGTTCAATAACACGACAACCGATGAGAAGGTAGCCGCAACGGACAAGGAAAAAATCCTGATTACAGACAAGGCTGCCAATGCAGTCACGGAGGGCGTTCGATTTACGACAAGCGTAGCAAAGAATACCTTGGAGACTGCAATCAGCAACGCAAGGGACGCAGAAAATACTGGCTTTGCATCCCAGAAGGCATGCAAAGCCGCGGCAGATGCACTGCAAGTTGCGATAACTGCATTCAAGGGTACAATCAAAATAGGCACAAACACCACCACAGATGCATATATCCTGCAGCAGGTAAAAGACGTTGTGTCTGAGGATAGAAATTCGGATGCCCCGTATAGCTCCTACAAGCAGCCGTTGAAATTTGGCTATGTCTATAAGTTTGTAGACCAGTTTAATTTCGATAATACATCTCTGCACTTTGCGTGGGAAGCCCAGTGGAAAAACCAGAGTGAAACCGGTAATATTGGAGATTATATCGAAATAGGGAAGGACGTCAGAGGCACAAACGCCTTCTACAGCTTGGGAGCAAAGGTAATAAAAGCACCGGATGAACCGAAAGAGGTTCAATTCGTTGTTACGGTAACGGATTTTTATAACAAGGAAATCGGCAAGCTGGGCGAAAATGGCGAATACACCGCTACCATCGGCGCACCGATCAGCGCAGCCCTACAGACCGATGCCCCGCAATTTACGGCTATAAGCGATGGTACATCTTCCTCTACAAGCGCTACAAAATTCACAGGCGTTGTTCCGATTACCCTGAAGGGTGCTGATGCAATCAAATCCGTGCCCAACGACTGTGTAACGATGGCTGATAGTAATACGAATGTAACTAATAACGAAGTCAGCCTCAATTCTATCCGTGTGGATCAGGTTGAAAAGAGCGGCGATGTACTGAATGTGACTGTTACCGTTACAACCGGCAATATAGGCGGCGTATGGAACGAGAACTCCTCTGTCCCTAAATTCAGCGAAGGGATATTGCCGAATATTGCCATTGACACGAGCAACTTCCAGTTGAAGGAAAACACTCTCGGCTGGTATCTGCCGCCCGACACATTGAAGCTGGGTGACATGGCGGTAAAGGTACTCACACCCGCATTTACAGGAGTGGATCTTGCTAATGATCCAACCGGCCCAACATTCACCATCCAGACACAGAATATGCCGGAAAATGCCACGGTCGAAGTGGCATTGGCAAAGACAACTGTCAGTGTAGCCGACATTGACAATGCAACAAAAAAAGATGCTACGCGCGGGAGCGATGGCAAGTATTCGGTAACCTTCAACAAGAGCGACTTTGAAGCAGGCGCAGAATACTATCTTTGGTTTAGGTATGGCTCGCCCGGCTCGGATTGGGCTTACGAAAATAGGACCAATAGACCTATCTACACCTTCAATAACACCACCGGCGGCAACACCGGCTCTGAATCTGAAGGCGGCGGAGATGCCAGCGGCAGCACCGGCGGCGGCAGCGAAGGCGGCGGCAGTACTACCGAAGGCAACTAAACAGGCGCATAATCGCCTCTATCGCAAAAAGCACAAAAAAAATAAGGGTACGGGAAGTGCGAGCTTCCCTACCCTATTTTATGACCTGTCCCTCAAATAGAATTTTGGGGGTAGAACTTCTTGCGGAAACTTTTTCGCCAGTGCAGACATTGACAGCCCGGAAGGGGACTCCATCCAGCTTGCC
>OKRR01001307.1_pt1 | contig 22864 bp, 16 predicted proteins | sample 1601211 | NCBI WGS metagenome assembly OKRR01 (sample SAMEA3541525, study PRJEB24748) | human gut metagenome | biome: human gut; feature: human-associated habitat; material: faeces | place: China | collected 2012
TTCCAGTACTCTGCACGGACTTCATGAGTGCACTGATCCATAGTCTTTAGTCCTCCCTTGAAAAAATCTATTGTTTTTTCCAAGTATGCACTAAAAATGGATTTCGTGAAAGGCGAGTGGTTTGACTTTTACTTATCTTCTCATAAAGAGATTATTTACTCAAAAACGAATCGTTTCTAATACCTGCACAAAAATGTGGGGGTATCATGATGATCCCCATTGCTTTACCTGATTTTCAAATATTTAATCTCTCTTTATGAGAGAACCCGAAAAAAACCTCACAAGTATTTTTCCGTATTATATTAATTACTAAAACTTCCCACACCATATTGGTGCGTTGATCCTTGAAAATTCAATATTTCAGCCAATAAAAAAGGCATAAATCTGTTCCGTTTGGTATAATGGAATTGACTAGAAACCATCTTTACAAAGGAGATTTATGCCATGTCCAGTATACCACAAAACTATTTCGTTGAGAACGACTTAATTGACTGTGTTCAGAGATTTTTTTCCAAACATCATGTTGGCAGGCTCCTTGCCAGATGTAATGGAATGAAGGAAAAAGGTGTTTCATCTGTTTCCCTGCTTCGTTATAAACTCAGCAACATTTTTGTCGGAAGAAGTATGTATATGCAGCAGCGGACTGGCTCTTTTAAGGAGGCGTTTTCCAAGAACACTTTCTACCGTTTCCTTAATTCTTCAAAAACAAACTGGCTTCGTTTTACTTCTCTTCTTGCAGCTGATATTGTCAATCATGACATTCGTGATCTGACAGATCCGGAAAGAAAAAATGTCTTTATCATTGATGACAGCCTTTTCAACCGTACCAGCTGTAAGAAAACGGAACTGGGATCAAAAGTTTTTGACCACACGGATATGCATTTCAAAAAGGGCTTCAGGATGCTTACTTTAAGCTGGAGTGATGGAAACACACTGATCCCTGTAAACAGCTGCCTGTTAGCGTCTGCAAAGAATACAAATATCATCGGCCCGGTAAAGGACTTTGACAACAGAACCCTTGCAGGAAAAAGACGTGCGCTAGCCCAAACAAAAGCACCAGAGGCAATGATGACTTTACTGAATACAGCCCTCAGTGCAGGGCTGAAAGCGGATTATGTCCTGTTTGATTCCTGGTTTTCCAATCCAGCACAGGTCACAGCCATCCATGCAAAAGGCATGGATGTGATTGCCATGATTAAGAAAAGTAGCCGGATCAAATATTCGTACGGTGGTGAACAGCTGAATATCAAAGAAATCTATTCCCGGAACAAAAAGCGCCGTGGCAGATCAAAGTATCTGCTTTCTGTTGATGTTATGGTAGGAAAGGCGAATCCAATTCCGGCGAAAATCGTATGCGTAAGGAACAAGGCAAACCGCAAGGACTGGCTTGCTTTTATCTGTACAGCTACAACACTTTCCGAGGAAGAGATTATCCGTATTTATGGAAAGCGCTAGCAGATCGAGGTCTTTTTCAAAACCTGCAAATCCATGCTGAATCTGGTTGGAGAATGCCACAGTTTATCTTATGATGCACTGACAGCCCATGTGGCGATCGTGTTTACCCGATATATGTTACTTGCAATGGAGCAGCGCCAAAATGAAGATCAGAGAACGCTTGGTGAACTGTTCTTCTTCCTTGTTGATGAAATGGCAGACATTACTTTCAACAGGTCACTTTGCATCCTGATGGAAGCCTTGATGGCAAGTCTTCAGGGAATCTTTAAACTAAGCGATGAGCAACTGAATGCTTTTACCGCTGATTTTGAAGCAAGATTGCCGGAATATCTGAGAAAAGCACTCCATTTGGAAGCTGCAGCGGCATAAATCGCTATTTTGTTAGCTGAAATATTGAATTTTCAAGGAACGAATCCCATTTTAGGTATGGGAAGTTTTAGTTAATTATTCTTTCAAAGTTGTTGTGTTGTTAAAAATTATCCTAATGTTATAGTATTTTTTCCATAACAGCCAACGTTTCTTTATATCCATTTTTTTTATAAGATTTCCTACCCATATCTGATGCATGGAGAACAAAATGAGATACTCCTCTATCAATTGCCTCTTTCTCTATCTTATCCAAAAGTAGCCCCGCAATTCCTCTCCCTCTATATTTATTGGATGTATACATATTAGTTATATATCCTCTTTTTCCAGATATATTCGAGAAAGTCGGGGGGAAATCCATAAACATTATTGCAGCTGTTGCAATAATATCTCCTAAATCATCTACCGCCACCCATTCAACCAACTCATTAGTTTCCATTTTTTTTAAGAAAAAACTATATAATTCATTATCAATTAATGGATTAATCGTTTGTCCTTCTTCCTGAATTTGCATTTTTCTCATTAGCACCAATTTTTCAATATCATGAAACTCTGCACGTCTTATTATCATAATTCTTCATCATTTATTGCTTATATCTTTCTACAAAGTCTTTATAATCTGTACTGTCTACTTTTATCTCAATCATATCTCGTTCATGTTTAGAAAAAACTGATAAATAATAATTATCAAAAACTCTTTTTGAAATCACACCCTTGATAAATCTATCTTCACCTGAATCAATAACCGAAAAAGAATCTAAACCCTTAAATAATCCTACGCCTTTGTATTTTAAATAGCTTTCCTTGACTGTCCAAAATTGGGTAAATCGCTCCATCGTATTTTGACTACTTTTTAACTGTAGATATTCAATCTCTCTTTTAGAAAATAGGGGTTCTAAATTTGACAGTATCTCTCTCTGGTTAATTATTTCTTCAACATCTACTCCTATTTCATATGATGATATGGCAATTACGACCCAAATACCTGAATGAGAAATGTTATATTTGAATTTATCTACATTTTTAATAGATGGTTTCCCAAAATTATCTATTAAAATATCTGGAATAATTATTCTATTATTTAACCGATACAAAGAATATAGTAGTAACATTCCTCCCAATATACACCTTTTATAGTCTTCCTTTTGGATATATTTCTCTGCACGTCTACTACGTTCATAATCTACTATCTCTGACATGAACATATAATCCTTTTCAGTATACCAATCAATACTTGAATAATATACTTTAACCATTTGTCTCTAACATGCGTATTGCATTCTCCTCGGTCACAACATGTCCATATCTAATTGGCCATATCGACTCATTGAAATATTCGTGTAGTATTTCCTTTGGTATGAAGCGATTATCTTTAGTCGTATTGGCGGTTTTAGGTATAATCATATGAATACCATTCTCAAATCCGCTTTTTATAGTTGCATCTATGCATAAATCTGTTTGCATACCAACAATCATTACTTCTTTCTCCCCCCGACTTTTCAAATATTCCAACAATCCCGTTTGACAATTAAACGCGCTGTTGACTTCTTTTACAAATATCTTCTCTTTCTGACGAGGTTTAAAACGCTCATAAATTTCGAACCCTTCATCGCCATAAGTACATCCGGAATTTTCTCCATCATCGTGGCAAACATATACTACCTCTACACCATTATTTCTCGCAGTAGCTATCAATCTATCAATAGTTCCTGTAACCAGCTCGAAATGATACAATTCTTCTGTATAGATTTTCTTTTGTGTATCAACTACTAACAGAATCATTTACCTTAACCTCCAAAAAGCTATATTTCAACCTATTCTTTTATTCACAATATTAACAACATCTTCATATTTATCTTGCACAAAGAAATGTCCTCCAGGAATTGTTTCAAAATAGCAACAACAGCTAGAACTTATATAATCTCTCCAATCGTCAAGATTATAATCTGCTATGCTTAAATCTTTATTACCATTTATTATTGTACACTCACATTCTATTTTTTTTCTATATTTTCTATATTTGTATGACTGTAGTACTTCAAAATCACTGCGTATAATGGGCAAAAAAAATGCCTTTATCTCTTCATCCTCCATAATCATACAAATTTCTTCACCATATGCAGTAAGTTTATTTAATAGTGCTTCTTCGGAAAATAAATCTATTTTTTTTTCATTATTCATTTCATGCGGAGCATGGTTTCCCAATAAAAAAACATGTGTAGCTGAATATCCCAAATCTTTCAATCTATAATACAATTCGAATGCCAACAAACATCCCATGCTATGGCCCAATAATGAAAACTGCGTTCCTTGATCTAACTTCCGTACTACATTATACACTATATCATCCATCATGCAATCAAAATTATTAAAGCATTCCTCATTAATCCTACTGCCTCTTCCAGATAATTCAATTGGAGTTAGTTCTATTCTTGAAGATAATTTAGTTTTCCATTTCATAAACATTGTAGAAGATCCCCCTGCATAAGGAAGACAAAATAATTTTATTTTTTTCATTGTTATCCCTTATCATTCTACCGATATTGCCCCATACAATATCGGCAGAATGAATACAAACTTTATAATAACTACCCGATTTCTTCCAACAGATAATCAGTTACTTCATTTGGAATAGTATTTATAAAATAATGTCCACCTGTCTCAAACTCCTTTAGATTTAGTGAATCAATCCATTTATTCCACACTTTCCACTGTGATTTATAGTTTGGTGTCGATGGATCATCTTTAGTTATTACAATTGTAGAATCTGTTTTTAGATGAGTATTCTTGTCTTTCCAAATTGAATACAAATACTTATTAGATTCATTTGCATCATGAATAAATATCTTTACCATATTTGATTCAAATCTCGTTCCTAATCTAGATAATTCGCTACTTCCAGACCACTCAGAGTATAATTCTCTAATATCTTCAAAAGTAATGGTCTCTGCTCGTTTCTGCTTATCAAGGAATTCTTGTGCTTGTTCAAACGTTTTTCCAGCCAAAAATAGTTTCTTTGGTAGAAAACTACGTTTTTCAAGTTCCTGCGTTACTGCAAGTGCCAACGAAGACCCAACGCAATGTCCCCAAATAGTTACTTCCTTTCCAACAAATTTTGCTTCAATTTCATCAGATATCAACTTTACAACCGATTTAAAACTCATCAATTCAACAGTTTCCTTATTTGCATCATGACCTGGTAACTCAGCTGCATATACACCCATACACTTTCCGCTCTCTTCAATTGCACGAGCTATTCTCATAAAGTTTATCGCATTTCCGCCTGCATAAGGCAAAAAAACAATATTCTTATCTGCATTTGTATACTTAGTTAAGCATTGCAAAATATTGCTATCTACCACTTTGTTTCTATCACTACAAGCTATTTCCTCTGCTAACTCATAAAGTTTCGATTTTTTCATTATATTCTTTAATGAGACTTTATTTTTTAGCATCAACGATACTTTTAGTGCACCTAATGAATTTCCCCCAATTTCGAAGAAATCATCCGTGTCTTTAATATTTTCTACTGGCAATTTAAGTATAGATGACCATATTTTTTTAACTTTTTTTACAGAACTAGTTAAATCTTCTTCACTAATAGAGTTATTCTGGCTATTAGCTGGATATTCATTTGTTTCTTCAATTTCTGGATATATAGTAAATCTCTCTAAGTATTTATTCATATTAATATCGTTATGATTTTGATCTTTATGCTCAACCATATTAGTTAATATTTTTATAAACACTTTTCCGAATTCAATAATATCTTTTTCATCATATTTGGAAGTATGATAATGCAAACTTAATTCAACTGAATCATTATAGAAATGTCTTGAATACTCCACTCTCAATGGAAATTCTGTAATGGCAGCAGCTCTAACATCAATAGAATCAAATCCAGGAAGGCTTTTTATATCTTTAAGAGAATAGAAATGGGTAAAATTAAAAACCGTATCAAATAGCTTTCCCCGAATACCCATATCTTTCATAACCTGAGCCATTGGATATCTTCTATATGGAAGATATTTTGCCTCCGCATTATAAACATCTAATATAAAATCTTTCCAACTGCAGTTTTCATTACACTTTATTCTAAATGGCATTGTATTAAGAAAAACGCCTAGCGCATTTTCAGCACCTAACAACTCTGGTCTTCCTCCAATCTCATATCCAGAAAAAACATCATTATTTTTATTTAATAATGATAAAAATTTAATGTGTGATGCAAGCAAGATATCTTTTACCGGAATCTTTAATTCGTTTGCTAAATTTATGATTTTTTCCGATAAACCTGTTGGAAGATCAACATCATGAAAAATAACCTCATTTCCTTTATCTAGTATTTCATATCTTGAGCGAGGTATAACTCCATTAGGGGCATTTTTTAACTCATCTTTCCAGAATTGCTTGAATTTTGGAGAAGAAATTGCCTTCTTTTCAAGGTATATAAATGTCTTATTATGATTATTATCCGATAAACGATCTGCAGAAACACTTCTTCCTTCCAATAAATCATAATATGTCTTGAATAAGAAAGTATGAACCTTATTCATACTCCAGCCATCTAATGCTGAATTATGTTGACTAATACTATATATATAAGAATCTTCACTCAATAAGTGCAAGTGCAATTGTACCAACCCTGGACGATTCCATACGAATGGTCGATGTTGTTCTTTCCAAAACCATTCATTATATATTGTTTCCTGTTCTTCTCTTGTAGTAATGTCGCGCAAATCATATACGTTAAGAGGCAAGTCGTCTATTGTTCTATGAACAATTTGTAGATATTCAGAATAGTCATTCAAATTGTAGCTTGTACGGAATATTGGCTGAGTTTTAACTAGTAATTCTACAGCCTGTTTAAAAACTTCAACATTCATTCCACTATGTATTTCGTAAGATACTATATCATGATAATTATTATCTCCATCCATAATAGAACTTTGATATACAAGTCCTGATTGCAACATGGACATAGGATATGCATCTTCAACATAATCTGGCATTTTTGCTTTATCTTCTTCTGATACTAATTCAAATAATCCTAATGACTTGAACGGATCATCATCTTCCATACTCTGATTCTGCAATAATCCTTTGATTGTTGGATTGCTAAATAATTGTTGAAATGTAAATTTCAACCCATGTTCTCTTGCTTTTGCCAACACCGATACAAAATTTATGGAATTACCTCCAAGTTCAAAGAAATTATCCTCAATCCCAACCTCTTCTATATCTAATACCTCTTTCCATATTCCTGATAATATTTTTTCAGATTCTGTTCGTGCTGCAACATGCACATCTTTAGTGTTTGATACGATAAGAGTCAGTAGTTTATTTCGATCAGCTTTTCCATTTGCTGTAAGCGGCATAGAGTCAATTAATACTATCTTTTCTGGCATCATATATGACAATAGTTTTTGGGATATGGCTTCTTTAAGCTGCTCCTGAGATATTTCTTTATTTTTCAAAATGACAAATGCGTACAAATGAACATTGTTGTCATTGCCTATATGATCTAATACCAATACATCACTTACATATTCCTCATTGTAAAATGCCGATTCTATTTCGCCAATTTCAATTCGTACACCTCTGACCTTTATTTGTCTGTCATTACGACCCAAGTATTCAATTGTTCCATCATAACGATATCTAGCCAAATCTCCTGTAAAGTAGATTCTTTCACCAATTGATTCTATTTCCATAAAGCGATCATTTGTTTTTTCAGCATCATTTAAATATCCATGAGCCAATTGTACACCAGCGATGGTCAATTCCCCAACCATATTGATTGGCCTGATTTTTCCTTTTTTTCCGATAATATAAATCTTAGTATTATCTATTGGCTTTCCAATAACTACCGGATTCTCATTTGCTTTTGTTTCATGATGCGTAACATCAACTGTTGCCTCAGTTGGTCCATATAAATTGACTAATTTGATATTATTAAATAAATTATAAAATTTATTAACATGATTAGGCTTTAATGCTTCTCCACTTGAAAAAACAACCTTTAATGATGATACTTCATCTATCTTATTTGCACTAATTACATAATCAATAAATGCATTTAGCATAGACGGAACAAAGTGCATTGTTGTAACTTTAGCAGACTTTATTACATTAATAACCGCCTCTGGATCCGCTTCTTTTCCTGTTGTAAGCAAAGCGACTGTTTGACCTACAATTGCCCACCAGAAAATTTCCCAAACAGATACATCAAAAGTTGCTGGGGTCTTATGAAGAATGACATCACCATTCATAAGAGGATATTCTTTATGCATCCATTCAATTCGATTAATAACACTGGTATGCTTTATAGCAACTCCTTTAGGAATTCCAGTGGATCCGGACGTAAAAATAATATATGCCAAGTCATCCGGATATATTTCTTGATTCACATACTCATAATTAGTAGAGGCAATTATATTAAAATCTACACAATTCTTGATTTCTGGAACTTTTTCTTCATATTCGTTACTATATATAATAGTATTTATTTCACTTTGAGCCACAATTAATTTGTTTCTTTCAATTGGCGCATTAGGATCAATTGGCATATATGCCTTTCCAGCAAAGAGAATACCATATATTCCCGCCAAATAATCTATACTCTTTCCTGACATTAATCCTATTATTTTTTCATCTTTATAATTATTCTGTATATATGCAGCCAGTTTTAGAACTTTCTTCTCGAAATCGCTGTATGTATAACTGTTTTCCCCATCATAAACAGCAATCTTATGTCCGTGTTTTTTAAATGACTTCTTTATTAGACTTACTAAGGTATCATTTTCTGAATATGCGCATTCTGTAGAATTGAATAAACTATACCAATTTTTATCTTCCTGTGTGAAAAGATCTATATCTAAGATGTTAATATCATTTCGTTCACATATCTTGTTAAGATATATTTCAAGCTTATCACCTAATGCATCAATAGTCTTTTCAGTATAGCTATTTGAATCGGCCTTTATTTCAAGTATTAACTCGTTATTATATTCATATAAACTAAATATAAGACTTTCGTTTTCAAATCCTGTTTTATCGGCACAACCAATTATTACTGCCATGTCGATTGAATCGTTTAAAATTTCTGTTGGAAAATCTTTATATTTTTGCGCCTTCTCTATAAAGGCTCTAATTTCATTTATCAGGTTAATTGGGGTATAATCCTCAGATGCAGATACCAAAAGTGGAATATCTAATTTTTCATTTAAGGAAACATATCTCAGCAAACAATCTGTTTTCATTTCCCCAGAATAAATGTTACAAACCCCTACAACTGCCGAAGCAATAATATTGCCTAATTCAGAGTTATCATATATTTTTAATAAGCATGTAATCATAGATTTCTCTAAAACTATTTTTTTAACAATTATTGGTGCAGTGTTTTCAACTTCGGAATAGTTATCCTTCAAGAAAATGCTAGGTTGTATACCGTCTAGCACTTCGATCCAGAACTTTTTTGCCTCAGGCATTCTTGCAGCAAGTAATTTTTTTTGACCAAGGGTCATTGTATTATTATCCATAATTCATCCCTTCTAAATTCACTAAAATAAATCTATTGTCTTAACTACCAATAAACAGAGTTATAGATTCCTTAAACACTTCTACCAAGGCAAGTATGGTTCCATAATCAAAAGCATCTGCCATGTACTCTATGTCAACTCTCACTCTATTATCTTCATCAAAAATCTGCATGTTTAGTAAAAACATAGCTTCATTTGGACTTATAGGTCTAATACAAATATTTGAATCCAAAAAGTCCACCGTCATTTCACGCTTTGTATGATAAGCAACAAGTGTATCTATTGTTTCAGCTTTTCTCAGGGCGAATATATCCTCAAGTGATATAAATCGGTGTTCTTTTAATTCTCTGAGTCCATTTACAAATTTATTGATATCCTCTGATTTTCCAACTACATTGTCGAAATAACTAGTGATCCACAAAGTATCTGTAAACATTCCAACTGTCTTATCTAAAATATCGTTTCCAAATAATCTACTTGGAGTTGCAAACGATACTTGTTTACTTCCAGTAATTAAATTTAAAAAACAGGAATAGATAAACATAAACCCTTCAAAAAAGGTTATGTTATGAGAATTACATTCACTTCTAAAACGTTCTAGAACATCCCCTACTAAATAAAATGTTTCACATTTGTTTTCATGAGATAATACGTTTTGTATATTATGGTCAAGAGGAAGTTCTTCCATTCCTGTATAATCTTGATAATATCTATTATAAAATGCACTATCGTTATTTATATGTTTCAAATAATGCATATTATATTCATTAATTGCTTCAGCATAGTTGTCCGTTTTGCAAATAGCCTCATCTTTTTTATAGATTTCATCAATTTCTTTTATCACTAACTGTAATGAATACCCATCCATTATGATGTGATGAAAATCCATAAGTAGCCATTTAGGTTCATCTTTATCAACTCCTATATAAACTCTATAAAGATGCCCGCTTTCAAGATTGAATGGGTTAATACAGGTATTAATATCTGTATCTGATGCTACAAATTTGATATTATAATCTGATTTTCGGACTTTTTCCTGATGGATATCTGTACCCCTCATAACAAAACGTATATTGAATGCTTCATGCCTAGATATTACTGTTTCAATAGACTTATTTAGTCTTTTCAAGTCTACTTTTGAATCTAATTCAATATAAATTGGAATATTATACTTTGTTGTATCTGAAAATCGGATATTATCAGCAAATAAAGCTTTTTGTGGGTTAGCTAAAGGGATACTATTCTCAAGACTTTCTTCCTTTATAATATTATCCTCTTCCTCTAAAGAAAGAGAGGTAATGTGCTTTGATAATTTCCCCATTGTAGCATTACTCAAAATATCTTTTGGAGAAATTTTAATATTCATTTTTTTTGTCAAATCTTTAGCAATATATACCGCTGTTAGTGAATCTAAACCCAATTCAAAAAATGATACCTCATCAGAGGTTGGTGTTATTCCGATTCTCTTTTCAATTATAGAGAGCAAATCATTATTGTTTTCTTTTTTCTCATCAACATTCTTCGTATTGTCGTTAAATAATTCTTTTATTTTTTTATAGTCAACCTTGCCGTTATTGTTTAGTGGTGTAGTGTCAGAAACGATAATATTTGAAACAGAAATGTGACTAGGTGCAATCTTTACAAATTCATCTCGTAAAGAAGTACATGTATGGTTATTAGTCTTTATGAAAGCACACAAAGAGTTTTTATTTTGTCTATCCTTTACCGACAATACATACGCTTCGTCAACTCCAGCAATCTGTGAAAAAATAGATTCCACTTCTTCTAATTCAATTCTAAATCCATTGATTTTTACTTGCCTATCTTTTCTCCCTATAAATACTATATTTCCATTTTTATCTTTTTTAACAAGATCACCTGTCTTATATATTCGACCATTACCGAATGGATTATTTATAAATAATTCGTTGGTAAGCTGCTCGTTATTAAGATAACCCAAAGATACTCCTTGACCACCAATGTATAACTCGCCAATTTCTCCATCATTAACTAAGTGTAATGATTCATCGCATATATATGTATAGACATTTTTCAGTGCCACACCTATCGGAATATAATCTTCTTCCACCATTTTATCTACTCTATATGTTGTAGAAAAAGTAGTGCACTCTGTAGGTCCATACCCATTAAAAACGACTATGTTATCACAGTTTTCAATAACATTATTTACAAATTTCGGCTGAACTACATCTCCACCTACTATCAGTTCTTTAATTCCGTTAAATGTTTGTGCACAATCTTCTGCGATTATGTTAAAAAGCGGTGCAGTTAACCACATAGTTGAAATATTATATTTAACTATGTTCTCACTTAAGCAATTCATATCAGTAACATTTTTCTTATCTAATAAAACTAATTTTCCACCATTCAATAAAACTCCCCATACTTCAAATGTAGAAGCATCAAATGTTGGAGCACCTGTCTGTAATAAAATAATATCAGGAGATAACGAAATATAGTTAGAATCTAATACAAGATTCATAATGTTTTCGTGAGTTACTCCGACACCTTTTGGTATTCCAGTTGTTCCCGAAGTAAACATTACATATGCTAGTTGTTTGTCAGCTTCAAACATCATGGCTGATTTCAACGCCGATAAATCGCTTTCTTCCTCGGCAGCCTCTTTAATACTGGTTTGTCTAATAGGAATATGAATTTCATCACCGTCTGTAATAAGCAAATCCGCGCCTACACTATCTAATACGGAATTAATATATTTTTCTGGCATTTGAGGGTCTACTGGAACATAAGCTGCTCCAGCTTTGATTATTGCAATGATGAGTATCACCCAGTCAAATTTACTATGTACTAATACACCTATGCGATTGCCAGGAACTATTCCTTTTTTTATCAAATGTGTTGCAACTCTATCTGTAATAATGTCTAATTCTCTATATGTCATTTCCTTGACATCTTCAGCATTAAGAATCGCTATACTATTTGGATATTGTTCCGAAATAGTCTTAAACCCTAAGATTAGATTTTCGCTCATACACATTCCTCGTATTCGTATTCTATATTTATTGTGTTCCTAATAGTATCAATAACATCCTTAAATTTTTTATATGAATCTGATTCTCCATATACAATTCCAATATTATTTTCTGTACCAAATCTATATGATAAGAAATCACCTGGATTTTTTCTTAATTCAACATACGTTACATCATCAAATTCAGATACCTCATCGATACCATTTAATTTTTTTATTGTGGCATCTTGTGCTAAATCAGCTTGAATAAAGATCTGGTAATACACCCCATCACTATACTCAATATCAAAATTAACACTATCCAATGATTCTCCTATAGACAATTTTAAAGCTATCTTTACCAGATCAATAGACATACCTCTTTTGATTATTTCCGAAACATATCCGCCAAGACGTCCATTAACCTCGATTATGCGCGGGCCATAATCGGTAAGCTTTATCTCCGTATGCGTTATTCCTTCTTTTACTCCTAAAGCATCTATTGCCTTCTTCTCTAACTCCAGAATCTTTAAATTTAGTTCATCAGAAAATGGGCTTGGAATAAACATACCTGTTTCAGCATATTTGTCCGTGAGAGGAGTTTTAGCTGTTATACATATCTGTTTAGAATCTCCATTTCGATGAATAGATTCTACTGATACATAATCTCCATAGTATTCATTCTGAAATGCTTTAGCCCCTTCAAGGTATTCCTCAAACACATACTCTATATTCTCAGGAAAAGAATTGATAAATGTATCTAATTCATTTATGTTACAAACTTTTTGAGTCCATTTACTTCCTGCACCTTCTCGAGGTTTTAAAATACTTGGAAAACCAATTTGTTCAGCAATCTGTTTATAGTTTTCCCGATTAATGACAGCATATTTAATGTTTTCGATATTATTGTTTTTAAATATTTCCCTTTGTCTTAATTTATCCGTCAAATCTAAAACTACATCATATGGATTTCCTATCAATCCGAGTTTTTCACTTAGAATGGATGTCATTCTAAGTTTATACTCGCTAAAAGTTAATATGCCCTGTACATCCTCGTTAATCAGTATAGATGTTACTTCATCTATACTTTTGTTGGATATATCATATACACTAATGTAATCTCTAATTAAATCCACTTGTTTTAAGTCATTTTCTGGGCAATCCTGATCATATAAAAACACTAAATCACATACATTGATAGATGCTGCTTTAATTGTTAACACTGAAGTTGCTCCTGGTGCATAAAGTACTGCAATCTTTGCCTTTTTCCCAGTATTCATCAACATGCGATTCCTTTCTCATCAAGAAAACGTTTCATCTTTCGTAGGGTAGAATTCAAGTACAAATCTCTTAATTTCAGAGTTCCCGCTATATTTCTTTTCATTTCTGATACTAATTCAACAGCTAATATAGAATTTCCACCTACTGTAAAGAAATCATCATCATCTGATAGCGCAACACCAAGAATCTTTTCCCAAATCTGTTTGATTGTATCCTGACTAGAAATATCTTCTTTAATTATTTTTTTGTTTTCATTAATATGCGATTCAAGGTATTTATAATCTACTTTTCCATTTATGGTCATAGGAATTGTATCAACAAAAATTATTTTAGATGGAATCATATATTCAGGAAGTTTTTTTCTTAGATATGCGACTGTCTCTGTATATGTATGAACACCATTAGCCTTTACATAAGCAACAATTTGCTTATGAGTTATATCATCGCCATTAATTACGTTGACAACAGCCTCATTTATGTAACTAACTGATTGCAAAACATTCCTGATTTCATCTAGCTCAATTCGATATCCTCTTATTTTGACTTGACTATCAATTCTTCCTAGATAATCAATGTTTCCATCAGCCCTATATCTTCCTAAATCACCACTTCGGTAGTATCTCTTTCCATTATCAGCTATGACAAATTTTTGTTTAGTTAATTCTTCACGGTTTACATATCCTATGGCTACGCCTTCTCCTGCTACCCATATTTCTCCTGGTTCACCAATTAAAGTTCTATGTCCATTTTTATTACGGATAGATATTTCCCATCCATCAAGAGGTTTACCAATTGATCTAGACATTACATTCTCTTCACGACAATGTACATATCTATATGTAGAGTGTACTGTTGTTTCAGTTATTCCGTACATATTTGCTAACTTACATTTAGCTGTAGGGTATCTTTGGAACCACATCTTCAGTTCACTTGTATCTAATGCCTCTCCTCCAAAAACAACTAGTCTAACAGCCTTCAATTTAGAATATTTTTCTTCCAAGTCAACTTTAACCACAGCATAGAAAGATGCTGGAGTTTGACTCAATATGGTTACTTTATTTTTTTCCAAAAGGTTTATAAAATCATAATGCGATTTTGTTACATCCCTGGGAACTACTATCAACTTTCCACCAGTTAACAGGCATCCCCACATTTCCCATACAGAAAAATCAAACGAATATGAATGAAACATTGTCCAAACATCATTTTTCCCCAAACTATATAATTCTTCTGTTGCTTCAATAAGCGACATAATATTTTTAGCCGGAACTATGACACCTTTAGGATTCCCCGTTGTCCCAGAGGTATATATTACATAACCGTTATCAGCAGGTGCATCATCCAAAGCGATAGTATCAACATCTTTCATATTAGATAAATCATTATATCCAATTATTTTTGTACCCAGATTTATGTCGAACTCTTTGTCGCTGATTATAAATTTAGCTTTTGAATCTTCTGCAATGAATAAAAGACGTTCTTCAGGATAATTAGGATCTACAGGTACATAAAAACCATTAGCTTTTAATATAGCAACTAATAGTACAACCAATCGCTCATCATGTGGAATGGAAACTATTACATAATCCCCCTTTTTTACACCTATAGAAATGAGTTTTCTTGCAATAATGTCACTTTGTTCATCAACTTCTTTATATGTTAATTGCTTCTGATCGTATACAATTGCTATTTGGGACTCATTGTTTCTAACAATATTTCTAAATCTTTCAATTGGGTTGATGGTTTCACTTGAAATGTTCCAATTACTCTCAAATTCAAACGTAATATCATCTGTAACAATATTATTAACTTTTTCTGAATCTATAGTATTGTTTTTCGCAAATTCTGTGCTACGAATAAAGAATTCTGCAAACTGCTGCAATACTTTTTTTGCAATAACTCCACTTCGTGATGCAAGTATTAATTCGGAAATATTATCACCCTGTTTAATAATATTAATTGTTAATGGATATTTTGGAGCCACATACTTAATAAAGCATGAATTGTTGTCATTTAGATCAACACAATTAATAAAAGCCACAAATTTTGTGTCATTCTCCTTACTGTCAGTTATCAATAAAGAATTACTCTCATAATTGTAGTACCCATATTTATTACTAGAATTGATAGAATCATGGAAAACAACATTTGTATTATTGGATTTATATTTCAGTAACGATGCAATTATACCTTTTATAATATCTTCATCGTCGTAGCAAGAACTTTCAAAATCCTCACCGTTTAACCTGATAACATATTCTTTCTCATATAACTCGCCATATTGCGTATCAGGTACACCAAAATCTAAATAAGCATCCTGAGTTATGTTTTCTAATTCTTTTTCAACAATATTAAGAAGATTTATCTCGTCAAATAAATATTTCTTAATCTGATCAAGGCAATCATACTCTACATATCTGTTATCAGCAGAAATTACTAAAACTGCTTCAAAGTCATTTTTTATTAGTACTAATCTGATGAGTTTTCCATTTGTAATAGTTCTAGTAAGTTCTTTTGCTAACGCAATAGATAATTCTGCTTTTGTCTCTTCTACGTAATACGAAATCCTATCATCAGAGATTTCCGATAATTTATTCTCTAATTTATTGATAGAATCTTCTTCATTTATATAGCTATAATAAACGCTAGTATTTTCTTCATTCTTTCTTATTGTTCTTTCTTCAACTGTACGATTCATATGTCCTCCTATTTTGCAGAATATCCAGCATCTACTGTTACCGTTGAACCTGTGACTTTTTTGGATTCATCACTTCCAAACCAGATCATATAATTTGCAACATCAAAAGGTGATACTACAGAATTCATGGCAACAGACTCTAAATCAACATCTTCTTGATCACCAATGTCTAATCCTAAGGAATCTGCTACTACTGTTGTCATATTTCCATCTAAGAATTCATCATCAAATACAGGCCCTGGACAGATAGCATTTACTCTAATGTTATTCTCTGCGTAATCTAAGGCCGCCGATTTTGTTAATCCGACAACGCCATGCTTTGTAGCAACATAACCAACGAAATACTTATAACCTAATAATCCTGCAGTAGAGGCTATATTTACAATGCTTCCACAATCTTCTTCTATCATATAAGGAACCACTTCTTTTATCATTCTCCATGGCCCCGATAGATTTATGTCAATCATTGTATTCCATTCCTCAGTAGAATATTTATGCGTTGGTAATCCTGCTGGAGCTCCAATCCCCGCATTATTTACTAATACATCTATTCTTCCAAAACGATCTATGGCTCCATTAACTAACTTATGTATTCCTTCTTCATCTCGTACATCCACAAAATCATAATATACGTTAGCATCATTTGCTTTACATATTTCTACAGTATTTATTAGCTGCCTTTCATTTGCCAGATTATACGGAACGCCATCAATTGAATGACCAATATCTGTTAGAATCAAATCCGCACCTTCTTGTGATGCTCGAATTGCACAGGCTCTGCCTATCCCTCTTCCGGCTCCAGTTATTAATACAATTTTTCCCTTTAATCTTTTCATCATTTTTACCTCGTCTTTTGCTCCCAATTAGTCAGCCTATCCTTTATAATATCTATAGCTTCCTCTTTATTTTCTACTATATATAAATGAACACCTTGAACCTTATGTAGCGAAAATTCATTTTGGGTATAATTCGCCCATTTCGCAACTTCTTCTTTAGGAACAAAAGTATCATTTTCCGCATAAATTGCGACAATTGGTGACTTTATTAGTGTAGTGTCTTTGTTACAATAATTTATGTCCATCTCGAAATCTGCTATCAAAGCAGGCAGTAACAGTTCTCTGAGTTCAGGGATTTCTAATGCATCATTCTTATAACCAGTCAATTTTTCTACACCATTAATAAACTCATCTTCGTTTGTTAAATCTAAACAATAATCTCTTTTGCTATTTGGAGTGAAGCCTGCACTAACAAATAACCCAATAATTTCAAGTCCATTCTTTTTTTCGAGAATCCTAATAACCTCATATGCCATTACTGAGCCCAAAAAACAATGTCCAAAAAATGCCATTTTCTTATCTGAATAATTCTCATTTATATATTCAGCAAAATCTTTAGCAGCTGTATGCAAATTGCGATATGGCTCATGATCAATCAAGCGTTCCCTTCCTGGCAACGGCATTGGTACAATTTCTACATTGTCATCAAATAATTCATTCCATCCGTTATACATACTCACACCTGCACCACCAAACGGAAAGCAAAACAAATATATTTTTTCAGTCATTTTTCATTTTCCCTTCTAATACAGTGTTCAATTATATTTCGTTAGACTTAAGCGGTCTTGTTAGCAATTCTTCTCCATATGCAAATTTACGGCTCAATATTATTGCCAAAACTCCATATATCAACAATATTCCAGAAGAACCAAGCAATCCAAATCGAATTGACTTATCATACATTTGAGAAACTATTGGAACTAAAACAATAGTAAGTACTGAAACTATAAGACATTTAATTGAATTTACTTTTCCAACAATATTTTCTTCACATCTACTTTGTAAATTACTACTATAAATAGTGATGGACAGCGCATTTGATATTCCATATACAATAATTAGTCCAAATGCAAATATAAAATGTATTTTAAGACTCAATATAAAAAGAACTATCGCTTGCATAATAATTCCCAAAGGCATTGCATTGTTTTGTTTAAATTTGTGAACGATTAGCTCAATAAAGAAAACGGAAAGCATTGATCCTATAGCAAATCCACAATCATACAACGATATGGTGAAACTATTATCATTATAAAAATTCGCCACAAGTGGAACTAACATAACATTAAAGAAATTAACCGCTAAATAATCTCCAGATGCAAAAAATAAATGAAAAATAGCTGTTTTTTCCTTTTTGATACATTTACCCATATTTTTCCAATCATGGAATATTTCACGAATTATTTGGGGAATGCTAATTTTCGCTGAATTTTCCCTATTTTCTTCGTATTTGAATGGAACTAACAAAAAGATTGTCGCAGACATAAAGAAAGTTAATCCATCTATAATCAACGCAACAGCCGGGCTTGTAAAATAAATTATAACTGCCACACTTGCACTTCCACAAAGCTGACCGGCTTGAAACAGTGTCGTAATTATCCCATTTGTTTTTAATAACATTTCCTTATCGTCAACCACTTTAGGTATTATACAAAAATTTCCAGCATTAAAGAAAGGATTAACTATATTAATAATTAGGATAGAAACAGCCAAAAATCCTAGTCCATATTTACTTACCAGACATAAGCATCCACTAGATAAAACTAGAATTCCTCGTATAATATCTGACACTATGATTATTTTTTTTGGATTATTCTTATCAACAATTGCTCCAGAAAAAAACTGTACCAGAAACATTACCACATATTGAACTACGATTACCCCTCCAAATATCACTGCGCTCTTTGTTTGGTCATATGCTAGTTTGCTTATCGCAATAAGATTCATACCGTTTCCGATATTGCTAATAAATGTTGCTATAGCTATCAGACGTATTGCATAAGGGCATTTAAAAAAATCTTGTAATTTACTCATTGATTATTTCTCCTCTACTTGTGTTATGAATTTTACATTTGCTAATATCTTATTAGTTAGTCTTTCGAGATCTTCATAGTCATCTGCAACAACTATAAAATAACCTACCCTATCCCATGAAGAATTCACTGGTTTTATTTCTTCTCCGATATTTTTGTATAGACACCAATCAACAACATAGTCTTCTAGCAAATTCTCAATTCCATCTATATCTCTCAAAATTCCTGGTACCGCTTCAAAATACTTTATTTGAGACACTCTACTATTTACTCGTTTTATATCATATTTTTTTCCGCACATCATTTTCATATATGCATCAACATAATTAAAATCATATGAATATTGAATCAATTCAAAAATATAATCACCTGGCATTCTTGCCGCACATTCTATAAGATATATTTTATTATTTTCAACCTTCCATTCCGTATGAAGCATTCCATTAGTTATTCCAATCTTACTTACCAGATTAGTTTCTTCATTTTCAAATTGTTCTATTAATCTTTCATCTATATTTGCTGGAACAATGTGACCTTTTTCCACAAAACTATCTTCAAATATCTCTTTTTCAGTAATATTTATAAAAACGATTTTCCCATCATCCACAAGAGCCTCAACACTATATTCTTGTCCACCAACATATTCTTCTACTACATATTCTTTCTCCTGCCCAAATTCTATCTCTTTTGCGGATTCTTCTCTTGCAGAGGACGTTCTTTCCCAAGCATCCGATATATCCTCTTTCGTCTCTATCCTACTAATCCCTATACTTGCCTGTAATCGTGTTGGTTTCAATATTAATTGTTTGTCTTTTATAAATTCAGCTATCTCTTTTTCCGAATCAATTTGTCGAAACCTAGGATGAGGAATACTATATTCTTCACATGCTTTTCGTAAAAAATACTTATTCGTCAAAATCTTGGCCTTTTCAAAGCCAATACCTTTTTTTCCTAATTTTTCCGCAATTATCGCTGCTGTTCTGACCGCATAATCCCTTGATGGGATAACTCCATCAATTATGTATTTTTCTTTTATCTCATTTAATACTGGAAGATAGTAATTGGGATTTGTAATATCTGCTATATATGTTTCTTGTATAATCTGATATTTTTTCTTATCAAAACTATAATTGTTATATTGCTCCCAAGAATCCATTACTATTATTTCATAGTCACTATCTTTCTTTAGTTTCTCCAAAATTGATAATGACAATCCTACCATCAATACTGTCATTACATAGCCTCCACCTACTTTATTATCTCAAGTTCTATAACGTTGAATTATAGTTTTTCTATTTTTATAAAAAATACAGGAATACATTTGTTGTATTTGCTACTATAATGCCATTTTTCATGTGCAATTTTCAAAGCCTTTTATATTAGAAAAATACTATGTCAACTCAACTATCTCATAAAAGATTGGCAAGAATAATCTCAAAATAAAAGACATCACTCTATGAGTAAAATGATGCCTTTCTATGATTTTTAATATCATATTGATTTGATAACGTTCTTATGTCGTTTTCTGGCTAACTCTTCTCATTTATGCATATCTTCCTCAAGCCCAATTCATAGCCAATCTTGGAACCTAACAGTAATTGCACTTACTATAGCTCCACTAATAGCTAACAATACCATAACCCCTATTTTGAATTTATATTTTTTTAAGTAACGCAGTAATTTAAATATTTCTTTTTCTTTATTTTTTTGTTGCACTAAAAACAACCACCTTTTTTAAATAATTAAATCTTATGAAAGAATTATAAGATTTAATTTAAAACAATTATCATAAATGTAATTTTTTCGACATTATATGTAATTTTTACTCTCTAGTAGATATGGGGATTACTCCCCATACCCCTACACAAAACCGTACGTGCGCTATTAACGCATACGGCTTTTCACTTTATATTCATACTACCTGTAAAACAGGCTTACCTTGATACTCGGTTCTAGTAACGGAAATGTTTTAAGCAACCCTTATTGAATGTTTCCCATGTGTAACTATGTTTCTGACTTCTGCGGTTTAACCATTTAAACAACAATTTCTTTGTAATGCATAGAAATGATTTAACTTCTCTTATATTATCCGTTACACCATAATATTGATAATGTCCTCGCAGTTTTGCATTGATAGTCTTGAATATCCATTCCAACGGCAATGTCCTGTGTTTCATTATCCATTCTTTCATTGCTTTTATTTTACTGCGTAGCTTCTTCTTGCTCGTTTTCACTCTACAACGGTAAAACTGCTTCTTTCCGTCCATTCCGCAATAAAATGTGAATCCAAGGAAGTCAAAGGTATCTGGTCTTCCCTGTCCTCTTCTTTCCCTGTTCTGCCTGGCAAACCTCCCAAACTCCAGCACTTTGGTCTTTTCTTTCGCAAGTTCAAGTCCATACTTTGCAAAGCGTTCTTCTAATTTTTCCCGAAATACTTTTGCTTCGTATTTATTTTGAAAACAGCATACAAAATCGTCTGCATAGCGTATCAAGTAACATTCTCCGCTACACTGCCGTTTTACAATCACATCAAACCAGTTATCCAATACATAGTGCAGGTAAATATTTGCAAGTATCGGACTGGCTCCGTTTCCCTGTGGTGTCCCACATTCACTGTCAAAATACTTTCCGTTTTCCATGATACCCGCTTTCAGAAATTTCTCTACGAGTTCAAGAAATCTCTTGTCTGCTACATCATGTCTTAACATCTTCATCAGCCAGTCATGGTCAACGTTGTCAAAGAAACCTCTGATGTCTGCTTCCACCACATAATTCGTTTTGCGGTACTGTATCATCTCTATGATTTCCCTTACTGCCTGATGGCAGTTTCTATTTGGTCTGAACCCAAAGCTTTCATTGTAGAACTTTGGCTCTTAAATCTGCTCCAGTATCTGTGCGATTGCATTCTCCACCAGTTTATCCTCATAACTGGATATCCCCAGTGGTCTCATTTTGCCTTTTGTCTCCTTGGGAATATAAACTCTTCTTGTAGGATTGGGGCGGTAACTGCCATTCTTCATTCTCTTTACAAGATTCTCAAGGTTTTCCTCTAGGTTCTGCTCGTATTCCTCCTTTGTCACTTTATCAATTCCACTTGCCTTATTCTTATCCATAGTTCTATGGATTGCCCTAAGGCTGTTTACGTTGATATAAGACGCAAGGTTTTGAACTTTCCTGTCGGTTACATTTGCTTTCGCAATGTTGTATTGTATTCCAAGCAATTCATTTACCATGATATCAGCTCTCCTTCGTCTGCATGATTCAGATTTACTTGAAGCTATAAAGTGTACATCCCTTCCCTCCACTGTGATTAGCAGCTTCTTCAGTATTATGGATGTATCGGACTTCCTGTTATCCATTTGAATTTCTATCGCATTTCTTTGGTTTGATTTCCATACCTTTAATAAGGAGATAACAGGATCTCAGCTGTTCTGTATTGCATATTTATCATCAACCTCGCCAAGCTCTCAGACTGGGGGATGCCATTGCAAACTCGCCCTTTCGCTTGTAATGGTGTTGTCTGCTGTGACTATAAGCACATCGACCATATCCAACCTCATAATAATTTCCCAGCTCAATCACTTCACTTTCGTTTCGGCTCTGTTGCTCCCTGTCCTACGCTTAAATCTAACGTTACCGCTTCGACTCCAAGGACTCGGTAC
>OKRR01001316.1_pt1 | contig 22717 bp, 11 predicted proteins | sample 1601211 | NCBI WGS metagenome assembly OKRR01 (sample SAMEA3541525, study PRJEB24748) | human gut metagenome | biome: human gut; feature: human-associated habitat; material: faeces | place: China | collected 2012
TTCTCGTGGTGCTTCCGGTGTTATCGAGGTAACGACAAAGAAAGGGCGGCAGGGACAGCCTTCACCTCGGGCGTGATAACGCTCATGGGCTCGGCAGTCGAGACCTGGTAGAAAAAGCCCTTAAAGTCGATCTGCATATCGGTGATGGCAAGACCGAATAGGTCGTGCGCTTCGTTTTCAAACGGGAATACCGCCGGATAGTACGAGCTGATGGACGGAATCTCCTGGTACCGATCAATTCCCTCAACCACCAGGTTCTCGATCGCATAGCTGCCGTCCTGCGCAATATGCTCCTGAGCAGCACGAACGTTGATAAACGTATAGACCAGGCGATACGATCCGTCGTCCACACAGCACTCGGCGTGCATCTGCACAAAGCGGGCACCGGCGCCCTTGAGCGCCTGGACATGCGACAGAAGCTCGTCGAGCCCAACGGTGGTATAGATAGCCTTTTGCATTACTCGGCCTCCTTTGCAGCGACGGGCGTCTCAGCAGGTGCGTCGCCAGCAGCGGGTGCGGCGGGCTTCCCGGCAGGCGCGTCACCGGCACCGTCAGTCCCGGCCCCCGCAGCCACAAACCCGTCCTCGCCCAGCTCAACGCCACCGTCCCAGGTGGCGGCGCCGCCCACGGTGAGCGGATCGCCGCCGGCGCGCATCACGGCCTCCTTCTGGTCCAGGATACCGCACGCCTCCACGATGGCATCGATCACCGTTTCGGGACGAATGGCGCACCCGGGCGCGTACACATCCACGGGAATCGCGCGGTCCACGCCGCCGATCACGTTGTAGGCATCGCGGAATACGCCGCCCGAGCACGCGCAAATGCCGCATGCCACCACGCACTTGGGCTCGAGCATCTGGTTGTAGATCTGGCGCACGATGGGCAGGTTCTGGGCATTGACCGACCCCGTCACCAAAAAGATATCCGCATGCTTGGGGTTGCCGGTGTTGACCACGCCAAAGCGCTCCGCATCGAACAGTGGCGTGAGCGAAGCAAGCACCTCGATATCGCATCCGTTGCAGCTCGAGCCGTCGTAATGAATAACCCACGGCGAGCGCGACATTTTATGATCCATGGATGCCGCCTCCTAAATAAACACGTCGACGAGGATGGGCATAAGGTTGAGCAGGCCAAACACCAGCGCCACGCCCCAGCCGAGCTTAAAGCAGCTGCGCCAGGTGCTGCGTGCGAAGGTGTTGTCGATCAGCACCTCGACAAAATACGTCGCGGCCATCACGACCAGGGCTACGACCCAGCTCACCGGGTTGTCCCAAACAAAGAACATGCCCACCCACATCAAAAACAGCACGGTCTCGCACCAGTGCATAAGGGTCATCTTGGCCAGCGTGCCGCCGCTCATCTCGGTGGCGATGCCCTGGACAATCTCCTGATGCGCGTGATGCGAGTACGAAAGGTCAAACGGCGACTTGCGTAGCTTGATGGTGAGCACCGCAAGCAGCGCCAGGAAAATGGGCGCACTGTACACGATGATGGGCGCCGACTGCCCGGTCACGGCGATGGAATCGAAGCTATCGGTGGCAAGATACAGGCCCACGCTCATCAGCAGAACGGCGGGCTCGTAGCTCATAACCTGCAGCAGCTCGCGATCGGCGCCGACCTGCGCAAACGGGCTTTGCGTCGAGGCGGACGCCAGCACCACAAAGATCGCGGCGAGCGTCACCATAAAAGCGCACAGCAGCGTGTTGGAGCCCGACACAAAGATGCCGCCGCCCACGACGGTAAAGATGAGCGCGCACGCCATATAGGTATCGTCCATGGTGTTTACGCTGGCAGGGGCCTTGCGCAGCAGCTTGGCAACGTCGTAGAAGGGCTGCAGCAGGCGCGGGCCCACGCGGCCCTGCATGCGAGCCGAAAGTTTGCGGTCGATGCCGTCGATCAAGCCGCCCGCAAGCGGCGCCAGCAAGGCAAACGCCACGGTGCCAATAAAGATGCCCACGACGCCCGAACCTTCGAAATACTTGCCGCGCAGCACCGAGGGCGCGCTCATGGCAAGCCGCTCGGGCCCAATCCATGCGCAACACAGCAGCGCAAACAAGATAATGCTGCAGCATACGACGCTACCCGCGGGGCCAATACGCTTCTCGCCAAGGGCGTCCTCCGAGTACCAATTGCGCTTTTCGGCCTTCACCTCGTGTCCCATCGAGCCGCGGAAATGGCGATATTTGTCGGTTCCCACGCCCGAAAGGTACACGTTGACGTGCGGTTTGTTGCTCACGCGGAATGACGTCAGCAGCACCACGGCGATAAAAGCCACGATAACCACCATCAGATACATGGCGTCCTTGCCAATAACGTACGGCACGCGGCCAAACACCATGGCCAAGTAAGGCGACACCAGGCCGCTCGAGATGAGCGGGAACGCCACGCAGCAAAGAATCAGCAGCGCGGCGATGGTGTTGAGGGCCATCCATTCGGTCTTATGGACATTGACCTCAACGTTTTGAGCCGTGGGGTCGACGCCCGAAAGCTTGGCAAGCCACTTGCCCCAGAAGAAGAACGTCGCGGCCGAGCCAAAGGCAAGCACCATGATCATGAGCACGTTGCCGGTCTGCGCGAACGCCACCAGGGCGCCCCACTTGGACACGAGCATGCCAAACGGTGCCACGAACATGCCCATGATGCCCAGCATCATCAGACGCGTAAGGTGCGGCATGCGGCTGAACATACCGTCCATGTCCTCGATATTGCGGCTGCCGATATGATGCTCGGCCGTGCCCACGCACAGGAACAGCAGCGACTTGGCCACCGTGTGGAACAGGATCAGGAAGATGGCGGCCCATACGGCCTCGGGCGCGCCGACACCCAAGCAAGCACTGATGAGGCCCAAGTTGGAAATGGTGGAGTACGCGAGGACGCGTTTGGCGTTGCTCTGCGAGATGGCCATGAGGGCAGCGAGCAAAAACGTGATGGCACCCACGCTCGTGACCATAAAGCCGGTCACGGGATAGATGGCATAGAGCGGGCTGAGCTTGACCATCAGGAACACGCCGGCTTTGACCATGGTTGACGAGTGCAGCAGGGCACTCGTGGGCGTGGGGGCAACCATGGCACCCAATAGCCAAGTGTGGAACGGCATCTGTGCGGCCTTGATGAGCGCGGCAAGCGACAGCAACAGGACCGGCATCACCAGCAGCGCGGATTGCGCGGTTCCGGCGCTGGAAAGCTCGATCATGCCCGAGATGGTCAGCGGCATGCCGTTAACGTGCAGGTACATGAGTCCGGCCAAAAACGCGATGCCGCCCAGCATGTTGAGGATGATCTGGGTGAAAGCGTTTTTTATGGCCTCGGGCGTGCGCGTGTAGCCAATCATGAGGAACGAGCACACGGTGGTGATTTCCCAGCCACAGAACAGCCACTCAAGGTTGTCGCTTGTCACGATGACGAACATGGCCGAGAGGAACAGGAACATAAGCGCCAGGAACTGCGGGCGTCGGTCGGGCGCCGCCTGCCCGCGCAGCGCTGCCTCGTGCTCGTCGTGGGCCTGGAAGTCCTTCATGTAGGCCAGGGCGTACACGCAGATAAGGCTGCCGACAATGCCGACGGCAAGCACCATGATCACACTCATGTAATCCAGGTAGAGCGGCGTGGCGGTGACAACCTCGGCCGCGGGCAGCGTCATGGCAGCGAAGGCAACCGAACCCACCAGCTGCACCACGCCGAGCACCGTGGTGAGCGTGCTCTTATATTTACGCGCGTTGTACAGGATGACGGCGCACAGGATCACGTCGATGACGGAGCTGATGATCGAGAGCACATGCGAGGTGCCGGGGGCAACCTCGAAGCTCTGCGGGCCCGTGCCAAAAAACATGACGGCGACTACAACCGTCACCGCCATAATGATGCCAGAGCCTACAAGCCCTACCGCATCGCGGGCGCGGTCACCGCGCGCGAGCAGCATGCCCAGCGCCGGTACCAGCGGAAACAGGGTAAGGAAATACAGTAGCGTCATACCATCACTCCCCCATGCAAAAACGCTGCAATTGTTTAACGTTATAGCTCAGTTGAGGAGTAGCGGCGGCGGGTTTTCGGTCAACTGGGGAGTTTTAGGCGTACGGGGTAACGAGTCTGTCCGCTTTGGAGCAGAGAGGCGACGCTCCCCCTATCGCGGCGGCGGGCGCACGGGCCACTGCGCGCGGTTTATTAACCACTTTGGAGGATGTTCCAGTAGGCTCACGACGGTCCAAAAAGTTGGCGCGGCAAGAAAAATGCGCCCCTGTGGGCGCACCATCCCGTTCGCTATTCCGCCTTTTTAACGCGCGGCTTGCGACCGCGCGGCTTATCAACCAGCGCGGACTCACCGCTCTCGCGATACTGGCGGCACCAAGCCTTGACCGAAGACTCGCTGGGAATCTTGTGCTTGATCATGGCCTCGCGAACCGTTAAGCCGTTTTCCAAGCGGTCCTTGACCACGGCGAGCTTAACTTCGTACGAATAGGTGTGATGATGCGAACCGGCGTTGAGAACGGCGTCGGCACCGCCCACGGCATATGCGCGGGCCCACTGACGAGCCGTGGCCTGGGGAATGCCGAGCTCCGCGGCGAGGGCGCGATGACCGACCCCCTCTTGGAGGACCTCGACGGCGCGCTGCCTAACCTCGGGCGCATGCGTGCGAGTCCTTGTTGCTTCCGACATACCTGCCACTTCTTAGCCTTAACCGTTAATCTGCTTTCTTACGTGCATGTTAGATAGTAGCATTTTGCTGTTTGCGCGTAACAGTTAATTGAAAATCGCACGGCGGCATCTGGGCATTTGCCATTAATTTGCAACAGTTCTTTAGGTTTTATTTACGCAGCTAGTTAGCTCGCGGCTCATTGACGGTGTTTTACCAACCAGATTGGTATCTTTTTGTTTGGCTGGTATGGTTTGTGTAATTATTAACCCCTCTTCAGCCCGCACCTACATGTCAACTTTCCACTTACTTTCCAGCTTTCCACCTAGCTTTCCAGCTTTCCACTTAACTTACCACCTAAGGTGGAAAGCTGGAAAGCTAGGTGGGAAGCTGGGGCAGCAGCAGGCCAGGAGAACAAGAAAAGGGGCGGCAACCGGGTGGTTGCCGCCCCCTTTGCGAAGCCAGTTGGCTTCGGAACTAGTGGTCGATGCCGTTGAGGTTCACCCTCGTGAGCGTATAGGTCACATAGTCGGGCGATTGAGGCGTTGCGCTCGCCACGTCACCCTTAACCAGGCTCGCTGTCATCACCAAGCGATAGTTCGCGTAGAACTGCTCACGCTGTTCAACCTGCGTGTTGACCTCAACGGTAAAGGGCAGGCTAAACGTCGTATTACCGTTCTTCGTTTTGAACTTGCCGTTCTCCTTCGAGTCAGTGAAGGTGATCGTGCTACCGGAGGGAGCGACCGCGGCAAGCTTACTCTCCGTCACTGTTACGTAGTTTGAGATATCATCCGTTACGCTCTCATACGTGCCGTCGGTTCCGCGGCGCTGAAGCGAGAGCGTCTACACAACAGAGTCTGCGTTCGCAATTGCCTCGGCGGCGTTGCTGAGTCCACCCAGTTCATACGTGGCACCCAGACCAATCGCGCCATTCGCGATCGGACGCAGGTCGTCCACGTTAATGCCAAGCTGCGACTTATCTGGCGCAGAAAGCGTAATGGTCGTATCACCCGTGTCCATGCGATAGTACCCGACGTTACCGCGCTTCGTCTGCGTCAGGCTCGAGGTATTAAGGCCTTCCTTACGCGTCGAAAGCTTGGCGGTATAGGACATCTTGGTACAGGCGTCCTCGCCAGACTGCTTGGACAGGGAGATAACCTTGTTGCAGCCGTCCGGCGTAAGGCGAATCTCTTCCACTACCGTACGCACGGTAAAGGATCCGCCCGCTGCACGCTTGCGGATTCCGGCAAGGTCATGGTCGAGCGTGAGCCTCAGTGAGTCATCACCCGTATCCGTCACAATCTGTGTAAACGCAGGCGTCGAAGCGTCATACGGCTCCCAATCGCTGCCACTCCACCTGTAGTTCTGATTGCCGATGGCAACATAGAACTTCGCAATTGCCGAAGTTCCGCTCGGGAAACTGCTTACTCCCATTAGGTTGTTGTTGGCGCCATAGCGACACAGCGATGTATCGAGCTGATAGAACAGATGGTCGCTCTCTGTATAGTATTGGCTCGGGCTAAACGTAACCGTATCCATGACATCGAGAGAAAGAACGTAGGCGGCACCGTCCTCCGACTTCGAAACCGGAATGCACGCCCCATCTTTTTTGTCGACTACATTCTGCTCATAATTGGACAAGATGCTGTATGTCGATGCCGTACTGTTTTGAATATCGTCGCTGCCATCGGTGCGTAAAACATGATGCAGATTCCAAGATATGCGGCCACCCGAAGAATTCGAGTCAATAGACGAAGCCGTAAAACCGTTGATACTAGCTTGCGTCACGCCGTCGCCCGACTTGGGCACGTTGACAACTAGGTAGACGCTCTCCGATGCACGCTTCTCTCTGCCGGTATCCTTCTCCTTGGGTACCTTTAGCGTATAGCGACTGTTGCTGGGAACGTCAGCACCCGCAACCTTAAACAGCGTCCACTTGCCATCGAGTTTCGCTTTAGCGGTCGCCTCTGCCTCGTTATCACACACGGTCCATGTGCCGGCGCCATCCTGCGTGGCCGACACACCCAAGATCTCGCTCAGCCATCGCTCCTGATATGGATTGCCCGCAGAATCCTTAAAGCCGTCGTTTCCGCTCAGGGAAACGCTCGTTGCTCCGCCTTCGCCCACCGTATAGTGATACTCTCTGCCGCCGGCCTTGCCATCAACGTTCGCATCGATGAGCGTAAGCTGGGTGCCCTGGGGCAACCTTCCGTCGGCACCATTGAAGAGGATACTCTTGCCGAGCCCCTTCATCGAGCCGCCAGCAGCCATATAGCTGTCCCAGCCAAAGTCGACTTCCTTCCCATTGGCAGAATTGTATGTCCAGGTAAGCAGACCCGTCATCGGCTCGCCAAAGCTCGTAAGCACGTGTGCATCTTTTCCAAGGTTAGCGTAGTCTTTTTCTTTAAATTGAGTGCCGTAATCATACGTTGCAGTGAAATCGATCTCGAGCTTGCGCTTAACGATGATCGGCACCTGAACGTTGTAGCTCTGACCCGCCTCGGTAAAGGTAACGGTCAGGAGCGTAAAGCGACCTTTGCCGTTGTCCCAATCGGAGCTTGGGCTAAACGACATATTGTTCTTGCCATTGTTCACTACGCGAAGCGTGGGATTGTTCGACGCGTCACCGTCTTTAACGAACACACCGTCCTTGAGTTGGAAAACCTCTGCTTTGGCCGTCACGTGCGGATTGGTGCCATTCTCGTTATTCAATCTGCAGGCATCGGAGAAGCCGCCGTTCGTGACGATGTTTAGATAGCTCTTGACCGTCGTGTTGTCGTTGCCAGAGATCACCAAAACGGGGAAATCCGCTGTGGCTTGGTTGCTGCTTGTATCATTATTCGAATTGAACTTACTGGCCACGGATGAGGCATCGTAGCTCGACTTATTTTGATAGGCGCCGTTGTCATTAATGCCGCCGATATTCGTGTAGGTGTAGCGATCGGCAACACCGGTGCCTGCCTCGCTCTGGACGGTCGCCGCGGTGTCGATGGTGGCGCCGTCGCCAAACAGGTAGCGATCGGTGGTGTCGTTGTCGGAGGCACGCGCCGCCAGCGTGCTTACGGGGCTCGTGGTCACATACGGGCTCGCTGCCGTGGTGGCGGTATTGTCCGCGCCGTAGAGCGTGATCCCCTTGTCAGGTGCTTCCAGTGTGTCGTTATAGTCACCAAACGCGATATACGACTTCATGTTTACGGCGGCCGCATTGGTCGTGTAAACCATCGGCGGCAGATCACGCGTGGTCTTGCCGTTGCCGAGCTTTACGTTCACGCCCGCTGCGGAGAGGCTATAGCCGTTTGTGTCAACCTCGCCTAAGAGCACGCCCTGCTTAGAGCCCAATTTGTAGGTATTGCTGTCCATGAGCACGTTTACCAGATGGAACTGACCGCGTCCGTCGCCCGCAATGCCGCCGTTGGAGGTTCCGCCAAACGTTGTGTTAGATACCTTTGTGTTGGTGACGTTGATGACGTCGGCACCGCTGTTAATCGCGCCAAGTAGACCGCCGCTCCACCTGCCCTTGATCGTGGCGCTCTCAATCGCGATATTGTTGCAGGCTATGTTCACATTGCTGAAGTAGTAGCCGATAAGTCCGCCCGAGCATTGGTCGGTGCCGGCAATGTTGATATTCTCGACGCTACAGTCCTCAAACCAGTACGTGTTGGGGCTGCCACTGCTCGTGACCTCGCCAATCAAGCCGCCCGCATTACGGATGCTATTGTTCGTTCCGGTGGCATCGCCGATGATGGCGCTCTTGGCATCGCCTCCGGCATCAATGCGCACGTTGCTTATAGAAATAACGCCTCTATAGGCGCTTCCGACCACACCGCCGGCGCCCATGTACTTATCGGTGTTCGACCCGGTGGCGAGTACATTTACCCCAGAGATGACTGCCGTGCTCGATGCGACGGCTTCCGTGATGCCAATTTTGGTGTTCACCGATACGTTACTGGAGGTATAACCGAACACGCCGCCCACGTAGGGTGTTGTACCCGTGGCGGTTATGGTCGAGTTTTTGCCAATAGTCTTCTCGTATACCCCTGTGGCCGCGGTTGTCCACACGCCGCACGGCGAGGCGATCGCACCCACATAGCCGCCAACGTACTTCTCGCCCGTGACGCTAAGGCCAGTGTATGAGCAGTCACAGAGATTCGCGGGCGCCTGCGTGCCGGAGCCGAAATTGACCATATCGGTCACGTCGTTATCCGTCCTTCGGCTGGTACGGCCCGAGCTGCCAAGAAGCCCTCCTACGCTCTTTGCGCCCAACACGGTGCAGTTCTTCATCTGTACGTTGCGGTAGACGCCACGCGTGTTGCCGTCGTAGTTGGCCGTTGCGCCCGCCAAAAGGCCGGTGCCGATGAGGTCGTTCGATGCCGGTCCCGAGGCAATGCTACCGTTGGCGTCTTTGTACGTGAGCGATACGTTGCAGTTACTAAAGGTGAGGTCTTTGACCTGAGCGCCGTCATTCGCGGTGACGCTCTGCCCCACATTGGTTGAGGTGAACATCACGGTGCTGAATAGGCCGCCCACGCCCGAGACCTTATAGTCGTCATCGGCATATTCGACGACGCCGTAAGTGGCATCTTTGGTGCCCACCGTGATGGTGGCCCCGTTGCCGTCGATCGTTGCCACGTGCGGCGTGATGCGGTCGCGATCGGTGGACGCCTCGTTCGAGCTGCAAGCATTGGAATAGTAACGGCCGCTGAGACCCACGTATCCCGTGCCGTAGCCAGTCATATCATAGGTGGCATTTTCCTTGAACTCCAGGCTCATGCCGATCGATTTCGACGCGCACACGTAGCCCGTTTGGTAGTCGGCAGCGTAGGACGCCACCAGGTAGGGCGAATTTACATCGTCATCATGGTTGAGCGGGCCGTGCCACCCCTGTTTGCCCGGGGCCTTCTGGTCATCGTTTTTGGCGGTTTCGAAATCGCCGGAAGCGCTCGCAGGCTTGCCCACGCAGTCGTAGCTGGCATTTCGCACCTTACCATATTCCTTGTTGCCAAACAGGTAGCCGTTTATCGCCGGGTCCTGCTTATCGCTGCCCCAGTACGCCTTGGAGCCGCGGAACACGCCATAATTAGCGTAGTCAGTATGTGCCGCTCCAGCACCCGCACCCGAGCTAATGATGGCCGAGAGCACCAAAAGGCCCTGGGCGTTTTCCACCGTGGTCACGGGTGCCTCGGCATCAGTGCCGATATACTTGTTGTCGGTGCCCGTGGTAGTGACGCAGGCAGCTCCCTTGTTTGTGAGCTCGTTGATCTTGTAGTTAGCGTTACCGTTTTCGACTTTGCAGCCCTCGCTAAAGGCATAGCCATCAATCACACGACCAACGTAGGGATTGTCGTACTGCCGGAAGTTGCCCGTTCCAAGACCCTGAGACTTGTCGCTGGTTCCAGCGCGCCAAGACGTCCCTGACATATTGCGGAAGATCACACCGCCGCCCGCAATGGCACCAACGTAACCGCCGATGGGAACAAGATGTGGCTTAGTTCCGCCACCAGCAACCGTAAAGCCGGTTGTGGAGTTATCGGGCGTTGTCCCATTCACGGCCACACCGTCGATAATGTTATCGCCGCCAAGGATGCAGCCGATAACGCCACCGAAGAACGACGTCGGAACACCGTCGGCATCCTTGGCAGAATAAGTAATAGTCGCCGACGCGTTCACATAGCGAATATTCAGATCGCGCACCACGCTGCCGTAACTATAGGGAATAAGGCCGCGAAGCGAACCCTCGTTATTCTCTATCTTGATGGTTGCCTTTTTATCACCTTTAGGGTTGCCAACGATGACGCCACGGAACGGGTTGGCTTTGTTGCCAAAACCGCCAAACGATGCGCCGTCGAGGGTGATCGTATTACCCCCGGTAGGTTCAATACTGTAGTACGCGCTTTGGATATAGCGGTGCATCATCTCGTCGGAAAGTGTGGCCGAAGGATCAGTGGTGTCGCCGGTCTTCTTTTCCCACTTCTTCCCAGTGTCTTTCGCCTGCTTATAGACGTACGTAACCTCATTGTCGGTTTTATTGTCGCTGCGGCGAGTACAGAGCGTACTCTGGTTGACGGCAATGGTGACCTCCCAACCGTCGAGCGCAGTTTGGTTGTTGATGTAGTTGGCGATGGCGTTCATCTCAGTCGCGTCCTTAACGGCATACGGATCGCCATATGTGCCGCATCCCTCTACCAGCTTTGGAATGCGCTGGTTGACTTTAATTTCATGATATTGGACGCCGCTCTCGGTGGCCTTTCCCTTATAACCATAAGGAAGATAGCCACCAAACCAAGGCCTGACGTCACCGTCCTTCTTACCATCAACCGTCACATAGCCGCTCACGGCACCATACGTCGCTTCGTCGTAATACCAAAGCTGCTTGCCCGGGTACTCCGTACTCCCATCAATCTCAGATCCGTATGTCACCTTGCCTGCATCGGCATCGGCATCGGCCTTAGTAAAGGTGTAGTCCGCAGAGCCCGTGCTCGTGCTTCCGTAGCCAAAACTCTCCAGCAGGCTCGCATGGGTGAAGATCGTTTTGTTCTTTTGGCTGGGCAAGCTGATTTGCTCAAACTTTGCCGTCACCTGATCGGCCTCACTGCCTACACCAAGCTTTCCGAACAGCGACGTAGCCGCCTTGGTGTCACTCGTGTACCCAGTAGTCTTGATATTCTTCGCGTTCAGGCTCACGTACTTCTGCATCTCGTTGATGAGCAGAGGCATATAGGCGTTAGCATCCGTGGCGCTGTTGGCGCCGTCGACAATCAGATTGTTGAGCGTAAGACCATCAATTGAGATCTTTCTAATCTTGGTGCCATTGCCGTCGCTGGACCCATACACGCAGCGGCACACGAGCGCGCCCGAAGAGCTTCCGCTTGCTCCATCAGTGTCTTCAGAGCTCTTTCCGTCATTAATAACGGGCCCAACAGTACCACGCAAAGTGACGTTTTTTACTGTGAGATCGCCGTTTGCCACCGTTCGAAAAAGACCGCAGTGCATGTTCTCGTGCTGGGTAGCATCGGAATTTAGCTTGTTGCCATTCTGCTCGGCCTTGATCTTGGAGTAACAGAAGGTAATGGTCGCATTCTCAACCGTCACCTCTCCGCTCGGCTGAGTTGGATAATAGCTGTAGCCGGCCAAATCGATTGTACCCGTTATGGTTATGGAATCATCGAGCCCTGTCGTGCCATTGGGAACGATTGTCGAACGAATACCTTCGGGAGCATAACGGTAAGCAGACCATAAGAGCAGCTTTTCCGCTGTATCGATTTGACTGCCACTAAAGCCGCCTTCACAATTCTTAGAGACTATGTCGAGGTTGTAGAAGTAGCGGGTATTGCCGTTCGTATTCTGGCTTCGACCGAAAGACGAGCGATTATGGTAGCTGTTGTCTTTTGTGGAATCGCCGTCCATGTCCAGCTTGTTTTTCTGTGTGTGTAGCGAAACGACCGTGTTCCAGTCGGCGTCCATGAGCTTGCTGCCGTTGTTTGGTTTTACACCGCTGCCAACCCATTCATCGAAGGACGATACGCCCGACGCAACGATGGCCCCCTCGCCGGTGGGCACCCTATAGGCGGTATCCCAATAAGCCCTGTCCTCCAAGTACAGGCCTAGGTAGCTCTCGACGCCATATGTCGTCTTATCATCCACCTTGCAGCCGCGGCAAACTAGAACGCCGAGCGTCTGAGCGGCGCCCGCATTAATGGTTGTGCCCGAGAGATCGATGGCATAGTTGTTGATAATCCAGTGGCCGCTCGCGGCGTATACAAGACCACCGAGTTCCTTGGAATCATCCGCAGTCGCGGTTATAGAAGCGTTGGTCGTTTTCAGAGCATAAGAGTTTTCATTCTTGTTAATGCTCTCATCTCCGATAGTTACGACCGCGTTGCCCCAGCTATAACCCAAGAAACCACCCGTGCCATTGAGCTTATCGCCGTTCCTGCCGACTTTCATTTCGAATGAATTGAACGAAAGGCCCGAAATGTTCACGTACTTATCAGCTGAGTTGGCTATTGTCCCTGCATTGTAGGTACTCTGTGCGATGCAGCCGATAAGACCACCGACTTGGGCAATCTTGCCGCCGGCGCAATCGCCAGTTTCGATTGATCCGGCGACTTCGAGGCCCGCAACATTGAATGACGAGCCATAATCGCCCGCATAACCAATGGCGCCGCCAATGCGACTATTGCCGTTAAGCGTTTTAGTTGCAGCGATGGTCGCTTGAGCCTTGCTGTTATCCTTAAACGCAACCGTAGAAGCCGCCAGCACGCTGCCCGCAATACCGCCAATGTTCACGTCATTGGCAAACGTATCATCGCACGCGATATTCGTTTTGCACGTTACGCCAGACAATGACAGGTTGCCGACGATGGCACACGCAAGCGACCCGGCATCGATAGCCGAACCGTTATCGAACTTCATGGAGCCAGCGATTGTGACGTTGGAGATGGTTGCACCGTTGACGGCCGCGAACAAGCCCAAGCGGCCGTGGCGGTAGATTTTGCCGTTGCCGTTGCTCGTGTTATTGCCGTCGAGCACGTCTTCACCACGCTTGCCGTACGCCTCGCCGACGGCAAGATTGATTGTGCCGCCACCGTTCAACGTTCCCGAGAAAACTTGCGAGCCGTCTGCACGATCCTGCGTGAAACCCGTCAGGCCCGTGCCCTTGAGATCAATAGTGCCGTTCACCGTAATGGTCGAGGACTGCAAGCCGTTAAGGTTGTTTTCGGTAACGCCGTCAACCATCGAGTAGTAGCCGTTGGTTTGCCAGGTAATCGCAAGCTTGGCGAAATCCTCAGCTGTGGTTAGGGCGTAGGCACCGTTAGCTGCCGTCAGCGAATCCGGCAAGGTCAACTTATGAGTGTCCACATCAAGCTTAATGAAGTCGCCGCCCAGACGAACAACTTCACCGTAGGTCGCGATGTCGTCCGTCTTTGAGGCTGAGTTGCTACGCTTGAAGGTCCAGACCGCAGCGCCCTTGTCTCCCAGATCACCATTAGAGCCATTGCCGGCAGCGAAGATCAGCGCGTTGTGGTTCTCGTATACGAGCTGACCCGTCGTGGCGTTCTCGGCAAAACTTGCGCCCGACAGATCCGTGATGCCGCTGAATTTGATTACAGCATTCCACGCGGATCCCGCAATTCCCGCGGCACGGTTGCTTTGCGCCTTACCGATAGGATTGTCGCTTGTAAGTTTGAAATCTCGCACGTCAAGGACATTGCGCGTATCGACAACGCCCACGGCGCCACCGAACTTTCCGGTACCCGTTCGCGCCGAAGCATCTCCCTTGCACGCAACCGTCACGCCGTTGAAGACAACGGCAACGGGCTGCGAGTTAGGATTTGCGCTATCGCCAACATAGCCAACAACGCCGCCTGCGTCGGACAACTTGCTCGCAAGGTCAAACTCAATTGAGCACGTATTCTTATTATCTGCATCCTTTTCAACAACAAAGGCGCGCAAAGCGCCGTCGTCGTCCGTTTTCGTCGCGAACACCTTGCCGACAAGGCCGCCGTAGCTGCCGTTGACACTAACATCTTCTGGTAAGGCGAGTTTGCTCTTATACGTCCCGCCTTGCACCACGATGTCTCCATTAGAGATATCGGCCATGCCAAAAAGAGCGCCGGCGCGCTGCGACGCACCAAGAGTCACAAGGTCGCCCAGGTCGAACATATTGGACGTAACGGCAAATCCTTGCGCAAAGCTCACGTCGCCGATAACGCCACCAGAGCAAGCGCTGTTCTCGTCGCCAATATTTAGAGAACACCCAATCTGCTTATTATCCGCGCCCAGTGTGAGCACGGTCGCTTTACCAATAAAACCGCCGCTGGCAGTTGTGCCCTTGACGGTGAGCGCGTGTAGGTCGAGAGCTTTCGCGACGTTGACCATGGCACCCGTGCTCGAGCCAACGAGTCCTACAACGCCACCGGCGGAGCCGTTCGTAGACTGGACGGTGGCGGTGGGAACGTTTGCCAGAGTGCCAATGCTCAGGGTCGCACCGTCCTTGACTTCGCCTACGAGCAGGCCAGCGTTGCCAGAGCTCGTTTTGACGGCTCCGCCTGAGGTCAGATCGTTGGGGAACGTGACGGACTCAACCGTCAAGCTCCCGCTCTCGACCGTGTTGGCAATCAAGCCAATGTTGCCCGTCGCATTCGCGTTGAGATTCTTTCGAGAATCGGTGAGGCTATAGGTAACGTTCGCAGCAAGGTCGCCCGTCGTCGCACCCAGGAGGGGTGCCGTCAAGGCGGAAGTCGCATCCTTCACATCAACGTTCACGGGTTCCACGATGTCAACCGACGCGATGAGTGTCTTGCTCTCTTCGCCGTTTTCCGCACCGCTGACCTTCGAAGCGATCATCGGTGCGCTATAGCTAGTCGCGCCTACCCACTTTATCCTGACCGTTTTGTTTTGGTCAGACAGCTTGAGGTTATTAAAAACCGTCCGATCAGTCGTAAGCTCGACGGGACTATCAACGTCCCTATAGATCCTGCCTTCAAACGGACATTCATCACTGCCAAGACCCTGGAAAGACATGCCGTTATTAGCCGACTCGGTGAGCTTCGCATCGCCCGTGATGATAACCTTGATCTGCGCATCATAGTAAAGCGAAGCGTCGGCGTTAGACAGGACGGCGAACGCCTCCGACGACTTGACATCGAGGCTTCGGATTCCGCTCTCGTCGTCTTTGCGCACGATGCTTTCCGCGCCGTTCTTCTCGAGCAGCTCGACGAGCTTATTCAAATCCGTGATCGTCGCACCCGCCTGGGCATCAGCGTCCTCCGAAGTCGCATCATCGGCATCTTGCTCGGCGTCGTCAGCGGCGGCATCGTCAGCGGCATCGTCGCCTTCCGTCTGGTCGCCCGTGGAATCGGAACCAGTGGCGCTATCGGTGGTATCGCCTGCTGCAGCGTCATCCTTCACCGCGTCATCCCCAGCACTGTCGCTGTCGGCGCCGGCATCACTCGACCCAGACCCGATCGTGACATCGCCGTTGGTCTCGCCGCTCTCGGCAGTATCCAACGCCTTCGCAGATGCGGCAGCAATCTCGTTCGAGATGTTCTGCCAGCCTGCCGCCACAGCAGCCACCGTGGGCGAGCATGCTTGGAGCACCATGACCACCGTCATGAACTCTGCGAATATGCGCTTTGCCGTTCTCATCGATTCCGTACCTCTTATCCTAAAACTCCGCTTCCAGAGTTATCGAGTCTCCGTCGCGCCCGTCAGAGTAGTTCCGCTCACGCTAATGTCCAGGTCGCCCCAGCCACCGGGCGTTTTGCCGTCCGCTCGGTAAAAGTTGACGACCATCGAACCCGGCTCCATGGTGAACGTAGCCTTGCGAGCTGCAGCATCCACCGTCGCGCTATGGTTGGTCTCAAAGAACGGGTCGATCTCCACGTTCTCCCCCCACGTGAGCGTGACGTTTGCCAGTGCGCCCGTAACCGTCACGCGGTAGTTGTATGCAGCGTAATCAGCAAACTTGCCAGCCTCATCGACCAGCGCGCCCTCAACCGCAGCGGTCTTGACCTCGGCCCTCTTTGACGGCACGACTTTCGCCGCCAGACAGGCTAGCTCGGTGCCGGGGCTCTTCTCCGATACGACCGTGGCCTTAATCACAAAGTATGCTTGTCCCAACTTAGCCTCGGGGAAGGTCACGGTGTAGTCGTTCTTGGTAGGTTGATTCTCCGGAAGCGTGACGCTGCTACCGGGCTGGGGCGCATAGCTCCACGTGGCGCCATCGAGCCCGTGCCCCTCGACCGTCAAGGTGTATGTCACATTTTTGTCGTTGCAGAAGTTGCTGTTGCCCAGCAAGTAGTTGTAGATGCTAAAGGTAAAGTTGCACTGCCCGTTGTTGGGATACACCGTAACGGAGCGCTGGGCACGGGCGAGCTCGTCGGGGCTAGGCGCACTCATATAGCCCGTGAGCAAATCGCTTGCAAATAGGCTCTGCGCAGTGCCCGTTGCGGCGACGGACTTTAGAAATCCGTTGGCGGTGTAGGCGGAATAGGTAAAGTAGCCACCCGTCACGAGCGCCACGGCGCAAATAAGTGCGATTGCCGCCACAACCAGCTTGTTCTTGACTAGGCTCTTGCTTTTTGCCAGCTGCTCGCGCTCGGCATCCTGCTGTTTCTCTTGCTTCTCCATGTGCGCCCCCTCTCCTACTTGCCGCTCGTGTTGCGCGCGATCAGGTAAATCACGTCGGTCTCTTTGGCGCTCTCGTCCCACGAAAGCTTGATGATAAAGTTAAGCGTGTCATTGCCAGTCGAGTTGTCGAGTGTCTTAGCGTTGAGGTCGCCTTTGCCGAATTTCTTGTATCGGTAGAGCGGGCGCGCGTTGCGCTGGACGTTTTGATAGTCCTTGAATGTAGGGTCGCTTGCGCCCTCGCCCGGCACGGCTGCCAGACCGTCGTTCTCCTTGTTGATATATTCGAAGCTCGTCAGCAGGTTCTCTCCGGTTGCTTTCCAGCTATAAGATTTGCCGTCTGCGGTACCGCTCACGTCGGGCGTCTGGAGCGCAGACGTGTTCTCGGCTCTGTACAGCTCAATAGTGAGACCCGTAATGTTGGTCGTATTCGCGAGTTGCAGCTCAAAACCGTCACCGCCCGTCTGCACGCAAAACGGGCGCTTGAGCGTCACCGTGTTGCCGGTCTTGGTATCGCCGTATTCGGGGTTGTAGCTCAGGTCGACCTGCTCTGTTGCCGTAGCGTTGGGGCCCAGCACTTTGAGCTCCGCCGGCTCCTTGATCTTGCCAACGGTGGAGCCGCGATTGGCATCGACGAACCATCCGAGCGTCAATCCCAGCAACACGAGAAGCACGGCCACCAGACCCACGATGGCCAGGGATTCGCGACGGTGGTCGCTCACCCAAGCCTTGATGCGCTCGATGCGGCCAGCCGGACGCGCTTCGCCGTGCGAGCCGAACCCGTTGCCGCCGGGGTTTGCCGCTCCTTCGTTGTGTTTGATATCGCCCTGCTCGCGGGCATTAAGCTGCTCGTCCATTTATTTATCCGTCTCCTTGGCGGTGAAGCGCACGCGAATGTACTTGACGTTCTTGCCGATAATCTCGTCGGCGTTGTTGTAGTAGCTGGCGCAGGTTTCCACATCCGCAGAGGACATGCCGGCTCCGACAGGCGGAACCGCGCTAGGCGCCTGACCTGGCACGCTCGTGCTATCGGCGCGGAAATAGCGCGCGTGGTTATTGTTGATGTCGCCGACGAGGGTTGTGTATCCCCCCTCGTCGCCTGTGTTAGCGAAAAGGTTGCCACCGTAGCCGGCGTTGCCCGTGCGAACATAGCTCTTGAACTGTTCCGGCCAAATCCAGTAGAGGGTTTTGGTGACGGTTTCGGTCGTGCTATTTGAGTCCGCAGCGTAAAAGCTCGACTTTGGGATGGTAAAGCTCTGCGTAATGACGGTGACGCTGGCCCCGTCCTGGGTCACCGTGGTGGTCGTGGGGACCAGCGGATTCGAGTAAAAGCCAGAGGCATCTTTGCCCTGAAAAACCAGGATATGACCGCGCACCAAATCTTTAAGCGAGTTGATGATCTCTTCGTTTTTCGATGCATCCGCAGCAGTGCCGCCCGTGCCCGCAACGCTCGTCTGAACAGAAATTTCCCAGGTCATCTCCACCGTGATATCGTGCAGGTCATTGCAGAGCGGCCTGACGTTGAGCTGGAGCTGGCCGGCCGACCCCGGAGAGAGACCGCCATCGGTGCTCATGTTATTGAGGTTGAAAAGATTGTTCACGGCAAGGCTTGTACTGTCCGACGCGTAGTTGTCCTGAGTGTCGTACTTACCCGCCGTGCCGCCCTGCGTTCCCGAGAGCACAAACCGCGGGCCCTTCGCCGCGATCGTGCTCCCCGTGGCACTCACTCGGTTATTCGCGGCAAACCAGGCCAGGCATGCAAAGATGGCAACGATGGAGGCCAGCACAAACAGACCGCTCACCAGGAAATCCTTCCAGAAATCCTTGAGGGTCCGCACGTGCTCGTCGGCAGCTTGGCAGTACTCGGCCGCCGTCTTGTGCTGCTGGAGCTCGCTATGTCGGTCCATGCCACTCATCGTTTACGTTTGCCCTGCTAGCGGGCGTGCCATCCTTTCCGCTCGGTCGCGTTTATCCGTTGTTCGCAGGTAGAGAATTCAGGCAGAATACAACACCATACGATAAGGTAAAGGAATAGCATTGACCTGCGGTTTGCTCCACAGCGCAAGCCTTAATGATGTCTTAAAGATTACAAGCAGCGGCCTCCCCCATATGTCAAGGACTTGGTGCAAAGTAACCTGACCCCCTTGCACCAATCCGTAGCACCGGGCAGCGGACGCACGGCGTACCGCCCCCTTAACACCCCAACGCGCGCACGGGTATCACGTAGATACCGTCCTCGACCTCGCGGGCGTACTCACCCACCCCCACAATCACGGCCATAAACTCCGGTTCGCGTGTGCGTGAACGAGGATTTCCACAGACCTTCTTGCGAACGCGCTTGAGACTCTCGACGCCGGCACTCGCCTTATCTTCACTCACCTTAATCTCAAAGGCGGCCCACCGTCCGTCGGCTAGCTGCACGATAGCATCGCACTCAAGGCCCGAATCGTCGCGATAATAGCGCACGGGCGTGCTATCCAGCAGGTCGAGTGAACGTGCGTAGACCGAAAGGTCGCGTATGACCATATTCTCAAACACCAGACCAAATGTCTGCCAGTCGGCAAGCAGCGCCTGCAAGGACATGCCCAGCAAGGCGCAGGCAAGGCTCGGATCTGCCAGATAGCGCTTGGGCTTGACGGTAAAGCGTCGTTTGTCGCGCGCGGCGGGAACCCAACCGGGGACCTCCTCGAGAATGAACATGCCTTTGAGGGCATCCAGGTACCTACGCACCTTGGTCTCGTCGGCAAACGCTGCGGGTTCCTCCTCGGCACCGAACATATCCATAAGAATCGTTTTATACGTGGTCGCCTGTCCCAGATTGCGCGCGATCGATGTGGAGACTCGACGAGCAATGTCGGGGTCGAGACCAACCGCCGGGAAGCTGCTCGAAAACGTAGTGTTGAGATATTCGCGGGCGATGAGCTGGGCATCAGCCGAAACCATATCGATCGCCTCGGGCCAGCCGCCGCGGCAAGCGGCTTCGACAAGCCCCGGCGTATCGCCATCGCACCGGCAGGGCTCAAAACGATGCTCAAACAAGCCCGCCAGGCTCACCTTGCCGTTGGACTCACCTGTCTCGGAAAGCGTCATGGGGTGCATGCGGACGCGGCCGATGCGTCCGGCTCCACTATGCGCGGGCGCCTCCGCCTTTGAGCCAAACGCAGGCGTGGCGGAACCCGTGAGGATATAGGCGCCGCGCGTGCCCCGGGTGCGGTCAACCTCGTGTCTAACGTAGTCCCAAATTTGGGGAACGCGCTGCCACTCATCGATAATATGCGGACGGTCTCCCAGCAACATCATCGCCGGGTCGGCACGCGCGAGGTCGAGATTCTCGTCGACATACGAGGCGGACGCCCCGTGCTCAAGCGCGGCCCACGTCTTGCCGCACCACTTGGTACCCGCAATCTCAACCGCGCCAAAGACACGAAGGTAGCGCTCGATTTGCGCATCCACGATACGTGGGATGTATCCGTCCCGATGTAGCCTCTCGCCTGCCATGAGCCACCCCCGCAGATTTCCAGGTCCCGCTTTCTGATTCTTCTATTCCACTGTAGCAAATTCGGATTTTCGGGTGGTTGCAATTCGGATTTTCGGGTTCATATAATTCGGATTTTCATGTTCTCGAGATTCGGATTTTCTGAACCCGCTGGTCAGTGGGCGCTCTTATTGGCATAAAGGCGGGGAGCACCGATAGCGGCACTCCCCGCCCACTCAATACGCGATAGCTTTCTTGCTTAGAGCTCGTTGGCCGCGTGATACGCCGTGCGAATGGCGCTCGCAATGTCGGCGGTGCGCTCGCCCGAGCAGTCGCCCACGCAGGTCACGGGCACCGTCACGCCATCTAGGTCAAACGCGTTGGCCTTGGAGCCCACGGCCATCACCACGTAATCGCAGGCGATCTTCACCGGCTCCTCGGCGCCGTCTTCGGTGGCGCGCACGGCCTCCACGCCCTCGTCGGTAATGGCGGTCAGGCGGGTCTTAACATGCTGCTCCACGTTGTGCTCTGCGAAGTCGCCCATAATCAGCGGCAGAATAGTCTCGGACTCGCCCGCGGCAATCTTGTCGAGCATCTCCACGATCGCCACCTCGCAGCCGTGCTGCAGCAGGTACTCGGCAGTCTCGGTGCCCACCAGGCCACCGCCGATAACGACGACGCGGCCGCTGAGCTCCACCTTGCCGGCCAGCACGTCCCAGCTCGAGACGACCTTCTCCGAGTCGGCACCGGATACGGGAATGACCACGTCGTGCGCGCCCACGGCCACTATTGCGGCGTCGGCGGCGTTGAGGTCCTCAGCGGTAGCGGCATGGTTAAGCTCAACCTTCACGCCCAGGCCGGGCAGAATCTTCTCGTAGTACTCGACCGAACGCATGATCTCGTCCTTGCGCGGAGGCGCAGCAGCCAGCACAATCTGGCCGCCCAAGTGATCGCTCGCCTCGTAGACGGTCACATCGTAGCCGCGCTTGGCCGCCACGCGCGCGGCCTCCAGGCCGGCAATACCGCCGCCCACCACGGCGATCTTCTTGTCGCCCTCGCCCGGCTTGATGGCGATGGTCGCCTCGTCACCGTTCTCGGCGTTGAGCACGCACGAGATGTACTTGCGGTTTTGAATCGCATCGACGCAACCTTTGTTGCAGTTGAGGCACTCGCGGATGGGCTCGCCCGCGGCGGCCTTCAACGCAATGTCGGGGTCGCACATGAGCGAGCGGCCATAGGCGATGATGTCGGCCGCGCCGTCTTCCAGGATCTTCTCGCCAGCCTCGACCGAGACAACGCGGCCGACGGTTGCCACCGGCACGGAGACCAGGGCCTTGACGCGCTCTGCCACGGGCAGCGTCCAGTTGTAGGGCATGGCGCCCATGGGCGGAATGGTGTCGCCCATGTTGCCGGTGTGGTTTGCCTGCGCCACCTGAATCATGTCGATGCCGGCGCCCTCGAGCAGCTTGGCGAACTCGCAGGCCTCGTCGGGCTGCAGGCCGCCCTTGCCGCGCGGCGTGCCGTCGGGGTTCTCCATGATCACGGGGAGCTTGTACTCCACCATCAGCTGCGGTGCGGCTTTCTTAATGGCGGCGACGACCTCCAGCGCATAACGGACGCGGTTCTCGAACGAACCACCGTACTCGTCCGTGCGCTTGTTGAGGATCGCGGAGCACAGCGAACCCACCAGACGGTCGCCGTGGACCTCGATGGCGTCGATGCCAGCCTGCTGTGCGCGGGCGGCCGAGGCGGCGATAGCCTCCTTGATCTGGGTGAGCTGCTCTACGCTCGCCTCGTTCACAAAGTGCTGCATGTCGTGGTGCAGCTTGGCGTATGCCTGCTTGCGAATCTCGTTGGACTCGGCCATCTTGGCGGCAAAGGCCTCCTCGTCGCCTGCGGCCTTGGCCTCCTGCGCAGCCTTGGCGGCGGCCATGGAGCCCATGACCATGCAGCCGACGCCGGGCACGTCGTACTCGGGGTGGAACAGCTGCAGCGCAACCTTGGCACCGTGCTTGTGGACGGCGTCGGCCAGTGCCTTAAACGTGGGGATCTGAGCGTCGGTCGCCAGCTTGGGCGTGGGGCTCGCGGTCATGACGGGAGCGACGTCGCCGATGACGATGTAGCTCACACCGCCACGGGCCAGACGCTCGTAAAAAGCCAGGCTGCGCTCGCCGATGGAACCGTCGCGCTCCTCGTAGCCGGTGGTCAGCGGCGGGAACATAATGCGGTTCTTGAGCTCAAGGGGACCAACCGTAATGGGCTGGAGCAGCTTGGATGCAGGTGCGGTCATGGATATTCCTCTCTTGTAGGCGCGGCGGCGATGGTGCCGCGTAGTTGTCTAGAGGATATAGCATGGGGGCACAGCGGCACAACGGAAATCGGCGGATAGCAGGTAGCGGCAGGTAGATGGGGCAGGACGGCTCGTCGGCTTGTCTCGATCTGTAACAGTAACTCGGAAAAATCTGTAACAGTTAGCCGCCCAA
>OKRR01001326.1_pt1 | contig 22578 bp, 23 predicted proteins | sample 1601211 | NCBI WGS metagenome assembly OKRR01 (sample SAMEA3541525, study PRJEB24748) | human gut metagenome | biome: human gut; feature: human-associated habitat; material: faeces | place: China | collected 2012
GAATAATGGCACTTGCTATGACTGTTATCAATTTGTTATCAAAAGACTAATCGAAGTCGCTGAAACCCGCATAAATACTGGCTTCTTAAAGCATTTCAAATTATTCAAACTCAATCGTACCCGGCGGCTTGCTGGTCAGGTCGTAGAATACGCGATTAACGCCTTTAACTTCATTAATAATGCGGTTCATAACCTTATTCAGTACTGCATACGGAATCTCAGCAGATTCGGCTGTCATGAAGTCGATAGTCTTCACTGCGCGGAGCGCTACAGCGTAATCATAAGTTCTGAAGTCACCCATAACGCCTACACTTCGCATATTAGTCAGTGCTGCGAAGTACTGGTTCGGCATCCATGAAGGATCTTCACCATGTTCTTTCTTATACTCAGCTGCAGCATTGTCTACCTCTTCACGATAAATGAAATCTGCATCCTGTACAATACGAACCTTCTCTGCAGTAACTTCACCGATAATACGGATTCCAAGTCCCGGTCCCGGGAATGGCTGACGGAATACCAGTCTCTCCGGAATTCCAAGCTCCAGACCTGCTTTACGAACCTCATCCTTGAAAAGGTCGCGGAGCGGTTCGATGATTTCTTTAAAATCAACGAAATCCGGAAGTCCGCCTACATTGTGGTGAGATTTGATCACTGCGGACTCTCCGCCCAGACCACTCTCTACAACGTCCGGATAAATAGTTCCCTGTGCCAGGAAATCTACCGCACCAATCTTCTTGGCCTCTTCTTCAAAAATACGGATAAATTCTTCACCGATGATCTTACGTTTTGCTTCAGGCTCTGTAACACCTGCCAGCTTGTCATAATATCTCTGCTGTGCATTGACGCGAATAAAGTTCAGGTCAAACTGACCGTTTGGTCCGAATACACCCTCAACCTCATCTCCCTCATCTTTACGAAGAAGACCATGATCTACAAATACACAGGTAAGCTGCTTGCCGATTGCTCTGGAAAGAAGTCCTGCTGCAACGGAAGAGTCAACACCACCTGACAGGGCAAGGAGAACTTTTCCATCTCCGACCTTCTCGCGGATTTCTCTGATAGTATGCTCAACAAAAGCATCCATTTTCCAGTCTCCGGCACATCCGCAGACACCAAGTACGAAGTTGGAAAGCATCTTCTTTCCTTCTACTGTATGAAGCACTTCCGGATGGAACTGGATCGCATACAGCTTCTTCTCCTCATTCTGTGCAGTTGCTACCGGACAGTCTGCTGTGTGAGCAGCAATCTCAAATCCTGGTGCAACCTGGGAAATATAATCTGTGTGGCTCATCCAGCAGATTGTTTTGTCAGATACGTCTTTGAAGATTTTGGAATCTGTCTTATCTACCAGAACCTCTGTCTTTCCATATTCGCTCACATCTGCTTTCTCAACTTTTCCGCCCAGAACATGCATCATAAGCTGTGCGCCATAGCAGAGTCCCAGAACAGGAATACCAAGCTCAAACAATTCTTTATTGCATGTAGGTGAATCTGCCTCATAGCAGCTGTTCGGACCACCGGTAAGGATGATTCCCTTAGGATTCATTGCCTTGATTTTCTCAAGATCGGTCTTGTATGAATAGATTTCGCAGTATACGTTACATTCTCTCACACGTCTGGCAACCAGCTGATTGTACTGACCGCCGAAATCCAGTACGACGACTGTTTCTCTTTTCATGTTTTCCTCCTTGTTTCTCATTATTTGTAACTGTAAAGATATTGAACCGTTACCATTGAATTTTATTATAAATTACAGTTCGGATTTTTACAATGCTTATTTTCAGTTTTCCACCTTGTGTTTCCTTCCTTCCAGTTTATAAGTTTTTTAGAATTTAATCACGTTTTTTTCAACAGTCCATCACATTTTGCTCACAAATTCCCTGTATATTAATAAGCAAATAAAGCAAATGCTTTACAAACAGGTTGCAAATGCTTTTTCACATAGATTTTTAACTTTTTTCTTTTTCATACTTATGCCGGGCCGCAAGGTCCGGCCCTCCTTCTTTTTACAGACCTTTGCAGGTCTTTTTTTTCTTTTTTATAAGTTTTTTAGAATTTAATCACAATTTCTTCAACAGTCCATCACATTTTGCACACATTTTCCCTGTATATTAATAAGCAAATAAAGCAAACGCTTTATTTATAATAAAACTTTTTCTTTTTCATACTTGCCGGATCGCAAGATCCGGCACTCCTTCTTTTAAAATGTGAAATCCCGCTCACAGTAAGACACAACTGTGAGCGGGATTTTTGTATTACCGCAGAGAACTAGTGTGCCGACAAGTTGATTCTTGAAACAATCTTGCAGGATAAATTTTCTTATTTCAAGGCGGAGGAAGGAGGCGTAGCGGTGGCTACGGCGACCGACGACAACGCGGAAATAAGAAATTTAGACGCAAGATTGTTCGAGAAATCAACTTGTTGGCACACTAGCTTGATTCGGTTAAATTCCCATTGTAAGAATCTCCATCAGTACCCCAAGCAATGACGGATTCAAATTCATGGATACCAGAACAGGCACTGCCTCTGTGCCCAACTCTTTCACTACTTTATAAACGTCTGTCTTCTGTGCATAGGTAATCTGTGCTTTTTCCAGAATCTCATAAGCCTCTTCTGCATAGTCTCTCTGATAAACAGCTGCATCTGCCGCAAAAGTAATCTTCACCTGCGCATCTGCCGGCACATCCTTCAGGAGCACTATTGTTCCATGAAGCTTCTCATCCTCTGCGAACTCTGCATCCTTATATGCCTGTCCGTTTACAGTAACCTCCTGCGGTTTGTCCTGAATGTTGCAGAAGCGGATCTTCCAGGAACGTTTCTGCGGGATCACTGCTGTATTTCCCTGTGCAGCTTCTACAATAAATACTGTTCCATTCTCATCTGCAGTCTTCGTCATTCTGGTGGATACCCAATTCTCATCCAGGTCTTCCGGTGTGTCCCCACCGTCTTCCCAGAGTACAAATTCTCCTGATTCTCCAGGATATACAAGTACTTCCAGTTTCTCAGGATTCTCAATGGAATTATCATATCCTTCCATGTCCTTCAGTGGAATGATGCTGCCTTCACGCACAAGTACCGGCATCTCATAAATATCTCTCCAGAGATCCACTTTTCTGCCGCCCTTATATGCTCTTCCGTTAAAGAAATCATACCAGATTCCCTGCGGGATCCATGTCTTTGCGCCTGCAAGTCCTGTTACCGGATCCAGCTTATCTGTGATTGGAGATACCATCATCTCTGTGCCGAAATAATAGTTGTTCGGTACTTCATAGGTTTCCTCACGCTCCGGCTCCAGATAATACATCGGCTGTACCAGCGGCAGTCCCGCTCTGCTTGCACGACGGTTCATGGTGTAAAGATACGGAACTAGCTTATGACGCAGTTTCAGGAAATTCTTCATTACTGTTTCTACAATCTGGTTGTATTTCCACGGTTCTTTTCCATTAAACGGGTTATCTGTGCTGTGCAGACGATTCATTGGTGAAAAGACTCCAAGCTGTACCCACCTTGCAGTGAGCTCGTCGTCTCTGTATCCAAACATATGTCCACCGATATCATGACTCCACCATCCAAAACCGATGTTGCTGGCATTTGCTGTGAAATATGGCTGGAATTTCAGACTCTCCCAGGTAATGAACGTATCACCGGAAAAACCAACCGGGTATCTGTGGCTTCCTGGACCTGCATATCTTGAGAAAGTCAGCGCACGTTTTCCTTTCCACTTGCTGTCCAGATAGTGATAGTGGTTCAGCATCCAGAGCGGATCCAGTCCCGGAACCTTGGTTACAGTTCCCTGCTGCCAGTCAAGCCACCAGAAGTCTACTCCCTCTTCTTCCATCGGATGATGCAGTTCCTCAAAATATGTCTCAATGAATTTCGGATCTGTCATGTCAAAAAGCACCGGTTCCTTGCTTGCAGGATCAATTCCCATCTTCTCTGCAACTCTCGGATAGGCTTCTTCATAAGCACGCACTCCATCTGCCGGATGTACGTTCAGTGTGATCTTATATCCATGTTTGTGCAGCCAGTCCATAAATTCAGGCGGATTGGGGAAAAACTTCTTATTCCAGGTATATCCTGTCCATCCGCTTCCATATACAGGAGGTACATCCTCTACCAGATGCCAGTCCATATCTACAACTGCAATAGAAAACGGCACTTCTTCTTTCTCAAAACGCTCTACCAGTTCTTTGTACTCTGTCTCTGTGTATTTGTGATATCTGCTCCACCAGTTTCCGAACGTATATCTTGGAAGCAGAGGTGTTTTTCCACATAATCTGTAAAAATCCTGCAGACATTCCACATATCTGTGACCATATCCAAAGAAATAGAAGTCTGCCCTGTTTCCCTGACGTGGCTCTACCATTCCATCTTCGCCCATCGCCATTGTGTGCGAATCATCCAGCACTGAAAAACCGTTTCTGGACATAATGCCATGACTCAGCGGAATCTCACCGTCTGCCTCATCCAGGGTTCTGGCTGTTCCCAGCAGATCTTTCGGTTCATCACCATAATGCCATACACGCTCGCTGGCTTTTCCACCCGCAACACGTATCATCAGACCGCTTGGAGAAAATTTCTGCCTGTCATAGTGGATTTCCAGGTCTTTGGTGTAAATATGTAATTCCTCACCGCCATCGCTCACCCTGAATTCCGGCACCGAGAAATCACGATTGCATACCATCTGTGTTGCTCTGTCCTCAAATCCTCCGTCTTCGCTGTACTCAAAACGAATCAGGGCAGTTGTCAGCATTGTAATCCTGAAATGATCGCCCACGATCACAGCTTCCTTTCTGCATACAGGATTACCTTCCAGTACAAATTTCTTTAAGTCCATAAAAGCTTTTCCTCCTTTACATCAACAACAGTTGTAACAGTTGCTTTTATGTCTATTTTAATCTTCTGTAGTCTGATTGACAACGCTTTTTTTCAGCTACTGAACATTTATATGACATATACTTGTGATATTATTTTCTAGAACGTGTCTGAAAGATGCTTTACACAAGATGTGCGTCACAATTTGCAGGAGATTTTGGGAATGATTTTCCAAACACACTCTAAAGCAGCTGCCGAAGAGGACGAATGATAATCCTGAGCACGCCGTAGTATAACTTCTTTTTCCGATTCAACACTTTCCCCTGGTACTTTGCGCCTTCGGTTTCCTGACCGTTTGCAAGTACCTCTTTGCTTTTTTCCATATAATCTGATTCTGTTTCGTGAATCTGCTGACTCAGTTTTTCGCTGTCAATTACCAGCATCAGTTCCGTATCCAGATAAGTACTTCGCATATCCAGATTATAGGAACCTACTACTGACAGACGGTCATTTATCAGCACAGCTTTTGTATGAACCGGATAATCATTCATCAGTTCATACACATCTGCCCCTGTTTCCAGAATTTTCTTTTTCTGATTAAGATAATCTGTACAGCCCCATGGATTAGAGCCTTTTTCCACTGCATTCAGCACGATCTGAAGCTTTGCATGATCTGAAATCCCCTGCAATACATCATACATGTAACCATTACAGATCACATAAGGAGTCTGTATTATTACATGATCTGCATTTTCAGTAAGATACTGAATTGTCTGGAGAACCTGCGGTGTTTTTCGTCCCGCCTCAATTCCATTATTGATCAGAGTGATCTTGTTTGCTTCTATCGTATCCTTTTCCCATGCACTGTATGTTTCTATATCATTGTACCTTTTCAGCAGAGATATGTAAATTTCTTCCATGTGCCGGTATGCATCCGTATATCTGGAAGATTGTTTGCCTTTTTTAATGCTCACACAGCTTTCCTTCCATATTTTATGGAAATAATCCTCAAGCTGGTTCAGAGACTCTCCCTGTCCTTCTGATGTATCATACACCAGGATATCTCTGTCTTCATTAATGCCTTTTGTCTGATTCCCCAGAAAGATATCATTGCTGTTGCGTCCGCCCAGCAGATACATTTTCTCATCCACGATCAGATATTTATCATGCATGCGATAATTCACCTTAAACAGATTGACCGGTGTCACCGGATTGTAAACTCCCACTTCCACATTCTCATATGATGCCAGAGCCTGGAAATCGCTGCTTCCAGCCAGAAACAGTTGCTGATAAATTCCATCGATCAATAACTGAATCTTCACACCTCTTGCCGCAGCGCAATTCAATGCGGCAAGAATTTTAGTGCCATTATCATCCGCGCGTAAGTCAAAGGTAGACAGTACAATGCTCTCCTTCGCAGTGCCAATCATACGAAGCCTCCACAAAAGTGCCTCTTCATTATCGTCAATGCAGCAAATCCTTTCCGTTCCTTCTGTCTCTGATGTAAATTCTGTTTCTCTCAGACTTTCCACATATTTTTCGTCCGGTTTCCTGCAAAAAAGAGGTGAAAGTACATTTACCAGCACCACGATCAGCAGGAAAAGGCAAAATATTTTTCCTGTTCTTTTTAGTATTTTTTTCATTCGATACCGTAACCTCCTTTGACCAGACCGGAACCCAGATATTTGACTTATTCCTCTTCTTTCGACAATACACTGAGTATAGAGTATAACATAATCAGAAGCCATAGTGCATCTTTTGATACGAAAAGCGTTAAAATCTTTTCACAAACCCTTTTCTTTTTCTTGCAATGTCTTATATGTTTCCGACTTATAAAAATTCAATGTCATCAACTCTTTCCAACAGAGAGGGATTTCAATGTTATCAGGATGGTTTGTATAAAGTGTGATGACTGGTTATAAAGAGAGTTTATCTTCATCTTGCGCAGCAGTCTTCCCTTCTGCATGAAGATATTTACCAGCTTGACCCTGTGTTCTTCAAGCGGTATCAGTAGCATAAAATACTTTTACGCCCCTGTGGAACTTTCTCCGCAGGGGCGTAAATACTTCATTTCTCTCTATTTCCCAGACACCTTTATTTTTCACTTTCCCGTAAAACATAAAAAACACCGTCCCCGCGGCAATCGCTTTGTCCGCAAAAACAGTGTTCTTAGTGCGCCTTCAGGGGTTCGAACCCTGGACACCCTGATTAAGAGGAATTGGCGTTATTATTTGGGTATTGTTAAATCTATTATTATCTCCCATATTTCACCAAGCTTTTGTTTTATTGCCTGAAAAGCTGTCAATAATGTTTCCGGATCATTAATGATCAATATGTAAACAATCTCAATTGCAAGTGCCAGCAGAACCCCGATCAGGATACATTTGACAGCACTCGGTTCTCGGTGTTGTCTTTTTCGCAATTCATGCTCTACCATCTTTTCATGGTTGTCTTTCCATTTGTTGTAGTTATAAATCTGTTCCGCTTCCCTCTGGGCATTTTCAATCTTTGCTCTTTGTATTGTTTCATCCAGGAAGTGCTTTGAGTTCTTGTTATTCATAATGATTTTTTATCCAATCTGTGAATCTGATAATTTTGTTTCCTGTGGCATATAAGGTTGAAGACTCAGTTTTACGATCTCCTGTGTTCTCGTATCAGCTTTGTTATAAGCTTGAATCAGCTCACTTTCTTCTTTTGTGAAATTACTTGGATTCTTCCCTGTAATTAACCATTCTATTGATACCTGTAGATAATTAGCTACTAATTCAAGTTTATTACATTGTGGAGATGTTTCATTCCAGCGCTTTATAACTCCATTTCCTAAGCCAGCTTCACGTTCTAACGCTTTTATGCTTATCCCTTTTTCGTCAGCTTTTTCTTTAATTCTATTATATATTGTCATTATTTTCCTTTCCAGTAGTAAATTATCTACATTTGTTATTGACAAGTAGCTAATTATCTACTATAATCAGAACTGTAAAAAGTGATACCTTTATTACTTTGTTAATATTCAATTTTACCATTACAAGCTGTATTTTTCAACGTGTTTTGTTCTAAATTACCAGTAATGTAATTATGTCCAAACAGTGCAAGACTATAAATTTTCAGGAGGTGCTTCAATGTTATTGGGATGGTTAGTATATCAGGAAAGAAAAGACCTGCCGCAGGACTTAGCCCGTCAGTTAAAGGCAGCCTTTACATCAGAGATCGATGCAAGGCAGTACGCTTCACTGATGAGAAATGTAAGTGTGATGGCTGGTTATAAAGATACCTATGTAGTAAAGAAATCAGACATTGATGTAAGCCGTGTATGAGGTGCTCTTATGGCTAAGAAAAATAACCTCAAATCCGTCCGCCTGTCTGATCAGGTGATGGATTATGTGATCAACTTTGAAGGAGACGGCTTCAACCAGAAGTTCGAGAACCTTGTCCTGTTCTGTATGGAGCAGGAAGAAACCAAGAAACAAAAGATTGCCTTTTTAGACCAGCAGATCGTTGAACAGTATAAGAAACTGGATGCCCTCCGGCAGCTTACGTCTGAGATCGGGTATGTAAGCAAAGCTCTCACGTATCTGGAACGGCAAGTAAACAACATGTCTGAACTTATGGATAAACTGCTGGAAGATAAAGACGAGGATCAGGAACTCCCCTTCCCTTGATCTCTGTACAGTAAGTCAGTCAAGGGTGAGCGAAGCTCATTCATCTTGACCCTTGACGGACTGGACACAGCCAGTACAGAGAATCAGACAGGAAGGATGGGAAGCCTGCAGGGTGAGCATCCTTCTTGATTACCCTCATGTACTCCTGTCCTGAGTCCTTTCCCTTATCAGGGATATGTCACACCGGGACAGACAAATCCAGCTTTTTCAGCGGCCGCTGTCCCTATCATTCAAGGGACAAAAGTCAAGGTCTCCGCAGGAGCCCGGAGGGTTTAACCTTTACTTTTGGCTTTGTTGGACGTGCAGTAATCTATCCCCGGCACGACAGGGAAATCCGGCTTTTTACTTCTATCTGCCGGGACTCTCCTGCATACCAGGGACAGACAATTATCTTTACCCTCCCCCTTTGTGCGGCGTAACGCTGCGGAGGGTTTATATACATTTAAACATTAACTATCTCTTTTCCCCCGGACTTCCGGGGCGGTAACAACCCCATTGCGGGATTACATATTAACCAATGCCTTTCCTGCTCTTATACAGGTCTGGCAGTATTAAACAAGGAGGTTCATGACTATGGACAAAATGAAGATTTTAGTAACTTATGCAGGTGTCTGGAAATCAGATACTGGAAGTACTGGCTTAACATTGAATTATTTCATGTATGGTGATAATGGTGATCTGATGATCTCCCGAGTGGATGCAACTGGCGGACCGGTTGGACAGCAGAGGGCAAAAGCCAATCTTGATCCCGCAATGCGCAGTAAGATTACTTTTGTACCAGGGATTTATGATGCACAGATGGGATTTAAGATTGGAAGTGATGGAAAACCGGTTCTTACGGTAGAAGATCTGAGCTTCTGCAGTCGTGTGCAGATCATTCCGGAAACTGAAAAAAAATAGGAAGGTGACTGAATGGCATGGCGGATATATTCACAGACGGTCCTGTTTTTGAACAGGATCAGGGAACAGTTCCGGAACCTGTTGCACCAGCCCCGGCAGTACAGCCGGCTGCTACACCGGTACCAGTACCGGATCAGCAGGACACTGTGGCTGATCAAACTGACACTTCTGGCAGTTCCCCTGATACTGCAGGGCAGGAACCTGGTCAGGGAGTGGAAGAAGTTCCGGACGCTGGTACAGTAGACTATACTGCATTACTTGAGCAGCTGATCCAGCAGAATGAAAAGCAGCAGGAATTAATGGAGACTCTGGTCAGGGAAAATAAGAAGCTTGAACAGGATATGAAGAATATCCAGAATGCTATGCCTGCCATGATGTGTATGCTCGGGGTGATCATCGGGGTTCTCCTGTTACATATACTTGCTTCTTATATCCGGCCATAGATAGGATTTTTATTTATGTTGAATGAATTAGCGGGACTTGATGGATTTCTTGATTATTTTTTTCTGATAGGCTGCCTTATTATTGGCTGGTGCAATTTTTTAATCAATAAAAAAAATTCATCAGAAATAGAGAAATTTGTAAATTCTTCTGTAACAGTATTTTTTTTATTTATGTTTATTTTTTGGCTTTTATTTAAGATTATAGCTTTGGTGAAATAAAAATATGGAAAATGAAGAATTATTAACAACTCCGGAAGCAGAGACAGAGGACACGGTTGAGATAACAGACGGTGAACCAAAAGTCTCGGAAGCTCCCCAGCAGACAGAAAGCTTAACGCTCGCTGTTGAGGATTACAACATGATAGCGGTGAAATCAATCCCGATCGGAGCCCTGAGCGGCGCCATCTTCATGATAATAGGGTTTGCGTATCTTGGGATTGTTCACATATTTAAAAAAGTTTAAGGAAAGGTGGTTTTACTATGAAATTCATGAATCTGAAAAAGAAACTTGCTCCTGTATTAATGGGCGGAGCTCTTGCAGTTGCTACTGCTGTTCCTGTACTTGCATCAGAAAGCGCAGGCACAGGTCTTTCTTCTGTTGAGTCAGCATTGACAACATCCTTTACCAGCATTGGAAGTTCTATGACAAGCGTTGTCGGAAAGATCCTTCCGATCGCACTTCCAATCATGGGAGCTCTTCTCCTTGTTGGATTTGGTATCAAAGCATTTAAGAAAGTTGCAAATAAAGCCTGAGGGTTTTCAGAACGGATTACTTACTTGGTGTAAGGTGAGGGAGGGAGACACCTTCCTCACCTTTTTTATGCAGATGTATCTCAAAAATAACGTAGCATGAGCCGGATCCGGATTACTGCAGCAAAGAAACGAGATACAGGAAAGGGGGAAACTTGAAAAGGATAAAGAAAAAACTTATTGCTGTGATACTGGCTGTTAATATGCTGGTGATCGGAATCTTTGGATCATACCAGACAGCCCAGGCTGCGGAAATTGTGGCGGGATATGGTGCGGCACAGATTTTGGAAAGTATATTGTTGTCATTTGGTATATCAATCTTTACTGCTGACATGATAAAAAATGGATCCAGCGCAACATGGTGGGATACGGACGGATCAGCAGCATTAAAACCATATTATGATGATCTGGAGCAGGCATATGAAGAACAGAGATTTAAGGTAATCAATGGCGGTGGCGGTCAGGATCCCCAGCCATCCCCAACGCCAGCTCCAGGGAATACCCCTATCCCATTTCCAACAACAGTTCCTGTACCTGGTGACATTCCAACCTTTAAAGAACTGGTTGCTCCTGCACTGGCTGGTACTGCGGCTGTTATTAATATGACACAAGGGGCTTGGGAATGTATGGGGAAGGCGGTTTCTAGCCTTTGGGATAAAATAATTGGCGCAGGAACAATTTCTGATGATTCTGATTTTAACAAATTAGATAATACATATTATAAACATGCTGATGTTGAAGGTTTGACTTATGTTGGTAAATGTTATTTTTTACAAAAATCCAGTATTGGAGGAACGGAATATTACCGGGATCTTTATTCTGTTGGGAATAATATGATATGTGCAATTATCATGCCCTATAATGGTAATTTATATCAAATATTGGGCGTTAATAAAAATTATAATACAGTTTGGTTTCGTTCTTATACAAATTTATATAGATATCCTAATTATACTAACAAAAGTAATTATACTGTTAAATATGATTATTCTGGTGATGTTAGTATCAGTAATTCTACTTCTAACAATTGTTCTAATCATATGTGGTCTTTAAACATTCCAGTTTATGATTTAAGAGGATATTCTTCTTCTGATTACGATACGCCAGCAAAATTACAAGCAATTATAGAAGGGACTTCTCCTCAAAATAACGCAAAAGAAAACATATGGGTTCATCCAGATCTGCAGGATACTTATAAAAATAATGGTAAGTTGGAATACCCTCAGCAAGCTCCCCACCCTTTACAAATTCCTTCAGGTGAACAGTTAGCTGATACTGTTAAGAAATTAAATCCGGAAATTAATCCAAATTATTCTCCGGAAATAGCGCCTAGTTATATTCAGGAATTAATTCAACAGCTGCAGAAACAGCCGAATCCAAATCCTGATCCTAACCCTAATCCTAACCCGAATCCCGACCCGAATCCAAATCCTGATCCAAATCCAGATCCTAACCCCGACCCAAACCCTGATCCTGAATTAACACCTAAACCGGATGAAGATACTTCTAATGATATTGATCCTAAGAATTATATAGCTGATCTGAAAAAGATTTTCCCGTTCTGTATCCCCTTTGATCTGGTTCATCTGATCCAGGCATTTGAAGCAGAACCGGAAGCTCCGGTGTTTGAGTTTCCTTTTGACCTGGAATTAGAAAATCCCTGGACTGGTAAGAAGATCCTTGATTATCATCATGTGTTCAAGCTTGATATGTCAGACTATGAACCTGTGATTAAGATCTTCCGGATCTTCGAGATCATATTTTTTATTATTGGATTGCTGATGATAACCCGACAACAGATGATTAAGGGGTGATGATTTTATGATTAAGTTTATGAAAGAGATCCTGGACAAGCTGCTGTCTGTGATCCTGTCCCTGCTTCCGCTCTCTCCCTTTGCGGATGCCATTGATAACCTGTCTCAGCTTCCCTATCTTGGTTATCTGAACTATTTTATCCCGGTGGGGACTTTTCTCAAGATCGGGGCAGCCTGGCTCGCCGCTATCGCACTCTTCTATCTGTATAGTGTGTTAGCCCGTTGGATTAAATTGATTGAGTGATTGAGGTGATCGTATGATTTTCTTATACTCCGGGACTCCCGGATCAGGGAAGAGCCTGCACGTAGCAGAACGGTTATATCATCTGCTCCGTGCTGGTCGCCCGACTGTGTGCAATTTCCCTATTAATTTGAACCGTATTCCTAAGAAAAAGCGTGAGCTGTTCTGTTATAAGAGTAACCTTGAGATTACTCCGGACTTCCTGATCGAGTTCTCCCGGGAACATTTCAAGGGTAAGAAAGTAAAAGAGAGTTCCCTGCTCCTGGTCATTGATGAATGTCAGCTGATGTTCAATGCCAGGGATTGGAGCAAGTCCGGACGTGATAAGTGGTTGTCATTTTTTACGCTGCACAGACATTATGGCTATGACATTATCCTGATCGCCCAGTTCGACCGGATGATCGACCGCCAGATCCGGAGCCTGATCGAGTACGAATATATTCACAGGAAGGTAAGTAACTTTGGTCTGCGTGGAATGCTCCTTTGTGCAGTCATGCTGTCCCCGAAGCTTTTTGTTAGTGTAAAAGTCTGGTACCCGATGAAGGAGAAGGTAAGCAGTGAGTTTTTCAAGTGTAAACGGAAATATTATTCTCTGTATGATACATATTTGATGCTGGATGCACCAGATTAGAAAGGATGCTGTTATATGAGAGGTAGATCTATTTATTTTACGGCTGATGAAATAGCCGCTATGGAGAAATTTTTTGATGATTTTGATATTTATTTTTCTGCTGAAAAGCATAAGGAAAAGTATGAATATCTTTTACATAATAGAATGTGGCTGATCTTGTTTAAATTTGATGTATGTAATGGTTCGTCTGGGAAAGGAATTTATTTTTCTTATAGTGAGATTGATTTTATGTCCCGTTTTTTTATCAGTCTTGATTATTTTTTTCCAGAAGCTGATGATAAGCCTTTAAAAGAAAAATTTATCGCTTTAGCCGGTTCTGCTTTTAACAAGTTTCTCCTGTGTCTTGATAAATATTATGGCTCAGAACATCTTTTTCCTTTAGGTTGATTTGGGAATATTTTCAGGAAACTGGATGCCCCGGAGTGATGTATCTCATTTCCTCCGGATCTGCCAGGCTTGCTGCAGAAATTTTGAGATACATTTCAGGAAACGTCTGGCAGTCCCAGAGCTGGCGGCTGTCCAGAAACTCCGTCAGCTCTGCTGTGTGGGAAGACGGGGGTTGGGGGGACCCGTCTGACCGCGCGGCAGCGCTGCCGGAGTTCCGTTACTGCCCCTGCCACGGGCCTGTAATACGTGGTCTGAAAATACATACAAAATTCATGCGAAACTCTTGTAAATACTGGCGAAAATGGCAATTTTAAAATTTCGGGAAACTGCCTTCTCCCGAAAAACTTTAGCAAAATAAAGTGAGGTGCGAAATTGATACAAAAAAGAGAAATCCAACACACAAAAATATACCAGGAATTTGATGATGAAAACCAAAAATACTGGTTTGACTTCAAACAAAAGAAATTCCTGCATAACATTGATACCTTTTATTATTCTGTAAAATTAGTGGAGGACTTTACAAATGACTCATCTGATGATTCCGTTCTCAGGTTTCGTAAATTCTTTGAGCAGAAGAAATCAATCCTTGACTCCAGGTATGGACAACTTGTACAGATCTTCTTTCCTGGGTTTGACCGCAGTCTTAATCTGTGCGCTGGCTCTTATGCTGGTTTTTTCAGTATTCGTCTGGAATGCCCGGAATGGTTTGATATTTTCATTGCTCCTTCTGTTCCTCATGGTTCTGATGGTGGTTTCTCAGTTACGTCTGAGATCGTTGTACAGCTCCGATCTTATATGCTGTGGATGTATGGAGTTCATGAAGCCTTTGAACGCTCTTATGAATATGTGAAACAGATCTGTGATTACTTCGGTTTACATATCGCATACTGTCAGGAAAACAGGATTGACTACTGCTGGCACAGCAACTACTTAAGTAATCCAGAAAAGTTCTTTTCACCGGAGAGCTTCTACAAGATGAGGGTGGACCGGTTCAAAGATGCCCTGATACATACTGCCAAAGTCGGATCAGAAGGATATGAGATTGATTATGTATCAATGGGAAAACGTTCTGACAAGGTATTTATCCGTATCTATCTGAAAAGTAAAGAGGTCATTGAAAAGAACTATAAACCATGGTTCTTCAAGGTATGGCTGTTCAATGGTCTGATCAACCGCTATGATCTGTTCTGTTATGAAGAATGTTATAAAAAGCATTCCTGGCAATATCTGGATACTGCCAGATTGAAATATTACAGTGAATATGGCTCTGATCCGGAACTCCGGGAACAGTGCAGGGATGTTGTGGAAGGTAAAGTTACCATGTCTCCGGATACGCTGCATAAACTTGCAGATACATTAACGCCGAAGATCAACCTGATCATGAACGTGGAATACCAGACAATGAGAAAGCATACCAAGACTTATGAACTGGTACCGTTCCGGGATAACAGTGCAAGGGAAACGTCCAAAAGGATTTATGATTATCTGGATAACCGGAAGATCATAGCCGACTATCTGACCTTTTATGTGTTCCGCCTGGTCAAACCGGAAGGGGATTCCAATAAATCAAGACGTGACCTGTGTGCTTTCTGGACAGCTCTCCGGAGCTGCAGGATGATAGATGTAAATGTCAGACCAAAAGACGTGAAGCTGATCCGGCAGTACTGCAGGCAGCTCAACAGTGACATAATGAAAAAGCGTGTGATCAATGCTGCAGTAACTCTCGGTATCTATACCAGGGGGATCAACAATGATAACGTGGTGCAGGATTGTGTTGAAGCACTTTGCCAGCTGAATGATAATGATATTCATGATGCAAACCGCTACAAACAGAAAAAAGCCCGCCAATTCAATAGCAGTGAACTGACGGACACTTATGTAAGTAGTGTTACTCATGAGTATCAGATAGTCAATATCAATACTGGTGAAGTATCTACAGACATAATACCATAAGCATCTGAAAAATACAATTATAATCATGTATCTCAAAAATCATGCTGCAGCGTTCTGATCAGCTGCATCTGCAGAAAAAAATGAGATACAACAAGGAGGTACTTATGAGTATATCATTAGATCAGGCTTATCAGATCTTCATGGCTGATCGGGAGACTTCCTGTGCTGATAAGACTTTAATTTACTATCGGGAAAACTTAACAGGCTTTTTTACATATGTGTCAGAATGTTTTAACAGGCCTGTTTCTGAGATCAGCTGTGATGAAGTTACCAGGGAACTCTTTCGGAATTATATCTGTTACCTGCGGAAGCGTCCGAAGTTCCAGAACCATCCTTTCCTGGAACCATCCCAGGAACTGCTTTCGTCTACCAGCATCCGGACATATGCCAGGTCAATCAAGGTATTTGCCAATTTCTGTAAGGATAACGAATACTGTGATGACTTTACTTACAAGGTGAAGCTTCCCAAAGATGACTCCGGCGAGATCATACCGCTTTATCAGTCAGAAGTTCAGCAGATCGACAAGCTGTTTAACCTGAAAACTGAGTTCGGATTGAGAAACTGGTGTATTGTTCACCTGATGCTGGATGCCGGACTGCGATCATCCGAAGTGATCAACCTGCGGTTCTGTGATCTTATGTTTGATAAAAATATCATCCAGGTATATAAATCTAAGGGATCCAAGACAAGACTTGTGATCCTCTGCCCCCGGCTGAAAGTAAATCTGATGAAGTATTGTGTAATCCATCGCAAGTATACAGCCCTTTCCCCTATGTCTTATGTATTCTTACAAATGAGACAGCAGGAAGCAATTAACTCCAATGTGATCAAGCAGCTCTTTGCCCGGATAAAAAAGAAGTCCGGCATAGATCGGCTTCATCCCCATCTTTGTCGGCATACTTTTGCAACGTCGTATATTAAAGGCGGCGGTAACATCGAGATGCTCCGCCTGCTTCTTGGACATACGGATTATAAGGTAACCAGGGTTTATCTGCATCTTGCACAGCAGTCATCCCTTCTGCATGAAGATATTTACCAGCTTGATCCTGTGTTCTTTAAGCGGTATCAGTAGCATAAAATACTTTTACGCCCCTGTGGAACTTTCTCCATAGGGGCGTAAATACTTCATTTCTATCTATTTCCCAGACACCTTTATTTTTCACTTTCCCGTAAAACATAAAAAACACCGTCCCCGCGGCAATCGCTTTGTCCGCAAAAACAGTGTTCTTAGTGCGCCTTCAGGGGTTCGAACCCTGGACACCCTGATTAAGAGTCAGGTGCTCTACCAACTGAGCTAAAGGCGCATATTCTTTTGTTCTTTTCTCTGTGGTGAAGTTTTGCATCACCCTCAACGCAAGTGATATTATATATAATAGTCGTTTAAATGTCAATAGGTTTTTTCAAAAAAAATCAGATTTTTTTCTATTTCATTTATTTTTCCTTTTTTTCGTCGTTTTGGGACATTTTGTTAAGTGTTTTATTGACCTCTTCTGCGGATTTCCGCAGGCGGCTGAAGGTATTATCAAAGTTTTTGTGTTCATAGCGGAATTGTAGCATTTTATTATGGAAAGAACTTTTTCGTTTCACTGGCTGACTCCTTCGGGGCGCTTCGCGCCCCGAAATTTTCTTATACTATAATATGCACTGCCAGCTACAATAGATAATCAAATGAATAATCGCAATCCACTTCACTACGGAATTGCCATAAATCAGATGATTGCTCTGCTTTTTTATCTGTGACACCCTCTGGAAATCACCATCTTACAGATTGGATTTCCCATTGAGGAAAATTTCTCTTCATATTCTGTCATAACATTTCCCTGTACCATCTCTTCATTATGATGCAGATCAAAGGTAGAAGCTTCCAGATTCCATCCGGCTTCCTCCACTTCTTCCAGGGAAAATTCAAACAGTTCCTTATTATCTGTCTTAAATTCCACTTTTCCATCCGGAACCAGAATCTGGTCATAACGTGCCAGGAATTCTCTGGATGTCAGGCGACGTTTTGCATGGCGGGCTTTGGGCCAGGGGTCGGAGAAGTTCAGATAAATCTTATCCACTTCACCTTTCTCAAAGATTTCCGGCAGAAGTCTGGCATCCACTCTCATAAAAAATAAATTAGAATAAACCTCTCCATTCTCCTCCAGTTCTTCTCTCTTCTGCAATGCGCGAAGAAGAACGCTGTCATACATCTCGATTCCTATATAATTGATATCCGGATGCAACCGGGCCAGATCCATAAGAAATCTTCCTTTTCCCATCCCTACTTCAATATGAAGAGGCTGCTTTTTCACAAAAACCTCCCCCCAGTGTCCTCTCTTTGTCTGTGGTTCCTGTACCACATAAGGGCTCTCCAGAATTGCATCCTGAGCTCCCGGAATATTTCTTAATCTCATAAAAATCTCCTGTTCCTTTTCTTATATCTCCAGAGCGTGTTTGAAAAATACTTTACGCAAGATGTGCGTGCAATTTCCTGCCACCAATAAACTACCATACCATACTCCTAACGTCAATTACATCCCGGACAGATATTTACAGGAGATTTCTTTAACTTGTCTAAAAAATAACAATTTTTTCCTTTCAGAAAAAAATTTAGATGGTTTTTTTTAATAAAAGGGTGTATGATATCTAACAGATATTACTATTTTTCGCATAGTAAATCTGAATTTTTTGTAAAATTTTGACAATCAAGGAGGTTGAAGATGGAGCAGATACTTAACAAATTATCTGAAATCGAGCTTACAGCCCAACGCATCATGGAAGACTGCGACCGGCAAAAGCAACAGCTTTCTGAAGAGGCAGAACAGAAATGTAAAAATTATGACGAGCAGCTGGAGTCCCGGACAGCAGAGCAGATTCGACGGATCCGTCAGCAACTGGAAGAAGAAAAAGATTCCCGCCTGGCACAGTTACGTGCAGATACAGACGCTACCTTTTCTTCACTGGATGCTCATTACGAACAGCAGCACTCACAACTTTCCAGAGAATTGTTTGAGAAAATACTGGCTATGTAAAGATCTGTCTCAAACGCTAGAGCGTGTCTGAAAAAGGCTTTCTGCAAGATGTGCGTCACAATTTGTGGGAATGATTTTTCAGACACACTCTAGTACATCGTTTCGTAAATAACTATACCAATCGCGTAGGATGCGGATTCGAGTGTGCAGGTCTAAAAACGCAGGCGTAGCGGGCTACGCTGAGGCTTTTAGACCTGTGCACTCGGATTTGCAGACAAGTGAGTGGTATAGTTATTTCGAAAACGATGTACTAGATGACATCAGGAAAGGAAGTGAAAAACAATGGGAGGCGTACTCTCCTACAGCGGACTTTCCACGAAAATCCGCGCAATGCAGAGCAGGCTTACTACCATGGAGCAGTTCGAGGAAATCCTCCAGCTCTCCGATGTCACGCAGGTAGCCGCCTATCTGAAGCGAATGCCGGAATACTCTTCCAGGTGGGATGCACTGGATGAAAATACCCTGCACCGTGGCCAGATTGAGAAGCTTCTGAAGAAATCCATATTCCAGAATTTCTCCAGAATTTATCACTTTGCCAACCCGGAGCAGCGTAAATTTCTGGATCTGTATTCCAAGCGATATGAAATCCGTGTACTGAAGGAAGTCATGACAAATATCTTCGATCACCGCGACACGGATCCTGTAGATGTTTCTCCGTACCGTGAATTTTTCCGTCTGCATTCCAATATTGATGTAGACCGGATCACTACCTGTTCCACCATGGAGGAACTGATCTCCTGTCTCAAAGGAAACGAATTTTATATCCCGCTTTCGAAGATCCAGGAGCATGAAACAGCACTTCTCTTCGACTATGGTATGGCACTGGATCTGTACTATTTTACCCAGATCTGGAACATCCGTAAGAAGCTGTTTAAAGGTAAAGATCTGGAAGAGATTACCTGCACTTACGGCGAGAAATTTGATATGCTGAACCTGCAGTTTATCCAGCGTTCCAAAAGGTATTACAACATGGATCCGGCAAGTATTTATGCCCTGCTGATCCCTGTAAATTATAAGTTAAAGAAAGAAGAGATCACAGCTTTGGTGGAAGCACCTTCATACGAAGAAGGTCGAAGAATTTTCCAGAAAACATGGTACGGCAACAAATATGAACAGCTTACCGTAGCCAATCTGGAAGAATTCTACAACCACATCCACCGCTCGATCCTTGAGAAGGAATCCCACAGAAATCCATATTCTGTAGCAGTGATCTATTCTTATCTGTATAACAAGGAACACGAAGTAAACCGCCTGACTATCGCCATTGAATGCGTACGTTACGGTGTGCAGCATGATGAAGCCATGCGTTATATTTGCAACAGTTGATTTCTATATGGCGCATAACTGAATAACTGCTTCGCAGTTTAAAGAACATTAACCAGGAGGTGAATTTATGATTGAGAAAATGAAGTTCCTGAGCATTACCGGTCCTAAGGCCGATATTGACAGAGTGGTAAACACCTATCTTTCCAAGTACGAAATTCATCTGGAAAATGCCCTTTCCGAGCTGACCGCAGTAGAGAGTCTTTCTCCGTTTATGGAAATCAATCCATATAAGGAAGCACTCTCTACTGCCAACAGTTTCTATGATGAACTGGCAGATCCGGAGAAGATTTCTGCCAAACCCATGGATACTGAACAGGCTTTAAATACAATCCGCCGGATTCAGTCTGATTATCAGGAACTAAGCAATAAACGTGCTGATCTGGAGAGTCAGCTTGCAGCTCTGGATGAATCTCTGCGAGTGATCCGCCCGTTCAGAAATATTAATTACAATATTTCCTCAATCCTGAAATTCCAGTTCATCCACTTCCGTTTCGGAAGGATTGAGAAGGAATATTACCAGAAATTTGAAAAGTATATTTACGAAAATCTGGACACAATTTTCATTAAATGTGATGAAGATGACCAGTATGTCTGGGGTCTGTATTTTGTCCCGGAGCACGAAGCCCAGAAAGTAAAAGCCGTCTATTCTTCCATGCACTTCGAGCGTATTTATATGCCAGATACGTATGAGGGAACAGCAAAAGAATCTTTCGAACAACTGACTGAAACACGCAACAGAGCTGCTGCTGATCTGGCATCTGCCGATCAGAAAAAAGCAGATTTTCTTCTTAGAAATCAGAAAGATATTGTTGCCTCACGCAATGCTATCGCACAGCTTTCCGGTAACTTTGATGTGCGCAGACTTGCGGCATGTACACATGGGGATAAAGACGTTTTCTATATCTTATGTGGATGGATGACAGAGAAAGATGCCCATTCTTTCCAGAATGATATCAAAGACGACAGCCGCATTTTCTGTATTATTGACGGTGAAGAGGACGAACATCTAAAGCCAGGTATACACCAGCAGCCGCCAACGAAACTGAAAAACCCGAAACTGTTTAAACCATTTGAAATGTACATTAAGATGTATGGTCTTCCGGCCTATAACGAGATGGATCCCACATGGTTTGTAGCACTGACTTATTCCTTTATTTTCGGTGCAATGTTCGGTGATGTGGGACAGGGATTGCTGCTCTTTATCGGAGGTTTCCTGCTTTATAAATTCAAACATATCACACTGGCAGGCATTATCAGTTGTGCAGGTGTGTTCTCCACAATCTTCGGATTTATGTTCGGAAGTATCTTCGGATTCGAAGATGTGATACCTGCCCTGTGGCTTCGCCCGATGAACAATATGATGTCAGTTCCGTTTATCGGAAAGCTGAATACAGTATTTATTGTTGCCATTGGTTTTGGTATGTGCCTGATCCTTTTATGTATGGTATTTAACATCCTGAATGCCTGGAAAGCCGGAGATGTAGAACACATCTGGTTTGATACAAACTCAGTGGCTGGTCTGGTATTCTACGGCTCTGCAGTTGTCTCCATTGCACTTATACTGAATGGCAAAACACTTCCCGGCGGAATCGTACTGTTTATCATGTTCGGCGTACCATTGATCCTAATCTTCCTGAAAGAGCCACTTACAGCCCTCATTGAGAAGAAATCAGAAGTTATGCCAAAAGAGAAGGGAATGTTCGTTGTACAGGGACTTTTTGAAATGTTTGAAGTCCTGTTAAGCTACTTCTCCAATACCCTTTCTTTCGTCCGTATCGGAGCTTTCGCAGTCAGCCATGCAGCGATGATGGAAGTCGTTCTCATGCTTGCAGGCGCAGAAAGCGGAAACCTGAACTGGATAGTAGTAGTTCTGGGAAACCTTTTTGTATGTGGTATGGAGGGCCTGATCGTCGGTATCCAGGTGCTTCGTCTGGAATATTATGAAATGTTCAGCCGCTTCTACAAAGGTACAGGACGTAAATTTGAGCCGTTCCGCTCTGTAAAATAGACAGAAAGATCATCAGAAATTATACTATTTTCATTTATATATCATCCTCGGGAAACCCATATCTGTCGGTCAGCCAGATATTCAAAGCCGAATAAATATGATATATATGAACAGCAAAATCAAGAACTAAGAGGAGATTTAATTATGACAACAATCGCACAGATCATTTTAGCAATCGCACTGGTACTCAGCATCATTCTTCCATTTGGCTACTATCTCATCGGTGAAAAAAACCGCGGACGTTACAAAACAGCTCTCGGTGTAAACGCCTTCTTCTTCTTTGGAACTATGCTTATCGCCATTGCAGTTATGTTCACAGGTGCTTCTTCCGTACAGGCAGCTGCAGGCTCTGAAGGCACACTTGCAACAGGTATGGGTTATATCGCAGCAGCTCTTGTAACCGGACTTTCCTGTATCGGTGGTGGTATTGCCGTTGCCAGTGCGGCAAGCGCAGCCTTAGGTGCTATCAGCGAGGATCAGAGTATCCTTGGTAAATCCCTTATTTTCGTAGGTCTTGCAGAAGGTGTTGCCCTTTATGGACTGATCATCTCCTTCATGATCCTGGGACAGTTATAAGATGCAGATGTTTTTGATCAGCGACAATATCGATACCTACACAGGGATGAGACTGGCAGG
>OKRR01001338.1_pt1 | contig 22342 bp, 20 predicted proteins | sample 1601211 | NCBI WGS metagenome assembly OKRR01 (sample SAMEA3541525, study PRJEB24748) | human gut metagenome | biome: human gut; feature: human-associated habitat; material: faeces | place: China | collected 2012
AACGGAGCAAAGATCGAACCGGTCATCCGCAAGGACCGTCAGCTGAAATATACAGGAAATATTTTAAAAATCTATGAGGACACTGTCATCGCCAATGGTCACGAGGCTCACTGGGATTATATCCATCATGACGGAGCGGCTGCAGTGGTGGCAGTAGCGGATGACGGAAAGCTTCTTATGGTGCGCCAGTACCGCAATGCCCTGGACCGGGAAACGCTGGAGATTCCGGCAGGCAAGCTGGATGCGCCGGATGAACCGAAGATCGAGTGTGCTTACCGGGAACTGGAGGAGGAAACCGGATACCGCTGTGAAAAGCTGGAATATCTGATGAGCCTGAATACTACGGTTGCGTTCTGTGATGAAGCCATTGATGTGTTTGTTGCCAGAAATCTGATCCCGTCTCATCAGCATCTGGACGAGGATGAGGTCATCCATGTAGAACGCTGGAGCATCGAAGACCTTCAGAAGCTGATCTATACCGGAAAAATGACAGATGCCAAGACTGTTGCAGGCATTATGGCTTACGCCGCAAAATACGAAAAGTAAAACGATACACGGAAAAGCAGAATAGGGGGACTGTCTGTCTGCATAGGATAGAAAAAACGGCGGAGCCTGTTTATGAGAATGGAACGTTCGTTATCTGTCCTAGCAGCAGCAGTTCTGGGAGGATGGCTGATCGCGGTACTTTTGTGTAATGTTCTGTTTTACCGGAATATTGTAAATTATGAAGTGCTTTATCAGGGAATAGCCGGCTGCTGGTCGAAAGGATCTGAGCTGGATCGTACCAGGAGGATCTGGCTTCTGGCAGTTCGGATTTTGCAGGCAGCAGTCGTCTATGTCATGATGCGCAGCAGGCTTCGGAGATCAGCAAGCCTGTTTCTCGGACTTGCTGCGGGGGGGGTGCGGAGGAATGCTCTTAAGTCTGCTGGTATGGAGCCGCGGCGTTTCTGGAGGCTTTCTATTTCTGGCTTCCGGTTTTCCGCAGGATCTGGCCTATCTGCCCAGTTTCTTTCTGCTGCTGATCTGTGGACGATCGGACCGCCCTGTGCAGAAAGAACGTCTGTTTTGTATCACGATCATCCTGCTGGCAGCCGGGATCTGGATGGAGCTTTACGTCAGTCCGTTGATCTTGAAATTGTTTTAAAAAAATACAATACAAAATTTACAACATGTTGAGATAGAAAGAACTGCTTTTCCAACATGTTGTATTTTTATGTAAATCATGCTGAAACGGATAAAAAAGTGGGAAATATGTGTTTGATTTTATGAGAAAATGCGGATATAATGGTATTCACATTACCGAAACAGACAGGTTTTATGGGATTTTGGGGCAGCAAAGCGGCTCTTGTCCATTCCTGCGGAAACGGTGGGAAATATCGCTTGGGGAAAGTTGGAGTTTAAGAATATGACGACAGAAATAGAATCTTTCATTCATTATCTTGAGGATGTGAAACAGTCATCCCGAAATACAGTGGTATCCTACCAGAGAGACTTAAGGCAGCTTAAGGAGTATCTGGAACGCCAGGGAATTAAAGAACCGGCCAAGGTGACCAGAACCTGTCTGAATTCTTATATTTCCTATCTGGAACGGAAGGGAAAGGCCACCACGACCATTTCCCGCATCCTGGCATCTACGAAAGCGTTCTTTCATTATGAGCTGATGGAGGGAAACATCCGTCGGGATCCGGCAGAGCTTTTAAAAACACCGAAGATCGAGAAAAAGATTCCGGTGATCCTCAGTGTGGAGGAAGTGAACCGTTTTCTGGAGCAGCCGGAGGGCGAAGGTGCAAAAGAGGTACGTGACAAGGCAATGCTGGAGCTTCTTTATGCAACCGGGATCCGGGTTTCCGAGCTGATCGGACTGGAACTTCAGGATGTGAATCTGGCAGTTGGGTTTCTCACCTGCAGGGACGGGGAAAAGGAGCGGGTGATCCCATTTGATAAAAAGGTGAACCAGTATCTGCGGGCTTATCTGGATAAGGCAAGACCGGACCTTTTAAAAGGAAATGACTCTTCCTGGCTGTTTACCAACTGCAGCGGAAAACAGATGTCCCGTCAGGGCTTCTGGAAAATCGTGAAGTATTACGGGGACAAGGCCGGGATCCAGGCAGATATCACTCCCCACACCCTGCGCCATTCCTTTGCCGCCCATCTCATCAGCAGCGGAGCGGATATTCAGGCTGTGCAGACCATGCTGGGACATGCAGATCTGGCTACCACACTGGCTTATCAGGGGTATATCCAGAAACAGCACTAAAAGCCAGATCATGTAAATGTGAAGGCACGGAGCAGTTCCATATTACATACAGGCGGCGCGGGGGCGTGCGCCTGTAATTCATTTTAGGGGACAGAAAGCGGGAGTCTGGCAAGAAAATGGTTCTCGCGGGTCTGAAATTGTGGTATACTGAAGCAAGGTTTGCATACAAAGGAGCGGATGCGGCATGGAACGGGATACGGAAAATGAAAGAAACAGAAGGAGAAACATGCGAATGCATATTCTTCTTGCTGTGGATGCGGCTTTGCTTGCGGCCATTTTGCTGGTGTCCGGTCTGCTGCTTTACCGGAGTCATAACCGGGAGACGGAGCAGCATCTTTCACAGATTCAGGCGCCGGACTGGTATACTCAGGATTTCCTTACTGTGAATCCTTATTCAAGGCCGGGAACAAAGCGGGAACATGTGCGGGATATTGTCATTCATTATGTGGCTAACCCGGGCACAAGCGCGAAACAGAACCGGAACTATTTTGAGGGCCTGAAGGATCAGAGCGGATCAAAGACGGTGTCGGCCAGCAGTCATTATATCATTGGTTCTGACGGGACGATTTTGCAGTGTATCCCATTAGATGAAGTGGCTTACGGCAATTATCCGCGCAATGACGATACAGTATCGATCGAGTGCTGTCACCCGGATTCGGACGGACGCTTTACGGATGCTACGATCAAATCACTGATCAGGCTGACCGGGTGGCTCTGCAGGGAACTCTCTTTAAATGAAAAGCATATCATCCGCCATTACGATGTGAGCGGAAAGAACTGCCCGAAATATTATGTAGAACACCAAGATGCCTGGCGGACATTGAAAAAGAAGCTGGCGGCCGGCATACAACAATGAAACAGCAGAAAGGAATCCTGATTTTATGGGAAAATCATTATACATAGCGGAGAAGCCAAGTGTGGCACAGCAGTTTGCGGACGCACTCAGGATTTCCGCGAGGCGGTCAGACGGTTATATTGAGTCCGATACCGCGGTCGTGACCTGGTGTGTAGGACATCTGGTGACCATGAGCTATCCGGAGGCATATGACCCGGCTTTGCGGCGCTGGAGCCTGCAGACACTGCCGTTTCTGCCGAAGGAGTTTAAATATCAGGTGATCGACGGTGTCTCGAAGCAGTTCGCCATTGTCAGCCGCCTGCTGAACCGTCCGGATATCGATACCATCTATATCTGCACCGACTCTGGACGTGAGGGAGAGTACATCTACCGTCTGGTGGACCAGATGGCCGGGGTAAAGGGCAAGATCAGAAAGCGTGTCTGGATCGATTCCCAGACGGAGGAAGAAATCCTACGCGGAATCCGGGAAGCGAAGGACTGGAGTGCGTATGACAATCTGGCAGCCTCTGCTTATCTGAGAGCGAAAGAAGATTATCTGATGGGAATTAATTTTTCCCGTCTGCTGACTTTAAAATACGGTCCCACGATCTCAGCCTTTTTAAAGACAGACCGCACGGTGCTTTCTGTAGGGCGTGTCATGACCTGTGTGTTAGGCATGGTGGTGCGCCGGGAGCGGGAAATCCGGGAGTTTGTGAAGACCCCGTTTTACCGGGTGATCGGTACCTTTTTATCCCAGGATATGAAGTTTGACGCGGAGTGGAGAAGTGTGGAGGGCTCCCGCTATTTCCGGTCTCCGAAGCTATATAAAGAGAATGGCTTTAAAAAGCGTGAGGATGCGGAAGCACTGATTGCCCAGCTTAGAGAGACAGATCCGCTGTCGGGGACCTTAAGCAAGGTGGAACGCAAGAAGGAAACCAAGAACCCGCCTCTGCTTTATAATCTGGCAGAGCTTCAGAATGACTGTTCAAAAATGTTCAAGATCAGTCCGGATGAAACGTTGAAGGTCGTGCAGGAGCTGTATGAGAAAAAGCTGGTAACCTATCCGCGTACTGATGCCCGCGTACTTTCAACAGCTGTAGCCAAAGAAATAACAAAGAATATCGGAGGTTTGAAAAATTTTGAGCCAATGAAAGGCTTTGCCCAGGAAATCCTGGACCAGGGGTCTTATCAGGGGATTATGAAGACCCGATATGTCAATGACAAACAGATCACGGACCACTATGCGATTGTACCGACGGGGCAGGGATTTGGTGCCATGCGCAGTCTTTCACCATTGTGCATGAAAATCTACGAGGTGATTGCCAGAAGATTTTTAAGCATTTTTTATCCTGCGGCGATTTATCAGAAGTATGCGCTGGAGCTGACCTGTGGCCAGGAGCATTTCTTTACCAGCTTCCGTGTGCTTACAGAGCAGGGCTATTTAAAGGTGGCCGAGGTGCCGAAGCGGAAGAAAGCGGATGATACCGCAGCATCCGGCGGTCAGGTGGCAGACGGGGAGACAGATGACAAGGACGAGTCCGAAATCAACAAAAAGGATATGGAAAATCCGGCATTCATTGCTATGCTGGCTTCCCTGAAAAAGGGCATGCAGCTTCCGGTGGATGGCTTTGCCATCAAGGAAGGGGAAACATCCCCTCCAAAACGTTATTCTTCCGGTTCCATGATCCTGGCAATGGAGAACGCAGGACAGCTTATTGAGGACGAGGAACTTCGCGCCCAGATCAAGGGAAGCGGCATCGGCACCAGCGCGACCCGCGCGGAAATCCTCAAAAAGCTGGTCAATATCAAATACCTGGCGTTAAATGGCAAGACCCAGATCATCACGCCAACGCTTTTAGGAGAGCTGGTGTTTGATGTGGTCGGCGCATCCATCCGCCAGCTTCTGAATCCGGAACTGACGGCAAGCTGGGAGAAGGGGCTTACCTATGTGGCAGAGGGCTCCATCACTCCGGACGAGTATATGGAAAAACTGGAACGTTTCGTAGCTGGAAGAACCTACGGGGTTTTGCGCCTGAACAACCAGTATCAGCTCCGGGAATATTTTGAGACAGCCGGGCAGAACTACTCGAAAAAGTAAGGCAGCCTGGTCTGGAAAAGAATCATACAGAACAGAAACCCTCCTGCACTTTTCAAAGGCAGCTGAGTATATATCTTTAAGAAAGAAAAGAGGATATGATCATGAAAAAAGAAGAAATGAAGATCAGTGATCTGTACAGCCTGGAGAACACCGTGGCGAAAGAACTGTTAGAACAGTTTACTTATCCGTGGGAAGTTCTGGCTCACATTGGTGATTTTGTAGAGCGCCTGGGCGAAACCCTTCCGAAGGATGAGTACGCAAACCCGGCAGAGGGTATCTGGATTCACAAATCTGCCCACATCGCACCGACCGCAGGCATCATTGCGCCGGTCATCATCGGACCGGAGGCAGAAGTGCGTCACTGCGCGTTCATCCGCGGTAAAGTTATCGTTGGCAAGGGAGCAGTAGTAGGAAACTCCACGGAATTAAAGAATGTGATTCTGTTTGACGGTGTTCAGGTACCGCACTACAACTATGTAGGCGATTCCATTCTGGGCTACAAAGCACACATGGGCGCAGGTTCCATCACCTCCAACGTTCGTTCCGATAAAGCACTGGTCAAAGTACACGCAGAAGACGGCGACATCGAAACCGGCTTAAAGAAATTCGGCGCCATGATTGGTGACTGCGTAGAAGTAGGCTGCGGCTCTGTATTAAATCCGGGGACCGTCATTGGAAAGAACAGCAGCGTCTACCCGCTCTCCAGCGTCCGCACCGCAGTCGATGCAGACTCCATCTACAAACAGCAGGGAGAAGTTGCGAAGAGACAGTAAATAACAATTTAAGGGAATAGCACGAAAGGGTCCGAAGTTCCGAGGAGGGCCTACAGAACCGCAGATGCATTGGAATTTGCTTTGTGAGCGAGCATAGCGTCAGACCGGAGACCCTTGTTTGAGCACGCAGCGCGTGCGAGTTTGGGTCGCAGGTCTGACAATAGGCGGCGCAGTGAACAAAGCGCAAAATTCCACCGTTTCTGCGTTTCTGTACGCGGTTTCCGGAACTTCGGACCTTTTAGTGGTTCCGTCTCAATATTTTTATTTGGTTCCAAAGATTCGATCGCCTGCATCGCCCAGTCCCGGGCAGATGTAGGCGTTTTCGTTTAAGCAGCGGTCCAGATGTCCTACGTAGATCTGGATATCCGGGTGTGCTTCGTGCAGGCGCTTCAGTCCTTCCGGCGCTGCGATAATGGCCATAAATTTGATCTTCTTTCCGCCATGCTGCTTGATGAAATCCACGGCAGCCACGGCAGAGCCGCCGGTGGCCAGCATCGGGTCGGTGACAACGATGGTTCTCTGGTCGATCGGAGTTGGGAGCTTGCAGTAGTATTCGTGTGGTTCGTGGGTCTCCTCATCGCGGTACAGGCCGATGTGGCCGACCTTTGCGCTTGGTACCAGAGCCAGGATGCCGTTTACCATGCCAAGTCCGGCCCGCAGGATCGGGACAACAGCCAGTTTCTTTCCGGCAATCATTGGGGTCATGCAGGTTTCAATCGGAGTTTCCACCTCTACTTCCTCGGTGGGAAGATCGCGCAAAGCCTCATATCCCATGAGCATGGCGATTTCCTCAATGAGGGAGCGGAATTCATTGGTCCCGGTGTTTTTGTTGCGGAGAATGGAAATCTTGTGCTGGATCAGCGGGTGGTTGAAGATGGTTACGTTTTCCATAAGATAAAATCCTCATCTTTCTTTTATTTGTTTTCCGGAGTGTAGACAGCCAGAATATAGTCTCCCAGAGCGTGTGCTACCGGAAGGGAGAAATAGATAGAGCCTTCGTACTCATAGCTGAAACATTCCGGGAATGTTTCCTGGTAAGGAAAATCAGCGTTCTGGAAAAGTGCGGTATAGTAAGACTGATCGGACTCTTTCAGAAAGGTTTTTGCTGCGGCAGCGGTTTCGGCATCAGTTTCCGGGAAGGTACAGTCATCGGACAGTACATAGGAAGCCAGAGTGGCTGGATCGGCCAGATAAGAAAGACCGATATCAGAGCCGGAGCTTAAGCTTAGCGTGTTTGTGTAGAAGATAGCAGTTGGGTGTATGCCGCCGTCCGTCATAACATTGCCATCGTAGCGGACCGTGATACGGTTTTTTGTGGCAGAGAGGACTTTGCAGGTAATATTCAGGGTGTCTTTGGCTTCATCGATTTCCCAGGCTTTCAGGATGGAAAGGGCATTATCTTTCAGATGATCGTTGATTTCCGGTTTCACAGAGTTATCAGAAATGACTGGATATTGAATGGAAACATTACCATTCTGGTAGGTGTCTGTTTTAACGGACAGGGAAAGGAATGTGGCGGCACCTCCGGCGGAAGTTCCCTGGGACTGCGCGTTTTCAATGCCTGGTTCGATGGTGATGGATGAACTGGTTTCCGATTCCGCTGCGGTGGTGGAAACAGGAGCAGTCTGAACGGTACTTTCCGCAGCCTGGCTGCCGGACAGATCAATCTTATCGTGTTTCTTTTTGCACCCGGTGGCGAGACAGGCTGTGCTGAGGGCCAGAAGGGTAACCGTCAGTGCGTATTTTGATTTCTTTGGTATCATAGTGTTCTCCTTCATGTCGAAAATAATGGAGTTTCTTTGTGTTCATTACATTATAGCGCAAAGTCGAGAAGAAATATAGATGGAGGAAAAGAAATAAGAATTTTGTAAAGAGAGTAAAGAAAACAGGAATAAAAAAGAAAGAGCCCCGAACCACTGAAATCAGTGATCCGAAGCTCTTGCCCCTGCCAAGGATGCCGGCAGCCGGACTCGAACCGGCACGAGGTTGCCCCCGTCAGATTTTGAGTCTGATGCGTCTGCCATTCCGCCACGCCGGCTTACTTACGCAAAAAATATTGTAGCATAAGTGACAGCGCTTTGCAAGGGATTTTTCCAATATTTGTGTCTATTGAATCTACAATTATTATAGAAACAATACAAATTAGAACAGATGCTCAAAACGTTTCATGGCTGCGATGGTATTTTCGTGGTTATTGAAGGAGGTCAGACGGAAGTAATTTTTACCGTTTTCGCCGAAGCCTGCGCCTGGCGTTCCGACAACCTGGGCGTTATTTAAGAGATAGTCAAAAAACTCCCAGGATTCCATGCCGTCCGGACACTCAAACCAGATGTAAGGAGAGTGTACGCCGCCGAAGAACCGGATGTTCCTGCGTGTTAAGGTGTCTGCGATGATGCGGGCGTTTTCCTGGTAATAGGCAATATTTTCGCGGCACTGTGCCATGCCTTCCTCAGTGAAGACTGCGGCAGCGCCCTTCTGGATGATATAGGAGGTTCCGTTGAATTTGGTGGATTGTCTTCGGTTCCACATAGCGTGCAGGGACATTTCCTGGCCGTTGGAGGCGGTAAAAACCAATTCTCTCGGAACTACGGTGTAGCCGCAGCGGGTTCCGGTGAAGCCTGCCGTCTTGGACAGGGAACAGAACTCAATGGCACATTTTTTTGCGCCTTCGATCGCGTAAATGCTGCGCGGAAGTTCCGGATCAGAGATGAATGCTTCGTAAGCGGAGTCAAAGAGGATGACTGCATGATTGTTCAGCGCATAGTCAACCCATTCTTTTAACTGTTCTTTATTGTAAACCGCACCGGTCGGGTTGTTCGGGGAGCAGAGATAGATGATATCTGCATGAACAGACGGATCCGGCATCGGAAGGAAGTTGTTCTCTGCGTTTCCGGATAAATAGGTAACCTTTTTTCCGTTCATGATGTTGGAATCCACGTAAACAGGGTAAACCGGATCCGGAATCAGGATCACGTTGTCGTTGTCAAATAATTCGGAAATATTGCCGGTATCGCTCTTTGCGCCATCGGAGATAAAGATATCAGCCGCATCCACGGATACACCGTTGCGTGCATAGTAAGCGGAGATGGCATCGCGCAGGAATGCGTAGCCCTGCTCCGGACCGTAACCCTTGAAGGTTTCGGCGGAAGCCATGGCGTCCACACCTTCGTGCAGGCCTTTGATGGCGAGGTCTCCTAACGGGAGTGTGACATCGCCGATTCCAAGACGGATGATCTTAGCATCCGGATGCTCGGCCTCGTAGGCAGCAACACGGTGCGCAATTTCCGCAAAAAGATAGCTTTCTTTTAAATCCTGATAATGTTCGTTTAATTTGGGCATGTGGGGATCCTTCCTTTCGTATGACCGGACAAAATGGGGACCGGTATTCATAATGAAAGTAATTTTAACAAAGAATAAAAATCAAGTCAATCTGACGTAAAATAAATAAAGGAAGAAATTGAAAAATTAAGCAGAGTATTGTATGATGGTATGTATTCATGGGGACAGAAGTGAAGAAAATATTGTTCGGCTGATGAAACATCTGTGAAAAGGTGTTGCGGAAGCGGCTTATGCAGAATCGGAGGTGAGAGGATGGCTTCATGCAGGGAAATTGAAAAAATGGTTATGCCTTACATTAACCACCAGCTGGATGAAGTGCAGCTGGAGCAGTTTTTGAAACACATAAAGAGCTGCTCTTCCTGCAGGGAAGAACTGGAAATCTATTATACCGTTTCGCTTGGCCTCCGGCAGCTGGACAGCGGAAGCGGAGTTTATGATATTGCCGGTTCCCTGGAAGAAAGCATGGAGAATGCCTGGCTCACAGTGCGCACAGCGCGGCTTCGCAGGGTGATCTGTTATGCAGCGGATACTCTGGATATTGCTTCTGTTCTGGTCATGCTTTTGATGCAGATCCGTATATGGATCCTGGGCTGATCAGCAGTGCAGTGCAAAGTAACAAACAGGAAAAGGAGAAACCATGGGAAAACTGGTTTTAATAGATGGGCACAGCATTTTAAACCGCGCGTTTTACGGAGTGCCGGAACTGACAAACTCTGAGGGACTTCATACCAATGCGGTATATGGGTTCCTCAATATTATGTTTAAGATCCTTGAGGAAGAGAAGCCGGATCATCTGGCGGTGGCTTTTGATTTAAAAGAGCCGACGTTCCGCCACAAAATGTATGCGGACTACAAGGGAACCAGAAAACCGATGCCTGAGGAACTGCGCGAGCAGGTACCGCTGATGAAAGAGGTGCTCGCAGCAATGGGCGTACCGATCCTGACTATGGCGGGCTATGAGGCAGATGATATTCTGGGGACCATCGCCAAGCGCTGTCAGGCAGAGGGTGAGGAGGTTTCCGTGGTATCGGGTGACCGGGACCTTTTACAGCTTGCAGATACCCACATCAAGATCCGGATCCCGAAGACCAGCCGCGGAACGACGGAGATCCATGACTACTATCCGGAGGATGTGAAACGGGAGTATCAGGTAACACCGACAGAGTTCATTGATGTCAAGGCGCTGATGGGTGATACTTCCGACAATATTCCGGGCGTTCCTTCCATTGGAGAAAAGACAGCCACAAACCTGATCGTGGCATACGGAAGCATTGAGAATGCTTATGCGCATCTGGACGAGGTGAAGCCGCCCAGAGCGAAAAAAGCGCTGGAAGAGCATTACGATCTGGCGGTTATGAGCAAGGAACTGGCTGAAATCTGCATTACCTGTCCGATCCCTTTTGAATATGAAGAAGCAAAGCTTGAGAATCTTTACACGCCTGAGGCTTACCAGTATATGAAACGGCTGGAATTCAAGTCTATCCTGGCCCGCTTTGATGTACAGGAGATGGGCGGTAACTCGGTGGAAGAGCATTTCTGGAGCGTGGAGGATCTTTCCGGCGCGGAACAGATCTTTGAAAAGGCAAAAACGGCAGAGCAGGTGGGCTGCCAGCTCATTCTTTCACAGACCGGGGTTGCAGGTCTTGCCATCTGCATCGGTGAGAAAGAAATTTACACCATCCCGTCAGCAGGCTTTCTGACAGGAAGTTATCTGTGTGACCATCTGGAAGAACTGATCATGAAACGTACTCCTGAGCAGGAACCGGTGTCTGTCCTGGATTTGAAATCCCAGTTGCCGTATCTGAATCTGGATTACGACAGTCCGGTTGTCGATATGGGCGTTGCAGGCTATCTGTTAAATCCGTTAAAGGACACCTATGAGTACGATGATCTTGCGCGGGATTATCTCGGCATGACGGTGCCCTCCGGAACGGACCTGCTGGGCAGGCAGAGCCTTGCAAAGGCTCTGGAAACAGAGACTCCGGAGGCGGTGACCTGTGGCTGCTATATGGCTTATGTGGCATACAAGGCCGCAGGCATCTTAAAAGAACGCCTGGAAAAAGAAGGCATGCTGAAGCTCTACATGGAGATGGAAATGCCGCTGATCTATAGCCTGTATCATATGGAGCAGGCCGGTATCCGGGTAGACAAGGAGCAGTTAAAGATTTACGGAGAGCAGCTAGAAGAAAAAATCGTGACACTGGAACAGAAAATCTATGAGCTGGCCGGTGAAACATTCAACATTAATTCTCCGAAGCAGCTGGGAGAAATCCTGTTTGAGCGGATGCAGCTGCCCCACGGAAAGAAGACAAAGACCGGTTATTCCACTGCGGCGGATGTGTTGGAGAAGCTGGCGCCGGATTATCCGGTGGTTCAGATGATCCTGGATTATCGTCAGCTGACCAAGCTGAATTCCACCTATGCCCAGGGACTAGCCGGCTTTATCCGGGAAGACGGACGTATTCACGGAAAATTCAATCAGACCATCACGGCTACGGGGCGTATCAGCAGCACTGAGCCGAACCTGCAGAACATTCCGGTGCGCATGGAGCTTGGGCGTGCTATCCGCAAGGTATTCGTACCGGAAGATGGCTATGTGTTTGTGGATGCAGACTATTCCCAGATCGAGCTTCGTATTCTGGCGCATATGTCCGGCGATGAACGCCTGATCAGTGCCTATCGGGATGCCCAGGATATTCACGCGATCACGGCTTCGGAGGTGTTCCACACGCCGCTTGATGAGGTGACACCGCTGCAGCGGCGCAATGCCAAGGCAGTTAACTTCGGTATCGTGTACGGCATCAGTGCATTTGGACTGAGTGAGGACTTAAGCATCAGCCGGAAGGAAGCGCTGGAGTATATCAATAAATATTTTGAGACGTATCCGGGTGTGAAGCGCTTTCTGGATGAACAGGTACAGATTGGTAAAGAACAGGGTTGCGTTACCACCATGTACGGACGAAAACGTCCGATCCCGGAACTGAAATCCGGAAATTTCATGCAGCGTTCCTTTGGTGAGCGTGTAGCCATGAATTCCCCAATTCAGGGAACGGCGGCAGATATTATGAAGCTGGCCATGATCGCGGTAGACCGGGAACTGCGGGAAAAGCATCTGCGCTCCCGCATAGTCCTTCAGGTCCACGATGAACTTCTGGTGGAGACCCACAGGGACGAGACAGAGCAGGTGGTACAGATCTTAACCGACAGGATGAAGCATGCCGCAGATCTGAAGGTGTCTCTGGAGGTAGAAGCCCATACCGGAGACAACTGGCTAGACGCAAAATAAAATGTGTGTTATAATGTGACGAGCGCAAGTGAGCTGGAAGCGTGCTTGCACGGTTACAGCGAACGGCGAGGAAAAAGAGTGACGAAGTCACGAGCCGAACGACGAGAAGAAAAGAGAGGTTTTTCTATGAATAAATCAAATCAGAGTTCTGAGAGTGTTAAGAATCCGAAGCTGGTAGCAGCACTTCAGGAAGTATTAAAGCATGACGACTTTATCACACGCAGCCAGATGGCAGCAGCACTGATGGAGGCACGTCTTCTTTCTCCGATCCAGAAGCAGACGGTTCTGACCGAGAAAAAGGGTCCCTCTACCTGGATCCGTTTCGAGAGCATCACCAACACGGAAGGCGAGAAATATTATCTTGCATTTACCGATATGGATGAGTATTCCAAATGGAATGAAGATGGAAGCCATGACCAGGCGCTGATCATGACCATGGAGGATTTTGGCAACATTCTGATCCGTCAGGTTAATGACTTAAAGGGATTTGTGATCAATCCTTACGGGGAAAATATCAGCATCACCAAGCAGCTTCTCCTGTCCTTATTACAGCAGCATGAAACCAAAATGAGAGAGAAGATGGGCAATTAATATGATGGTACTTGGCCTCACCGGCGGAGTAGGAGCCGGTAAAAGTCGGATCCTTGAACTGTTTTCTGAGGAATACGGTGCGCAGGTGATCCAGGCAGATCTTGTGGCCCGGCAGCTGGAAGAGCCCGGGCAGCCGGGGCTTACCGGACTGGTAAGCCTGTTTGGAAACGGTATCCTGCAGGCAGATGGTACGCTGGACCGCAAACGGTTTGCGGAGCAGATCTTTGAAAACCCGGAGGCACTCAGACGGGTCAACGCCCTGATCCATCCACTCACATGGAATGAGATCAAACGCCAGATCCGCGAAAGCAGTGCGGAACTGGTTGTCGTGGAGGCGGCGCTTTTCGATGAGCGCAGCCGGGAAGTCTGCCGGTATCTGCTGTATGTAGATACGAAGGATGAGATCCGTATTCAGCGGCTGATGGCAAACCGCGGGTATACCAGGGAAAAATGCATTCATATCATGCAGAACCAGGCAGACCGGAAACAGTTTTCCGAATTGGCGGATTTTGTCATCGATAACAGCGGCACGGTGGAATCTGCGGAAATTCAGATCCGTCAGATTCTTGAAAACATCGGCTGGAAACATAAAGGAAACAACCAATGAGATTAGTAAGCATTGCCAGCGGCAGCAGCGGAAACTGCATTTATGTAGGCTCCGATCAATCCCATATTCTGGTGGACGCCGGAATAAGCAATAAGCGTATAGAACAGGGCCTGAATGATATCGGACTCAAGGGCGCGGAGCTGGACGGAGTGGTCATTACCCATGAGCATTCCGACCACATCAAGGGCCTTGGCGTTCTTGCGAGAAAGCATCATGTGCCGATCTACGGAACAGAGGAAACTCTGAAGGAAATAGCTGCCAATACGAGGCTTGGGGAGTATCCGAAAGAACTTCTGCATCCGATACTTCCGGATGTGGATTTTCAGATAGGAGATCTTACCCTGGAACCTTTTTCCATCCATCACGACGCGGCCAATCCGGTAGCTTACCGGGTGAGCCATGAGCGTAAAAGTGTAGCGGTGGCAACGGATATGGGACATTACGATCAGTATGTCATTGATCATCTAAAGGATCTGGATGCGCTTTTACTGGAGGCGAATCATGATGTCAACATGCTGGAGACAGGACCGTATCCATATTATCTGAAACGCCGTATTTTAGGGGATCATGGACATTTGTCCAATGAGAATGCGGGGCGGCTTTTAAATTATATTCTGAATGATAAGTTAAAATATGTGTTACTGGGTCATCTGAGCAAAGAGAACAACTATGAGGCACTTGCCTATGAGACGGTCCGCTTTGAGATTGACCAGGGGGATACTCCATATAAGGCGAAGGATTTTCCGATCGAAGTTGCAAAACGGGATGAGATGTCACAGATCATCCATCTGTAAAAGAACCTGTTTCATTAAGCAATAACTCCGGCAGGGTGTCAAAGCACCCGGGCCGGAATTATCATATTATACTTTCATATAAACGGAGGATAGCCACATGAGCAAGGTAATTATCACAGTTGTAGGAAAAGACACCGTAGGTATTATCGCTAAGGTATGTACATACCTGGCAGAAAAACAGGTGAACATTTTGGATATTTCCCAGACCATTGTACAGGATTATTTTAACATGATGATGATCGCGGACATGGAGCATGCAACCGGATCTTTTGGCGAAATAGCAACCGAGCTGGAGAAAGTTGGTGAAGAGATCGGCGTGGCCATCAAGTGCCAGCGTGAGGAAATTTTCACCAAGATGCATCGTATTTAGTCAAAAGACAGGAGAAAAGAGGATACAGCCATGTTGAATATGTTTGAAGTAATTGAAACCAACAATATGATCGAACATGAGAAGCTGGATGTTCGTACCATTACCATGGGCATCAGTCTTCTGGACTGCTGCGACGATGATCTGCAGGCTTTGAATGAGAAAATCTACAAAAAAATTACCACTTATGCAAAGAATCTGGTATCCACCGGAGAAGAGATCGCAAGAGACTTTGGTGTGCCGATCGTAAACAAGCGTATTTCGGTTACTCCGATCGCGCTGGTAGGCGGCTGTGCCTGCAAAGCGCCGGAGGATTTTGTGACGATTGCAAAAACTCTGGATAAGGCAGCAAAGGAAGTTGGTGTAAACTTTATCGGCGGTTATTCTGCGCTGGTTTCCAAGGGTATGACTCCGGCAGAGGAAAATCTGATCCGCTCCATCCCGCAGGCGCTGGCTGAGACCGAGCGTGTGTGCAGCTCCATCAATGTTGGCTCTACCAAGACCGGACTCAATATGGATGCAGTCCGTCTTATGGGTGAGATCGTTAAAGAAACGGCAGAGGCCACAAAGGAAGATGATTCCCTGGGCTGTGCAAAGCTTGTAGTATTCTGCAATGCACCGGACGATAACCCGTTCATGGCAGGCGCGTTCCATGGCGTGACGGAAGCAGACGCTATCATCAATGTGGGCGTCAGCGGTCCTGGTGTTGTTAAGGTAGCACTGGAAAAGGCGCGCGGTGAGAACTTTGAAGTGCTCTGCGAGACCATCAAGAAAACTGCCTTCAAGATTACCCGTGTGGGCCAGCTGGTTGCCCAGGAGGCATCCAGACGCCTTGGCGTTCCGTTTGGTATTATTGATCTGTCTCTGGCTCCGACCCCGGCTGTTGGTGACAGCGTGGCAGAGATTCTGGAGGAGATCGGCCTGGAGCGCGTGGGTGCGCCGGGAACGACTGCAGCCCTGGCTATGCTGAACGATCAGGTGAAAAAAGGTGGTGTTATGGCATCTTCCTATGTAGGTGGTCTGAGCGGTGCATTCATTCCGGTCAGTGAGGATCAGGGCATGATCGATGCGGTTACGCTTGGTGCGCTGACCATCGAAAAGCTGGAAGCTATGACCTGTGTCTGCTCTGTAGGTCTTGATATGATCGCAATTCCGGGAGATACTCCGGCAACCACGATTTCCGGCATCATCGCAGATGAAGCGGCTATCGGTATGATCAACCAGAAGACTACGGCAGTCCGTCTGATCCCTGTGATCGGAAAGACAGTAGGCGATACCGTTGAGTTTGGCGGTCTGCTTGGCTATGCGCCGGTTATGCCGGTTAATCAGTATTCCTGTGAGAAATTTGTGACCCGCGGCGGCCGCATCCCGGCTCCGATCCACAGCTTTAAGAACTAAGCAGGCAGAAATCAAAAGAGAGATTATGGCAAAAGAAACGTTAGCGTCCATGCTGGACGATTTTATCAATGAACAGCTGGATCAGATTGTATTAAGTAATCCGGCTGAAAAAGATCATCTGTTAAAAGTGAAAGTGCGCCCCATGCTCATGAAGGGCGCGCTGGTTTTTCAGGCAGAAGAATTTACAAAAACTCAGGCATTTCATAAGAACATGAGTGCGGAAGAACTGAAGGTCTACCTGACGGATCAGCTTTCCGGCAGCTTCAAACAGGCAGAGGTGTTGTCAGAGCTTGGAAGTGCCACGGTTTTAGTCAGTAAAAAGGGCACGACCACGGTGAAAACCAGAAGACATGGACCTGCAAAGATCCAGGCAGCAAAAACAGACGGTCAGTTTTCGGAAGAACTGCAGGAAAAGCTGCAGCATAACCGCCAGAAACGTTACGTGATTCCGGAGGGGCATGCGGTCCCGTTCCTGGTAGATCTTGGCGTGCAGACCCCGGATGGAAAGGTAATAAAAAGCCGTTACGACAAATTTCGACAGATCAACCGTTTTCTGGAATTTATTGAGGATATCCTGCCGAAGCTGGATAAGAACCGGGAAAATGTGATCATTGATTTTGGCTGCGGCAAGTCGTATCTGACGTTCGCCATGTATTATTATCTGCATGAGATGAAAGGGTATCCGATCCGCATTATCGGACTGGATCTAAAGAAGGATGTCATCAGCCGCTGCCAAAAGCTTGCAGAGCAGTATGGATACGACAAACTTCAATTTTACCATGGCGATATTGCGTCCTATGAGGGCGTGGATCATGTGGATATGATTGTAACACTCCATGCCTGCGATACCGCAACGGATTACGCATTGGCGAAGGCTGTGTGCTGGGGCGCGAAAGTCATTCTGTCTGTACCATGCTGCCAGCATGAGCTGAATAAGCAGATGAAGAATGATCTGCTGGAGCCGGTGCTGCATTATGGCCTGATCAAAGAACGGATGGCTGCGCTGTATACCGACGCGCTGCGTGCAGAGCTTCTGGAACAGCAGGGCTACCGTACCCAGATCCTGGAGTTTATCGACATGGAGCATACTCCGAAAAATATTCTTCTGCGTGCTGTGTATGAGGGCAGGCCGAAGCATAATGAGAATGAGATCCGGGAGATCCTGGATTTTTTACAGATTAATCCTACGTTATATGAATTACTGGGTCAGAAAAAATAAAACAATCCGTCATGGTCACAGGACTATGACGGATTTTGTATATTCATTGCGCATCAGTCTTCCGTGGGATGCCAGAAGAGATTGATAAATATGGGATACATAAAAATCGGTTTCCAGAACCTTCATGGCTTCCGGGGAAAGCAGTTTTTTGGCATCTGCCGTTTTTGTGATCAGTGGGATACGGCTCTGCCTGCGCAGGTGGGAGAGCAGCGGACCTGCTGATTTTTTAAAGCCCAGGATCCGGGCATAAGGCGCATAGCCAAGGCTTTTGGCCTGGCTGCTCTGCTCTTTTGTGATGTCGAGGAGTAGGTGCAGAAGAGCCCGGCTGATTCTGGTGTAAGTATATCCTTTTGTCTTCAGCTGCAGGATCTGTTCGCTGAAGGGAGCAAAATGAAGGACCTGCCGGGTGAGCCTTGCGGCAAGATCGGAGGAAAAATCCAAAAAGCGGCTGAGGTCTTCCTGCCGTTGAACGGCAGAAAGCAGCCGAAATTGCAGGAGCTCTGAGAGATCGTCCGCAAACACCGGCTTTGTAAGAGCGCCTTCCTCCAGCAGCGCCTCAAAGACGGCCGGAGGAATCTGCATGCGCAGTGTCTCCGTAGATTCCAAAACGGCAGACTGGCTTAGGAGCAGACGGATCGCAGATGCCGAGGCATAGGGACCGGAGAATTCTGTGTCATGATATCCGCAGCCTCTGCGACGGATGGTAACCGGGATCATGGAGCTTCCCTGCTGTTTCAGTGCTTTGAGATACTCCACTGCGAGGATGTTGTTGGGCGTGGCCAGCAGTGTGGAAAACCCGGGGTCTCCGGTGAACTCTGCCACGGCGAGGCTTCTGGCAGATGGGTAGGTTTCGCCCTGCTTCAGATAGGTCTGCAGCAGGGACTGCCATATTGCGGATTCTTCGCTGAGAATCTCCGCAGCCTTCTGCAGATGAGAGAGATTTCCGGATTCACTTCCAAAGCATAAAAAATCGGTTCCGAGGCTGCTTAGCAATGACACGCCGCAGGCAGCAAAATCCTCTGCGCTGGAGGTGGCAAACAGTGCGGGAAGCTCCACGACCAGATCTGCACCGCCGCACAGTGCCATGCGGGTACGCGTGTATTTATCGAAGATGGCCGGTTCTCCGCGCTGGACAAAGTCTCCGCTCATGGCGACAATGACAAAGTCTGCGCCGGTCTGACGGCGGATTTCTTCAATCTGATACTGATGGCCGTTATGAAACGGATTATATTCGGCAATGATGCCGGCGGTTTTGATCTGATCCATGTGGAAATGTCCCTTCTGCTCAATGTTGAATCTGGTATTATCTGTTTTCGGCTGCGGCAAGCCGGTCGTATGCGAAGGAAGGATTGAGCGTCATGCTGCGGCCGCCGGAAACTTCAATGGTGGTAGCGGTCATGTAGCTTGCTGCGCTGCTGGCCAGGAAGACGATGGGCCGTGCGATTTCTTCCGGCATGGCTGCCCTGCGCAGCAGGGTGGCCTGGGTGTTCATGCTCAGCTCTTCCGGGCTGATAGTCTGCTTCACTGCCGGTGTCAGGGTAAAACCTGGCATAATGCAGGTGACACGTACATTGTACGGACAATATTCTCCGGCAAAGGTGTTGGTCAGGTTGTTGATGGCAGATTTTAAAGGCCCGTATAAGGTGCTGCGGCCGGCAGAGGGACAGCGCGCGGCAAGGGAGCTTACATTGACGATGGCTCCGGAATGCTGCTTCTTCATATAGCGGAACGCAGCCTGACAGCCATAGACCACCGATTTAAAACAGACACCAGTCATGAAATCAATTTCTTCGTCATCGTATTCGTCTCCCTTTTTGGGACCGGAGACGCCAACGTTATTGACCCAGACATCCAGGCTGCCGAATTTCTGATTGACATGCTCTGCAAAACGGTAATTGGATTCTGCATCCACGACATCATATGCCTCGTAATAGACAGGACCGTACTGGGAAAGTGTTTCTGCAGCTTTTTTGAGCTCTTCTTCGTGGCGCGAGCAGATGGCAACGCTGGCACCTTCCTTCAGAAATGCTTCTGCTGCAGCGTATCCGATCCCCTTGCTGCCTCCGGTGACTACGACGGTTTTTCCGGTTAATCCAAGATCCATGACAGTTCCCTCCTGTATTTTGTTTTCTTATAAAGGTAATCATATCACATTTATCCGATAAATTCCATAAAACTGAAAAAGACAGGTGAACTTTGTGAAAAATGTGATATGATTAGTTGGAAGATATTTGTATCATATTGAGGAGGAGAAGATGAGTAACACAAAAGATGCTATGAACGAACAGCTGGGGCAGGCGAAAATTTTGCCGCTTTTAGTCCGGCTGGCAATTCCGGCAACGGCGGCACAGCTGGTGAATGCGCTTTACAGCATTGTGGACCGTATGTATATTGGTCATATGCCGGGAGATGGTACGCTTGCGCTGAGCGGGATCGGCCTGACATTTCCGATCACGATGCTGATCGCAGCCTTCAGCTGCCTGCCGGGTATGGGTGGAGCGCCGCTGGCTTCGATTGCTCTGGGGGAGGGCAATCAGAAAAAAGCACAGAAATATCTCTGCAATGCGATCACGCTGCTGCTGGCCATTTCGGTTGTCATGATGGCGGTATGCCTGCTTTTTCTGGAGCCGCTTCTGGTCCTGTTTGGCGCGGATGCTGAAACACTGCCGTATGCGTCACAATATCTGACTATTTATCTGTTCGGAACCGTTTTTGTCGAGTTTGCGCTGGGACTGAATCCGTTCATCAATACCCAGGGACACACGGTGATCGGAACGATGTCAGTGGTGATCGGAGCGGTAGTTAATATCATTCTGGATCCGATCCTGATCTATGTGCTTCATATGGGAGTGCGCGGAGCGGCCATTGCAACGGTGACGGCACAGTTTATTTCCTGCGTGTGGATCGTTCATTTCCTGTCATCGGAGAAATCCGGGATCCGGATCTGCCTAAAGGATATGAGGCCGGACCGTCAGATTCTTTTGTCAACCTGCGCACTGGGGGTTTCGCCCTGCACCTTCCGTATTAACGAATCCATCGTTGTGATTCTGCTCAACCGGCTGCTTCTGGCTTACGGAGGAGAGCAGGCAAACTTGCATCTTGCTTCCATGGCAATCCTGAGCAGTGCCAGCCAGGTGTTTTTTATGCCGCTTCTTGGCATTGTGACCGGAGCTCAGCCGCTGCTCAGCTACAATTACGGTGCAGAAAATTATGCCCGGATCCGGCAGACCATTCATTATGCGCGGATTCTGAGCGTTGGATGTGCGGCCCTGATGTGGGCGGCGCTGGTATTCTTTCCGGAGACTGTCTGCGGGATGTTTTCAGATAATCCGGAGCTTATCCTGCTGACAAAAAAGACCATGCGGATCATGTTTTCCACCGTTTTGTTCCTGGGATTTCAGATGATCAACCAGAATGCGTTTGTGGCCATGGGCAACACACGGTATTCTTTTCTGTTTGGAATCATGAGAAAGGTACTGATCCTGGTGCCGCTGGCCCTGATCCTGCCGCATTTTATCGGAGTGTGGGGAATTTATGCGGCTGAAGCAGTGTCCAATCCGCTGACCACGATCATTACGTTTGCAGTGTTTGAACGTTATATGAGAACATTAAAAGCGAGAATGGCATAAAACTTAATATTTGAAATAAAAAAGCACCGGGGGCAAAATCCGGTGCTTTTTTCATGGCGCAGTCAGACGGCAGAACGGTCTTCAATATCTGCCTTGAGAATGCTGGATGCCATGGCGTAATTTTTTTGTTTCAGGTAATCCAGAACGGCCTGGTGCAGGACATCCCGGTCGGTGAAGACGGGAGTCTGCCATTTTTTGGAACGCTTCTGGACGTAAAACCGGGTCTGGATCGTTATAGCCTCTTTGAGCTTCTGATAAGTATAGGGATTATCATAGCTTGAAAAGAGCAGAAGATGGAATTTCATGTTGGAGGTCCAGTGCTGCAGTGCTGTAAGGCCGTTGGCCTGAAGAACCGCGTGGTCGGCAATGCATTCGTCCAGCTTTTTCAGGGTTTCATCGCTGATGTTTGGACCACACTGCATAAGAAATGAACATTCGACTGCGATGCGGAAATGTACAATGTCCTGGATTTCTTTTTCTGTGATGGAAGAAACTTCGTATCCGCGCTTGGGATAATTGCATAGAGTACCTTCGCTGCAAAGCTGGATCAGGGCCTCACGCACGGGAGACCGGCTGACACCGTACTGCTCCATAAGCTTTTTTTCATGGAGGATCATATTGGGCTGCAGAGTGCCTTCAATGACATCTTTCAGGATCTGGTCATGGATATATTCTTTTAAATTAGAATTGTTGGTTGTGGGGATTGAACATGTCATATTAGTTTGAGCCTGCTTTCTATAATTGTGCTGTTTTGATTGTGTAATTTAAATTAAGTATATAGTGGGGAAACAAAAAAAGCAAGTAAAAATGATGGAATAATAGCACAATTTAGATGCAAAAATATCGAGAATATACGTAAAAAAAGCTAATGCAAACCGGTGAACATGTAAAAATAATAAAAAAAACAGTTGAATTAATGAGAAAAATATAAAAAATAAACAAAGTACGGTATTGACATTTGCTTAAAAACTGATATGATTAACACATAGGTATTAACGAAAACTTATCGGATTAGATAAGCAGAAGGAGGGGTTTAAGAAATGATTAAGAATGAAGCAAAAATCACAAATGATGTTGAGGTAAACATCAACCGCGCAGCGATCGAGCATCGTGCAACCTGGATGGGCCTGATCTTTGATGAATTAAGAA
>OKRR01001343.1_pt1 | contig 22253 bp, 18 predicted proteins | sample 1601211 | NCBI WGS metagenome assembly OKRR01 (sample SAMEA3541525, study PRJEB24748) | human gut metagenome | biome: human gut; feature: human-associated habitat; material: faeces | place: China | collected 2012
GGTTCGATTCCGGTCGCCGGCAGTTAAAAGACTCACATTCTTTAAAAAGTATGTGAGTCTTTTTTATTGAGGGCGGTGACCTGTGCGCGGAGCGTGCAGGTTATCGTTTAACAGGAAAGTTCTCCTGTTAAATAAAAACCGCTCTGCCTTAGCTGTCTGCGGCCGTCACGCTGATGACGATTGCGTCATCCTTCTCAAATGCCGATTCACTGTAATACCGGGTAATCGTGCCGTTGGAATCCGCCGTAAAGCTGAAATGCTTAACAAAGTCCCACAGGATGGGAATGTCTGAGGGGTAGCAGTTGTGAGGACGCAGCAGACACTGTGCCCACTGGACGAGGGGTACGTCTGTCCCTTCAATATTTCTGCTCCACCGGTATAGGGCCGGATGGCGTGAGTCTACCGTTACGACTTCGGTCTCCATACCGGGCGCAAAGGCGCTGCCAAAACCGTTTACTCCCAGCATATATTCGGCCCAGCCCCGCAGGCTTTCCGAACCGAATCCCTTTGCCAGGTCGGAGACATCCATCTGTCCTGTTATCATCATCGTAGGGATCGGTTTATTTGCCGCATTTTCCGGAACAGGGGCCGCTGAGGTGGAACCGACGGCGGCAAAGAATTCCGGGTTTGTGATGGCAAAGCCCTGTGTTGCGTTTGAGCCGGCGGACTGGCCTGTTCCATAGATACGGCTGAAGTCTAAATCTGCATATTTTCCGTCGATTTTCTCCTTCAGCAGAGTGATGAGAGAGTGGTAAAACAAATCGGAATCCGCATGTGACACGCTGGAGGGGCTGGCGTTATAGGTCTCACAGACGAAAGCCAGGGCAATGCCTTCCTCTTCGGCGGTCTGCCACCACAAAGTGGAATCCATAAAAATCGAGTCGGTCTGCGTATTGCCTGGGTAGACCACTAAAACAGGAAGTTTTTTCCCTTCAAATCCCTCCGGGATATATAACAAATATTCCCTGGGATCCCATTTTCCGTCGCCGCTGTTGTCGCTAAAGGCAATCACGCCCACCTGAACAGTGCCGTGGCCCCTGATGACCGCGTCCTCGACGGCCCAAATCTGTGTGCCGTTGCTTAAGGTCTGCTTAGGCTGTCCGTCCTTTGCGTCCCGCTGGGCGGCAACCCGGGCGGAAGTGTAATCCAGACGCTGTGCAATTGCATTCGAATATGCAAAAGTGGTATCGTAGCGTGTGTATTCGGACAGGAAGGCATAAATTTCATCTGCTCTCAGGGCGGAAGACCCCGACACCTTTACTTTGGAGATTCCGTAGACGGCTCCGGCATCCTTCTGCTTTTTATTTGCATACTCTGTCTGATAAGCGTCGGAGCTGATATCCTGATAGTATACGCCGTTTACCGGGGCAGAGAGACAGTCGTTAGCCTCTTGCCAATAGCTTTCACTGCCGGTATAACCGGCCAGATAGGTGGGAACCGGCACATCCTTTGGCGCGATTCTGCGCCCGCCTCCAAGTCCTGTCTGCTTCAATGTTTCGTCCAGCACATCCGTCATGTCGCCGTTGGCGCTTTTACCGTCATACTCGGTTCCTGCTACGGCCATCAGCGCACTGCTGCCGCTGCTCTCTCCGTTTAAATATACCTGGCTGATAACCAAGGTGGGATTTGCAGCTGCCCAGTACTCCAGGGCAGCTGCCCCTTTCCCGTAACCGGCCAGATAAAATTCGCCAAAAGTGGAAAATACATTCTGGCTGTGAATATTGTTACCGCCGGTCAGAAAAGCGGCTGCCGCTTTCAGATAACCCGTCTCTTCAGCGGGACTGCTCCAGCCGCCGGCGCCTGGCTCCAGAATAAACAGCCCTTCACCCTTTTGATCCGCCAGATCAAGCCAGCCCTCTTTCTTTAAAAAATCCCAGGTATTCACGCCGTCGGGTACGGCAACTACGGTAAAATAGGAACGTATGGATGCCTCTGGCGCGATATACACACCGGCAGTGCGGGCGTCGTCCGCAATTCCGTTGCCGTTTACGTCAATATTCTTCATGAAGCACCCGGTTAACGGCAGCTGGGCGGCCTGGGAGAAATCCTTCTTAAGGTCCGTTATACTGTCAAAATCAGTAACTGCCGCTGAATAAACGGTGGGTACTGCAGTTGTCTCCTGAACGGGTGCACCTTTAAGCGCCCACTCCTGATAAAGATCATCGTATATGGTATAGCGGTAGCCTTCTTTGCTGCTTCCTGAGGCTTTACCGCGGCACTTCAGTTCATAAGACGCGCCGTCGTTCAGCTTAGTATGCCAGGTGAGTTTTCCTGTAGCCGGATCAATCCGGAAATCAGGGCCATAAAATGCGGAGTCACTGAAATACCAAGCGTTAAGCCGTGTAGTGGAATGATCGCTCTCGCCCCAGTAGGCATATAACTCGGAAGGATAGCCGGTAAGGCGTACGTTCTCAGCGGCCCAGTCAGCGCCTTTCAAAGAAGTCATGAGGGCTTTGTATTTCGCGATGCTGCCGATATTATCCGTGTCCTGTTCTCCGTCAAAAGCCCATACTTTCAAGCCGGTCTCTGCTACGGCTGCCCAGTCGGCGTCGTCATAGCCATAGCCAAAGGTGCCGTTCTGACAGATATACGAATCAATAGTAAAATTGTAAGCGCCGGCAGGCAGCCCATAAGTTTCCTGTACATTATTTCCGTTTTTCTGATTCTGGGGATGATAGGGTTGTCCGGCCAGCGCCTTGATAATGAGGGCAGAGGCCATGGTTCCCCGCGAATTCCCCTGAAGAACAACATTTCCGGTGACTCCGTATGCATCGATAAAATATTTCATCACATTGACGTCGTCAGCTACAAAATCATAAATGTCATAATATTTTCCGGAACCGGCGCTGGAGCGGTCATGGATGTTGACCACGATGGCGCCTTTGTCAATCCAGGAAGTGGTGGCGGAGTCGTACATAATGCCGGTGCCGTCGTTATCACATCCGTCCGCCAGCTTCCAGTAGGAGATACCCTGTCCCTGAAGCGTAAATACAATGCCTGCCGCGGGATCGTAATGTTCCGGAACATAGAAATAACCGCGGACATAATCATCACCGGTACCGTCGGACGCTCTTCCTGCTGTGCTGCTTACGCGGATTCCGGCCTGCTCAAAGGAACGGAACCCGTTTTCTCCGAATTGCAGGTCAATCGTCCTTGCCCATGGCCCGCCGTCCTTGTATCTGCCGTCGGCCTCGCCGGCCAGGCAGACGGCAGCGGAAGGCTCCTCCCACGCATGGCGCAGTTTCAGCTCCAGACAGGCCCTGGCCTGGTACCCCATTCCCGTCGTATTTGCCAGGTACCCTTTATCCGCGTCGCCGCTGCCGTAATGAATCGCGCCGTTTTCATCCCGGTACCAGGCGCCGGTGCAGTAAACGCCAAAGGCGTTCCTCACGCGTGGTCCCTGCGCGCTTTCTCCGGTATAGATGAGAGCATTATTTTCGGCAGCTGCGGTGCCTTTGTCCATGGTCAGGGTGACAACCTGACCGTCCACAACGGCTTTGGCAATTTTAACCTTACCATAATCGGGTGACAGCGTTCCCCGGTCTTCCAGAATATAACTGTCCGCATTAATCCCCGTCAGACTGACACCGTTATTATAGGTTACTTCCACCTTCACCAGTCCGGTACCGTAGACGGTTTCATCCGTATAAGCCTGAATACGCCTTATATCTCCCATAGCAGGCCGATTTCCCTCCTGTGCTGCCAGCGTACCGGCGCTCACCGCTGAGGCAAGCGCAAATCCTGTCAGAACTGCAGCCAGAATTTTCCCCGAACATTTACGCATAGTTACCCTTCTCCTTTCACATACCTTGATTTTTAGTTTTTTATATTTGATTTCCTCCTTCTCACGCTCACTCTAATCTGACATTATCTTGAAGGGCAACAGCCCCCATTTCCGGGCAGATCCGATTTTACTTATGGATATATTTACTATATTTTCGCAGAAAAAAAGACTTGAACTATACAAAAAGTATAACATTTGTAAAAATTCAATTCCAATGTATAAAATTCATCCAATTATCTATAAATTTCATGAATTTAATGGCGATATGCTGTTATTGACAGCTTTATTGGGGAGAGATGAAGAACTTATATTGGTCCGTTTCAGGAAAGACAAACCGGCACGCCTCATATCAATTATGATATCTGATTAAGAGGGAGGCATGCCGGAGATAAGGTGTTTTCGCAGCGCGGCGGGGGTTATGCCGAGCTTTTTCTTAAAAAGCTTTGAGAATGCGCCGACATCCTGATAACCGCAGGCATGGCAGATTTCTTCCACAGAAAGCGAGGTGGTGCGGAGAAGTTCAACAGCTTTGTCGATGCGGCAGGAGGTTAAATATTGCTGCGGGCTCTGAAATAAATATTTTTTAAAAATGGAAAACAGATAGCTTCTGTCAATGTATACAAAATGTGATATATCATTTACTTTAATATTTTTACTGAAATTATCCTCGATGTATGTAACCGCCTGCCTGAGATACTTTTGCTCCTGACTGCTGAATTCTGCATAAGCAGTCTGCCGTATTATTTCAGAGAGCAGAAGCAGATAAAGGCCGTTTAACCGTATGATGTCACTTGAAGCGGCGAGGCGCTGCTCCTGAACCGTCATAATTTCCTGGGTGTAATATTTCAAATGCGAGTTCTGCTTACAATGGAATACAGGGTTTGCAGACGACAGCTTCATGGAATACAGGAGCTGACGGACCATAGGCCCCCGCAGTTCCAGCCAGGCATATTCCCAAGGCGAGATTTTTTCCGCCTGACACGAGATGATGACATCCGGTTCGATTAAGAAGCCCTGTCCCTTTGATAAAGAATAATAATGGCTGCCGTATTGAAAACAGCCCTTCCCCTCCAGGATATAACACAGGTAATACCCTTTATGGATAACCGGCCCATATTTGAACAGCGGTTCAGGGCACCGGTAGCCGAAAGAACCGATTTTTAGATTTTCAATTGGAGGAAGTGCGGAAATGTCAAGTGCACGCTTGCTTTTCATAGAATACTCCTTATTAAACTCGGCGTGGCAACCAGCTGTGTGGGCAATGTCGGCCACACATGGCAGATGACTGCACAGTCCTGCAGTTCCATCGCCCATAAAGGACTCCTTACAGCGGCCAAGGTAATGGCGCTGGCGGCGGTCCGGACCAGGGAGAGGCCGGATGTTATTGCTGCCGCAAAGGACGAGGTAACCAGACGAAACGGCGGCAGATATACTTGCCCTCTGCCGGATTATGTGAGCCCTCCGGTAAATACCGATTAAGCTTGATGGATAAGTGAAAACCGAACCGCTCTGTGGCACGCCGAAAGGCGTGCCTTTATTGATGGCGGTGAACCGTTTCCCGGGGGAAATCAAACCGTATCCCATCTTTCGGGACCTGTAAAGAAAGAGTAAAGAATTGCCATAAATACTGTACGTACGGCGTAAAACTATTATAATTAACTGGCAAAGCATGGAACAATACTTGTTAATACACGTAAAAGTGAGGATAACTATGACAATTTCATTAGCGGATTTTCTTTCGCAAATTACGGTAAATCCTATGCTGGCCGTTACCGTGATTCTGACACTTGGGGTCATTTTGGTCAACGGATGGACCGATGCCCCCAACGCGATCGCAACCTGTGTGTCCACACAGGCGATTCATCCCAGAGCTGCAATCATAATGGCAGCGGTTTTCAACTTCCTGGGTGTTCTCGTTATGACAATATTCAATGCCGGGGTGGCCTCGACAATATACAACATGGTGGATTTCGGAGGTGATCCGCACGAGTCCCTAATCGCGCTGTGCGCCGCTCTCCTTGCTATTGTGGTTTGGGCGACGGCTGCCTGGTGGTTCGGTATTCCCACGAGTGAAAGCCATGCCCTTATTGCAGGTGTGTCGGGAGCAGCTATTGCGCTTCACGGAGGCATGGATGGAATCAACGCGTCGGAGTGGATTAAGGTAATCTATGGTCTGCTTCTGTCTACGGTTCTGGGATTTGTCATGGGCTGGCTGACGGCCAAGACGGTACAGTATCTGTGCAGGGGCATGGATCGCGGAAAGACACGGGGAGTTTTTAATAAAGCACAGATTGCCGGGGGCGCGGCCATGGCCTTCATGCACGGAGCCCAGGACGGCCAGAAATTTATGGGAGTTTTCATGCTGGGAATTTTTCTGGCAAAGGGAAATGCGGCCGTCGGAGAGTTCAGTATTCCGGTTTGGCTGATGATACTCTGCTCCGCCGTGATGGGACTGGGAACTTCGATTGGCGGATACCGGATCATCAAGGCAGTGGGAATGGATATGGTGAAGCTGGAACGCTACCAGGGCTTTTCTGCAGATCTGGCCGGCGCCGGATGCCTGCTTTTGTCTTCTCTGACGGGAATTCCGGTTTCCACGACGCACACAAAGACAACGGCCATCATGGGCGTCGGGGCGGCCAGACGCGTCTCCTCTGTGAACTGGGGCGTGGTGAAGGAAATGGTGCTGACCTGGGTGCTGACCTTTCCCGGGTGCGGTGTAATCGGATTTTTGACTGCAAAGTTGTTTATATGGGTATTTTAATATAAGGATTTGAAAGGAGTGCGGCAATGGCACAGAAAAAAGGAAATGACTATTTTACAATGCTCGTCGATAATGTAAAGTGTTCCTGTGAGGCGGCAGAGCTGTTATGGGAGAACATGAATGAATATGATTATGTAAACCTACCTGAAAAAATTCAGGATATTCATGACGTGGAGCATCGTGGTGATCTGGGCAAACACAGCCTGATGGAGAAGCTGATGAAGGAATTTCTTCCTCCGATCGAGAGGGAAGATATCATGGCGCTGACCAATATTATCGATGATGTGACGGACGTGCTGGATGAGGTTCTGACAAATCTTTATATGTATAATATCAGATCCCTGCGGCCCGAAGCATTGGAGTTTGCCGCGCTGATTCGGAAGTGCTGCGCCGCAATGAAAGAAATGCTGGAGGATTTCCGTAATTTCCGGCGATCTCCGACCCTGAAAGAGAAAATCATTACTCTGAACCGTCTGGAAGAGGAAGGAGATCAGCTTTATACGAGGGCAGTCCACCGTCTGTACACGGAAGAAAATGATGCGGTGCAAATCCTTGTCTGGACAACAATCTACAATTGTCTGGAAGAGTGCTGTGACTGCTGCGAGCATGTGGCCGATTCTGTAGAGATGGCAATAATGAAAAATACATGACGCTCCGCAAAACGGGATTTTACATATTCATGACGTAAATTTCCTATATCCGTGATATCAGACTGTTTCTTCTCCTGATAAGATAGGTGACGTACCGCAAAAGCGGAAATAAGAACAAGGAGGAAGCAGTTGGAACAAGTAACATTTAAAGACATTAAGAAATCAAAAGAGGTTAATGCATATATTTACAAAGGCAACAGCACGCTGGGGGTGCTGGGTTATACGGATCATTCCGCAGAACATGCAGTTAAGGTCTCTTCGATGGCCGGGAAAATTCTGGAGTGCCTGGGATACGGCGGCCATACCGTCGAACTGGCAAAAATAGCAGGCTACATGCATGATATCGGAAATTGTGTGAACCGTTTGGATCACCCGCATTCGGGAGCTTTAATGGCCCATCAGATACTGCGTGACATGAAAATGGATTATGAAGACATCGCAGTAATTATCAATGCCATTGGCATGCATGACGAGAAATGGCGGAGCCGTGGATACAGTCTCAGCCGCATTGATTCTGGCTGACAAGACGGATGTCCGCAGAGACAGGGTCAGAAACCAAAATAAGGCGGCATTCGATAAACATGACCGTGTGAACTATGCGGTAGTATCTTCTTCACTCGATATTCAGAAAGAGAAAAAGGTGATCAAACTGGATCTTCAGCTAGATGAAAACATCTGCTCCATGATGGATTACTTCGAAATATTTCTTCAGAGGATGCTGATGTGCAGAAGGGCCGCATCTGTGCTGGGCACAACCTTCAAACTAAACGCGAATGGTAATAAAATTTGTTAAAAGACGCCAGGAACCGGCTGTGAAACCGGAATCTGACGTCTTATTTGATCTCATAATAAAATTACGTTTCGAATCAGCATTCGGAAAGCGCTTCTTCGTCTGCTATAACAATTACATCCGGATGGAACTGGAGGATAGAAGCCGGAACCTCCGGTGTAACAGGGCCATAAAGCGCTTTCTTTAAAATTGCCGCTTTATCTTTGCCGCTGACTGCAAAAATAATCTTTCTGCTTCTCATAATCGTACCGATACCCATCGTAAAAGCCTGGCGCGGAACATCGTCAGCCGATGCAAAGAACCGTTTATTTGCTTCAATTGTCATCTCCGTCAAATCCACACAGTGGGTCGGGCCTTCAAATATATCGGCAGGCTCATTAAAACCAATATGACCGTCATGACCAAGACCGAGTACCTGGAGGTCTACGCCGCCCAGAGAACGGATCACATCTTCATAGCGGCGGCACTCCGCATCGGCATCATCAGCCATGCCATTTGGAATGTTCGTATTGTCCATATTAATATTTACGTGCTGAAAAAGGTTACTGTACATAAAATAGTAGTAGCTCTGCTCGCTTTCCCTTGTAAGTCCCTTGTATTCATCGAGATTTGCCGTTTTAACCTCAGAAAAATCCAAATCTCCGTTGTTGTATTTTTCAACAAGATATTTGTAAGTGCCGACGGGGGTGGAACCGGTAGCCAGACCGAGAACGGAATCCGGTTTTGTGATGATCTGGGCAGCAATCAGATTTGCGGCCTTTCTGCTCATTTCGTCATAATTTTTTACTTTGTAAACTCTCATTCAATTACCCTCCATACAATTTTATAGCTCTTTCAAGTTAAGAATACCATTTTTGAGTCATAGTTTCAATGCATAACAGCATAAAATAGATAGCAAAGGAGTGATAGCATGTCTAACTATCAGAGACTAATTTCATATATCTATACATACGAAGGAGGGATACGCGGAAAGAACATCGGATTTGCAAAACTGGAAACAAGAGGAAGCCAGTGCAGAATTACGGTAAATGTCAAAAAGATATTTGTCGGAGGGAATCCGGTAGGAGTATACCTGCTCTCAGGGCAGGATGAAGTGAAAATAGGTACTTTGTTTGCCAGGAACGGCGCCGGGGAATTCAGAACGATGGTTAATTCGGCGGATGTGGAAAATTCGGGGCACAGTCTGGAAGAATTTTATGGGCTGAGCGTTCACGATGTGGAAAGCGCATGGAGATCCTACACGACTATCTGGGAAGATGCGGTAGCGCATGCGGCCGAAGTGGAGCTGGCCGATGTAACATCGGAAAAAGTTGCGATGAAACATGACAATACTGCAAAAGTACAGAGCGCTTTGCAGACGGAGGAAAAGGAACAGGAGCTTCTGCCTATTTCCAGGGAGATAGAAGAGCAGGTCGAAAAGGAAGCGGTATTGCAGGAGGAGAGCGTCTGTGAGGCAACAGACCGGAAACAGGCTGAAACCGGCAGCAGGGTATACGATGCGGAACAGGGAAAGATTGTACATCTGAGCTCCGAGATTCCCAAGGTATCACGCAATACGGCGCAGGCGGCGGAGGGCAGGGCTTTTACATCAGGACTGAGAGAGAAAATCGTTTCGCAGATACGGCAGAATGAGGCGGCGGTTCCGGACGAAAAAGCATGGAGGGATCCGGCGCTTCCGGACGCAGCAGATGCAGAAGCGGTGAAGAAGGAAGAAGTAAACGCGGATGAGACGAACAGAGACGGGGTAATGGCACCGGAAGTCAATCCGGCAGAATTTAGTTCATCGGAAGTTAGCTCATCAGAAGTTAACTCAACAGAAGTCAATTCATCGGAAGCTGATTTGCCGGAAGCGGAGCCGGAAGAATTGAAGCCGGTAGCGGAAATTATAAGGGGGGCCGACATACAGGAAGCAGATAAGACGGAAGGCGGAACCGGGATATTTGCGCAATCGGCAGCTCAGGAAACACTGCCAATAAGGCAGTCTGCAGTGGAAACTGTAAAAAGGAGAATGCCCGTCTGGAGGATGCCCGAACCTGAACCTGTGAATGGCAGCGATCCTGTGACGGAAGAACCTTTACAGGAAATGGAAATACCAAAAGCGGAGACGGCTCTGCCGCAGCAGGAAGAGGCCGGCGAGGATGAAGCAATTCAGGGGCTGGATTCTACCGTAACAGCTGAGGTGGAATACATAGCGCCCGGCCTGGCGAAGACCAATAGACAGCCGGAATTTCAGCCTAATAATGCGGCGCCCGGAATGAGTGGACCGGCGGTGCATTCGTCAGGGATGATGCTGCAGGAATCTTCCGGCCGTCAGCAGCCGGAGCAGCTGCGTCAGGGTCAGATGCCGACAACGCAGAGGGCACAGAACCAGATGCAGCCGGGGCAGATAAGGCAGAGCCAGATGCAGCCGGCCAAGGGGCAGGCTGTCCAGCCGCAGATCAGGCAAGAGCAGATGCAGGCAATGCAGCAGATGCTGCGGGGGCAGATGCAGTCGGCCCAGATGAGGCAAAACCAGCTTCGCCAGGGTCAGATGCAGCAGAGCCGGAGCCAGCAGAGCCAGACTCAGCAGAGCCAGACCCAGCAAAACCAGATCCAGCAAAACCAGACCCGCCAGAGCCAGACCCAGCCGGGGCAGATGCAGCAGCAAAACCCGATGAATCAGAGCCAGGTGCAGCAGCCCCAAATGCAGGCAGCTCAGATGAAGATGTCACAGGATAGGGGAGGCGGAGTTTCACAGCGGTACGGTACACCCCGGAGAGGAATGCAGTCGGGAGCGCTTCGGAATGAGACTTTAAAGCCCGAATCTCTGGGGCCGGCTCAGGAAGAGCAGACGGATGATAGAAAGGAAACTCAGCCCGACATGTGTGAGACGAGTCCGCCGTCTGGCGTGACCGCACCTTTTAAAGACTTGAGTGACATATGTGATGAGCAGGAAGTTTGGGAAATGATGAGAAAGAAATATCCGAAAATTCTTGCATTTGATTATGCGGACGGCTGTGAAGTGCTGACAATCAAACCGCAGGATATCGGCCTGCTTCCGCGTGAAGAATGGGTATATGGCAGCAACAGCTTTCTGCTGCACGGCTATTATAATTACCGCTATCTCATTCTTGCAAGACTGAATAACCCGGAGGGAAAAGCCAGATATCTGCTGGGAGTTCCGGGGCATTACCTGAGCAATGAAAAGTATATGGCGTCCATGTTCGGTTTTTCTAACTTTGTGCTGGCGAAAAAACAGCCGCCCAGAGACAGCCGTTTTGGATATTGGTACACCGATGTGAAGATAGGCGATTAGATGCAGGCGTCAATAGTCTACACCCCTGAGCGCTGCAGAGGGAACCAACGGAACAAGAACGTCACGAAAATGCAGAAGTTCCTCCTTGCTATAGGATGAAAATCCCGGGACGAGGACATTTTCAGAATCCTTATAGCTTTGAAGAAAATAGGCGGAAGCTCCTGCGAGCCATGAGCCAATCTCACGAAAATCGTCTTCCCTGTGAAGTTCCCTCACGACCGTTGTGCGGAATTCACAGGGAACCGTATTTTTCATCAGGAAATCAACACTCTCTTCTATATGTGACAGGTCGAGACCCGGGACGCCGGCTGCTTTGGCGTACCCGGTCCGGCCTGACTTAATATCCATTGCCACATAATCCAGCAGATTTTTATTGCATAGATCCTTTAATACATCCGGCCGGTATCCGTTGGTATCCAGTTTAACCAGAAGACCGAGACTGCGGATTTCCCTGATAAAAGGTTCCAGATCGCGGTGCAGGGTCGGTTCGCCTCCCGTGATGCAGACCCCCTCCAGGATACCGGCTCTTTTTTTCAGGAATGTCAGAACCTCCTCTTTTGAGAACAGTCCGTCCGTCCCCTCCAGCAGATCACTGTTATGACAGAAGGGACAGCGGAAATTGCATCCGCCCAGGAAAATGGTAGCGGCAACGTGCTGAGGATAATCTAACAGAGTGGTTTTCAAAAGTCCGGATATAATCATAAGTTTGAGTCCTTTCATGGGCTGAAGGCAAAACAGTAACATATAGAGAATATTATAGTACGAAATTCGCACAGGTGCAACTTGCCAAAGCGGGAGTTGATTTGTATACTTGTATAGGGTAAACAGAAATATAAAAGTCAGATGGAGCAGAATAATGAAAATGACCGATGATGAAAAATATATGAGAGCGGCAATCCGTGAAGCGAAAAAAGCGTATGCGCTGGGGGAAGTGCCGATAGGATGTGTTATTGTCTTTGAGGGGAAAATAATCGGGAGAGGGTATAACAGGAGAATCGCAGACAAGAATGTTCTGTCACACGCTGAAATAAATGCGATAAAAAAGGCATGTAAAAAAATGGGAGACTGGAGGCTGGAGGGCTGTACGATGTATATCACTCTGGAGCCGTGTCCCATGTGCGCCGGGGCCATTGTACAGGCACGCATTCCCAAAGTTCTGATTGGCTCGATGAACCCAAAGGCCGGCTGTGCCGGTTCTGTTATGAATCTGCTGGATGAGAAGGGATTTAATCATCAGGTGGAGACGGAGATCGGGATTTTAGGCGAGGAATGTTCCGGGATGCTGAAGGAGTTTTTCAGGGAATTGAGGAAGAAGGCCAAAGAACATTAATTTGAAAATCCGAAATGCCGTCCGGAGGCAGGTATGTAGTTAAGGCCCGGGATAAAAGTCCCGGGCCTTGTCATGTATTTATTATTTAATAACCTTGATCCATCCTTCAGGCGCTTTGATTTTACCCATCTGGATGCCGGTCAGCGTGTCGTAAATCTTCTGGGTGGCCGGACCCATCTGCTCCATTCCGCTTGGGAAGCAGATCTCTTTACCGTGATCTACAATCTTTCCGACCGGTGAGATTACGGCTGCCGTTCCGCAGAGGCCGCACTCGGCAAAGTCTTTAACTTCATCCAGGAACACTTCCCTCTCCTCAGTCTCCATACCCAGATATTCACTGGCAACGTGGAGGATAGAGCGGCGTGTGATGGATGGGAGAATGCTGGAGGATTTTGGTGTGACCAGTTTATTGTCTTTTGTGACAAAGATCAGGTTGGCGCCGCCTGTTTCCTCAATTTTCGTTCTAGTCTGCGGATCCAGGTAAACGTTCTCGTCAAATCCCTTTTTGTGAGCATCGACAATCGCATGAAGGCTCATGGCATAGTTCAGCCCGGCTTTGATATGACCTGTTCCATGTGGAGCAGCCCGGTCAAAGTCACTGACACGGATGGTGATCGGTTTGGCGCCGCCCTTGAAATATGGGCCTACCGGAGTAGTAAAAATACGGAACTGGTATTCACTGGCCGGCTTAACTCCGATAACGGAGTCAAAACCAAACATATAGGGGCGGATATAAAGGCTGGCACCTGAGCCGTAAGGAGGCACATAAGCGGCGTTGGCCTCTACCACTTTGGCAACGGCTTCGACAAAGCGCTCCTTCGGAAATGCCGGCATCTCAAGACCTCTGGCGGAATTTTCCATGCGCTCACCGTTTAAGTCGGGACGGAAAGTTACGATATGTCCGTCTTCGGTTGTATAAGCTTTTAAACCTTCAAAGCATGTCTGCGCATACTGAAGCACGCCGGCACATTCATTCAATACAATATTTGCATCCGTAGTCAGTGCGCCTTCGTCCCATGCACCGTTTTTGTACTGTGAAACAAAGCGGTAATCAGTCTGCATATAACCAAAGCCGATATTTGCCCAATCAATATTTTTCTTTTCCATAGCGATACTCCATTCTTGTTTATAGTTCTGCTGTTAACGTGTTACAGTGGTAAATGCTGTATTGCCCCTATTATAATAACATCCGGTCCGTGTTGCAAGATTATGTGCGAAAAAACTGAAAATTACTTGTCTTGCGGCAGCAGCGGGGAGCTTTGGCGCTTCCGTTCAGCGATAAAGACGGACAGCGCTGGGGCAGGATTTTTTCTTATCCTTATTATAAAGGTTTTTCAGCAGAATATAAAATGAAATCTGAGCATATTTCCCATATTTTTTTGTTATATCTCGCAGATGCCGGAACAATCATGCTTCAAAAAGCAGCGAGAACACCTCGCGGAATACATTATGGCAGAACTGTTCCCTGAATTGAGGCAAATGCGCTATCTCCGGCTTGACAAAAAGGCGGCATCCATGTATACTTAACTGGCTGAAGATTACTTATCATCAGCCATAATCAAGTTATAAAGTTTCCGCACAGCCGGGGAGTTAGCGGTGCCCTGTACCTGCAATCCGCTACAGCAGGGGTGATGTCCTTGCCGAGGGCGTTATGTTGCAGAGCTGCCCCTTGAAAGTGGCGTTGAAGTCTGGGTCTTACGCAACAGGAATCTGTGAACCGTGTCAGGGCAGGAATGCAGCAGCACTAAGCAGAAGCTCTTGTGTGCCGTGAGGCTGCCTGGGCGGAGTTAACTGCAAGGGTAACGTTTGTGATATACGTTCGAAGCAGGATGTGCGGATTTAATAATAGTTTCATATGTAATTCAATGTAAGAAGCAGGGTGTATCCGGATTTGGATACATCTTTTTTATTCTATAGGAAAGTTCTCCGAACTCTCCTATAGAATAAAAAGCCCTCCGGGAAGGATCGCACTGCGGCGGATAGGAATTATGCCGCTAAAGCGACCCGCCGCAGGCGGAGAATCCCGCGAGCGGGATTCTTTCTTACTTAACAGGATTCGGGTGTCAGATAAAAAACGCTCCGCGGCAGTAAGAAATTTGATTTTCTGCACAATATAGTAAAGAAGATCGTAAAGAATTTTTTCTTGCCCGCAGAACATGATTGTATTATAATTACAAAATGGGTATATTGTAACCTGATATCATAAAGTGTGACAGGATTAAAATACAGTACTTAGAAAGGGTGTGTCATCCATGAGAAGAATTGGTATGCTGACCAGCGGCGGAGACTGCCAAAGCCTGAACGCGACAATGCGCGGCGTGGCGAAAGCTCTGTACAAAATGTATGACGACGTAGAGATAGTAGGTTTTGAGGATGGTTATAAGGGTCTGATGTATGCAGACTACAGGATTATGAAGCCATCAGAGTTTTCAGGGATACTGACCAGAGGCGGTACAATTCTCGGCACATCCAGACAGCCGTTCAAACTGATGAAAACTCCTGACGAGAATGGTTTGGACAAAGTGGCTGCCATGAAGCACACATATTATAAATTGAAATTAGAATGTCTGGTAGTGCTTGGAGGCAACGGGAGCCAGAAGACGGCAAATCTTCTGAGGGAAGAAGGGCTAAACATTGTTTCTCTTCCCAAGACCATAGATAATGACCTGTGGGGAAGTGAGCTGACATTCGGCTTCCACAGCGCTGTGGACGTGGCGACCAACGCAATCGACTGCATTCATACGACGGCGGCTTCCCATGGCCGGGTATTTATTGTTGAAATTATGGGGCATAAGGTGGGATGGCTGACTCTCTACGCGGGAATAGCAGGAGGCGCCGATATTATCCTTATTCCGGAGATACCTTATGATATTGACGTTGTTGTTGAGGCCATCAAAGGAAGAGTAAGGAGCGGCAAGAATTTTACGATTCTGGCCGTTGCTGAGGGTGCGATTTCAAGGGAAGACGCGGCCCTTACCAAAAAAGAACTGAAAGAAAAGAAGAAAAACGGCCCGGCCTACCCCTCGGTAGCTTATGCGCTGGGCGCTCAGATTCAGGAAAAGACCGGCCAGGAGATCCGCGTGACGGTTCCGGGACACATGCAGAGGGGCGGAGAGCCATGTCCGTTTGACCGGGTTATTTCCACGCGTCTCGGTGCAGCGGCAGCACAGATGATTAAGAATGAAGAATACGGTTATATGGTTGCCCTGAACGACAGCCAGATTACGAAAGTGCCGCTGGAAGAGATTGCCGGTAAGCTTAAAACGGTTGATCCGAATAGCGATATTATCAAGGAAGCCAAATCTGTGGGAATCAGTTTTGGAGATGAATAGTTACGGAAACAAGAAGGAGCAGGATATTCATGTCGTATACAGCGTTATACAGGAAGTGGCGGCCGGTATCATTTGACGAGGTCAAAGGCCAGGATCACATTGTAAAGACTTTGAAAAACCAGATAACGTCGGGACGAATCGGACATGCATATCTGTTCTGCGGTACAAGAGGTACAGGAAAAACAAGTATTGCCAAGATATTCGCCAAAGCGGTGAACTGTGAGAGCCCGGTTGACGGAAGTCCGTGCGGTGAATGCAGCATGTGCCGTCAGATAGCCTCTTCTGCGTCTCTCAATGTGGTTGAGATTGATGCCGCTTCGAATAACGGCGTTGAGAATATCCGTGATATCCGCGATCAGGTACAGTATCCGCCGACCGAGGGCCGGTACCGCGTTTATATAATCGACGAGGTTCACATGCTGTCCATCGGGGCTTTCAATGCGCTCTTAAAAACGCTGGAGGAACCTCCGTCCTATGTTATATTTATTCTGGCTACGACAGAGGTGCATAAGATTCCGATCACGATCCTTTCCAGATGCCAGAGATATGATTTTAAGAGAATCACGATAGATACGATTTCCGCCCGCCTGCACGAGCTGACCCAGGCCGAGCAGATCGATGTGGAGGAGAGGGCGCTGCGCTATGTGGCGAAGGCAGCAGACGGTTCCATGCGAGACGCATTGAGCCTGCTGGACCAGTGTACCGCATTTCACTTTGGCGAGAAACTAACCTATGACAATGTGCTTGAAGTATTGGGGGCCGTTGACAACAGTGTGTTCAGCAGTCTTTTCAGGGCGGTAACGGCCGGGGATACTAAGGGCTGCATATATACAATAGAAGAGATGATTATCCAGGGACGCGATTTGACGCAGATGGTCAATGATTTTGTATGGTATATGAGAAATCTGCTGGTTGTGAAGACAACGGATGACGCGGAAGACATGCTGGATATGTCATCTGAGAATATAGCGATTCTTAAAGAAGAAGCGGAACTGACGGATTCCGATACACTGATGCGGTTTATCCGGATTTTTTCGGAGCTGTCGGGCCAGCTGCGCTATGCCAGCCAGAAACGCGTTCTGGCAGAGATTGCATTTATCAAGCTGACGAAACCGTCGATGGAACAGAACCTGGATTCTGTCCTCCAGCGGCTCAATATGATAGAAAAGAGAATGGAAGAAATTCCGGCAGAATTTTCCGGCCTGGCTGCGATGGCGGCGCAGGGAGGAGAGGCGGGGCAGATCAAAGCCCCGGAAACAGCGCGGCCGGATGTAAAAGAAGATCCGGCTAAGACCGTGACATTACCAAAAGCCCAATACGAGGATCTGATGCTGGTCCGCGGCGAATGGCAGAAGATTTCCAGACAGATGGGAGGGGCGGTCCGTGCTGCTCTCAGGGACACGCAGGTGGAGCCGGCAGGCGACAGCTGTCTTTGTATTGTATGTAACGATCCCGGCAATTTCACCATCGTCAACCGTGAAGCCGTGATGCAGGAATTGAAAGAAGCGGTTGAAAAAAACTACGGTAAAAGTATAGATTTCAAGGCGAACCTGAATGACACGGGCGCGAAGTCAACGACCCTTTATGTAAGCGACGACGACTTAAAAGTAATTCACGACGATATCATAGTGGAAGATTAAAAAGACAAGGTAGTAAATTTATAAATAAATTATGAAAATAATCAGGAGGATGAACACCATGGCAAAACGTGGCGGTTTTCCAGGCGGAATGCCTGGCAATATGAATAATTTGATGAAGCAGGCACAGAGGATGCAGCGCCAGATGGAAGAGACTACAAAAGAACTGGAGGAAAAGCAGTACACAGCCTCCTCCGGCGGAGGTGCGGTGGCAGTTACCGTTTCCGGCAAAAAGGAAGTGGTTGCGGTTAAGCTCTCTGAGGAAGTGGTGGATCCCGATGATATTGAGATGCTCCAGGATCTAATCGTTGCGGCAACAAATGAAGCATTCCGTCAGGCGGAAGAGGAAAGCAGCGCAGCGATGGCTAAACTGACAGGCGGAATCGGCGGCCTGGGAGGCGGTTTCCCGTTCTAATATATGGATTATTACAGCAATCAGATTACAAAATTAATAGAAGAGCTGTCAAAGCTGCCCGGAATCGGAAGCAAATCGGCACAGCGGCTGGCATTTCATATCATTAACATGCCTTCTGAGCAGGTGGAGCGCCTGTCCTCGGCTATGGTGGACGCCAAGCATAATGTCAGGTACTGCAGTGAATGCTTTACATTGACAGACAAAGAACTGTGCCCGATATGCAGCAGTGACAGAAGGGATCATGGGACGATCATGGTAGTGGAAAATACCAGAGATTTGGCAGCCTATGAGAAAACCGGAAAATATGAGGGGGTTTATCATGTTCTGCATGGAGCTATCTCCCCCATGCTTGGAATTGGGCCGAATGATATCAGGCTGAAGGAATTAATGACCAGACTGCAAAAAGACGACGTTAAAGAAGTGATTATAGCGACAAATTCGAGTTTGGAAGGTGAGACAACAGCTATGTATATCAGCAAGCTCATCAAGCCTACCGGAATTAAGGTAACAAGAATCGCCAGTGGAGTGCCCGTTGGCGGAGATTTGGAATATATTGACGAGGTTACGCTGCTCAGGGCTCTTGACGGGCGGACGGAACTGTAACGATTAAGTCGTCTGTATGGTGCAGGCGGTTAGGAGATGCAAAAGAGATGGATAAGTACGAGTTTAACATCAAAGTTGAACAGATTAAAAAGCTGGTTAATAAAGGCGACTATGAAACAGCGATGAAGATCGCGGATACAATAGACTGGAGAAGAGTTCGCAGCACCAGCCTGCTTACGACGATTGCCCAGGTCTATGAAAGAAATGCGGAGTACCAGGATGCAAAAGATATTCTGCTGCTGGCTTTTGAGCGAGCTCCAATTGGCAAAGGGCTTTTATTTAAGCTCACGGATTTGGCCCTGAGGGAAGGGAATGTGCCGGAGGCGGAGGCATATTACAGAGAGTTCTGTGATCTGGCGGTAGATGATCCGAGACAGAACCTTCTGCGTTTTCTTATATTGGAAGCGAAGGGAGCCACAATTGAGCAGTTAATCCACTCACTGGAGAAATACTGTCAGGAAGAGCTGGATGAGAAATGGATGTATCATCTGGCTGAGCTTTATCAGCAGGCCGGAATGGAAACGCAGTGTGTCAACATGTGTGACAGAATCATGCTGATGTTCGGCCTTGGAAAGTATGTGGATAAGGCGATGGAGCTGAAGCTGCAGTTTGCTCCTCTGACCAAGTACCAGATGGATTTAGTCGAAAACAGAGAAAAATACGAAGAAAAGCTGCGCGCCGTGGAAGAGAAGTATAACAGCAGGACCCTCAGAAGAGAACCGGAAGAGGAGGAGGAGTATTTCGATTCCGAGGATGCGGAAGAAGCAGATATGAACGGCCTGGATATGGACGAGCGTATGGATGCACACGATGAGAACCGTCACAGGGCAGCCTCCCGCAATATGGATTCGGAGGATGACGGAATGTATCCGGAGGAGGAGCAGATGTATCCGGAGGAGAGTGACTTCCTGGAGGACGATCTGGTCTCCAGTCTGCATGAGGCAAAAGCAGAGGAAGAACTGGCAAAAGAGATGTCGAGGATGGAGCCTTATGATGAAGAAGAAGGCGCTTCTGCCGGTGAAACCAGAGTCCTGGATAATATCAGGGATATTAAAGAATACAGACTTACAAGCCATGGCGGATTAGATGATGAAGAACTGGCGGCAGCGGAGACGGCGGCAGCCGATGAGTCGGACAAACCTTTAATCAACCGTTTTGAGGAAGAGGAGGAGACGATTGTAGAAGACTGGGATTTGGAGCCGGAAGAGGTAGTAAGCAATCATCTCATGATTGAAGCGGAAGATCCGGAAAGCGGTCTGAAGATGGCTCTTGATTCACTAAAAACGATTCACCGTGAGCTTGGGACAAAGAATCCCGTCGCGAAAATCAGCGGTGATAATCTGAACAGAAAAGGCATATTTGCAGTTGCGGAAAGACTTGCCGGAAAAGATCTGATTGTAGAGCGTGCAGGAGAGCTGGACCGCATTACAATCAGTGAGCTGAGTGAGTTGATGGAACAGGACAACACCGGAATGATTGTCGTATTGATTGACACTCCGGCCAGAATGGAAAGAATGCACAACAGCTATCCGTCCCTGGCAGGCAAATTCCAGTATATTGGCTGCGAAGGCTCAGGCAGCGCCGCCCACAGGGACGCTGCGGATATGAAAACAGAAGCGGAAAGGGCACGTGAGGAAGAGCTTTTAAGACTACAGGCGGAACGCGAGGCGGAGGCTGCCAGAAAACGACTTGCGGAACGCGAAGAAGAGATCAGGCGACAGGCTGCCCGCGATGCGGAAGATGCCAGGAGGATCCAGGCTCAGCGTGACGAGGAGATGAGACGTCAGGCGGAGCGTGAGGAGGAAGCCAGACGCATGGCGGAATATGAAGCCGAGGAGGCAATGCGCCAGGCGGAATACGAGGCGGTTAACGCGGCACAGCAGCAGGCGGAGCTGGAGGCAGACGAGGCCAGACGCCAGGCTGAGTATGAAGAGGATTTAATAAGACGTCAGCAGGAGATGGAAGACCAGCGCCGTTACGAGTATGAAGCGGAGGATGAGGCTGATGCTGAACCGGAAGAGCCGGAAGAGGAAGAAGACGAAAGAATCGAACGTATTCCGGACGACGGAAGCGAGATGGATGTGGAAGAATTTGCCCAGTACGCGTGCAAATATGCTGCTGAGATCGATTGCAGCATTTCCGGAAAGAGCATGCTTGCTCTTTATGAGAGAGCGGAAATGATGGAGGAGGACGGTGTGCCTCTGACGAAAGCAAATGCCGAAGATTTAATAGAAGAAGCGGCAGATAAAGCGGAGAAACGTTCATTTGGAGGTATGTTCTCTTCCAAATACGATAAAGACGGGCTGTTGATATTAAAAGAAAAGCATTTCTTTGATTGATGTTCATGTAGAGATAGCAGGCGCTGCAGGGGGAATTGGTACTGCAGCGCCATGTCTTTTTTCTGGAAGCAATAAGATACCGGGATATTTACCGGGAAAAGAGGTAGTAATGGAAAACTGGTTATCGATTGCAGTTGCAGTTTATTTAATCGGGATGGTATTATATGGACACTACAAGGGATTTATCAAATTAGCGGTATCGGCAGTTGCCTTGATAATCACTTTTGCAACAATCCATGTTGCAATGCCCCAGGTCACCGATTTTCTGAAAAACAATACTAAGATTTACAGTTCATTTGAACAGAGCATGAAAGATGCGATGAAGCTGGATGAGAATGCCGATTCTGAGGAACCATCCGGACAGCGTTCAATTATCGAAGGGCTGGAACTGCCGAAGCAGTTAAAGGATGCGCTGCTGGAGAACAATAATAATGAAGTGTATAAGGTACTGGGGGTAGATACATTTACCCAGTACGTGGCGAGTTACCTGGCGAACAGTATCCTTAACATTGTAGGGTTTCTGGTTTTATTCGTGGTTGTCTTCGCTGCGCTTAACATTCTTACGGTCTGGCTGGATCTGGTAGCCAGATTGCCAATCCTTTCCGGGATTAACAAAATAGCGGGCGGACTGCTGGGAGGAATTGAAGGACTCATATTTCTCTGGATCATCTGCCTGTTTATAACCGCCTTCTCAGGAACCGCCGGCGGAAGGGCTTTGATTCAACAGATAGAGAGCAGCGCTTTTCTTTCTTATATATATAATCATAATCTGTTGGGCAGCTTTGTGATGACCGTAGTTAAAACCATCCTGTAACAAGGCGGGGTGACAGGATGGCGGCTTTATTGCATTTTAGAAAAAGTAGAAATAATTACGACAAAAGATACAATAATCCGGAATTAGGAAAAATAAGGAAAATTATATTCCAAAACCCGCACCACAAAATATAGAAGATATATTGAAAAAATGGCATATCTGGTGGTGCGGGAAATAAATAAAAAATTGTTCGAAAAAAAGCTACAAATTCCCTTGACATTTTGAGGGACAAGTGGTATATTTTAATTCCAGCGTGATTGAAACGCTGAAACACAACTTCAAATATCAAATTATCTTTTCATTATCAAGGAAGTTTCAGGAATGAATCCATGAACACCGGGTAACAGAAGCGTAAAAATTTGAAAAAAAGAAAGTTGGAAAAAATAGAAAAAAGTTGTTGACAAACGGCTGGCAAGATGATATACTATCAGAGTTGCTGCTGAGGCAACAACAAAGAACCTTGAAAACTGAACAGTATGTAAAACCTTGAAAATTCTTAA
>OKRR01001349.1_pt1 | contig 22203 bp, 18 predicted proteins | sample 1601211 | NCBI WGS metagenome assembly OKRR01 (sample SAMEA3541525, study PRJEB24748) | human gut metagenome | biome: human gut; feature: human-associated habitat; material: faeces | place: China | collected 2012
CATATTACTATCTAAATAAAGAAGGAATTCGCCAAACAGGTTGGCAAACAATAGAAGGAAAGGAATATTATTTCGATAAAAATGGTATTCGTGTAAACAATGTTATAAAAAATGGTTGGACAACAATTGGGACCCAAAAATACTATTTTAGAGATGGAGAAATGCAGATAGGGTGGCAGACGATAGAAGGCCAGAAATATTATTTTATGCCAGATGGTCATATGCATGCAGGCTGGCTATCATTTGGAGATACATATTATTATATGATGCCAGATGGTCATATGCATACGGGTTGGCTGTCGTTTGGAGATACATATTACTATCTAAATAAAGAAGGAATTCGCCAAACAGGTTGGCAAACAATAGAGGATCAGAGATATTACTTTATGCCAGACGCACATATGCATATAGGCTGGCTATCGTTTGGAGATACATATTATTATATGATGCCAGATGGTCATATGCATACAGGCTGGTTATCCTTCGGAAGTACTTATTATTATATGGATAAAGATGGAGTGCGAGTGACAGGTTGGCAGACGATAGACGGAAAAGATTATTATTTTGATTCGAATGGTGTGCGCAAAGATGGTTATCCGATAGAAGGAAAGTCAGAAGTAACGATATCACAAATGTTAAAAATGTATCAAAAGCAAAATAAACTATATCCTTCTCAAGCATTAGCTAAGGGAGGGGCTCCAACTATAGAAGATTTTGTGAATATTGTTTACCAAGAAGCAAGTGCAGAAGGAATTAAAGCGGAGGTTGTATTTTGCCAAAGCATGCTTGAAACTGGGTGGTTGCAGTTTGGTGGAGATGTGAAAGTTGAACAGTTTAATTTTGCGGGATTAGGAGCTACAGGTGGTGGCGTTGCAGGAGCGGATTTTTCATCATACGGGAAAGAAGGTGTTAGAATAGGAATTAGGGCACAAGTGCAGCATCTGAAATGTTATGCGAATAAAAAACCGTTAATTAATCCATGTGTTGATCCAAGATGGGGAGAGTGGTTGCGTGGTAAGGCTCCATATGTTGAATGGCTTGGAATTAAGGAGAATCCTTATGGAACAGGTTGGGCAGCAGGAGCAAATTATGGTAATAATATAGTGAAATTAATTAAATCAACATAATTACTTTAAGTTATACTAAGTTGATCAAGAGGTTATGTTCAGGTAATAGAGCCCGAATATAACCTCTTTTTCTTGAAATAAATATGAGAAAAGAGTATGCTATAAATAAAGGCTTGATAAGGGAGGAAGGAAATATGAAAAATAGTGAGAAGAGATGTTTGGCAATATTACTTTCGGTTGTGCTTTTATTAAATGTAAATATTGTAAGCTATGCTTCTGAAAATGTCGAGCAAGCAAATAAGTTTAGTGAAGGTGAAAGTAGTGCTTTAAGTCAACAGGGGCACATTAATAAAAATTTTGAGTTGAGAGAGAAAAAAGGGTGGAATGAAGAAAGAGGTTACAAATATTATTGTGACGAATCGGGAAACAAAGTTGTTGGATTGCAAAAAATAGACAATAAAACGTATTTTTTTGATGAACAGGGTTATATGCAGATTGGTTGGCAAATTGTAGAGGAGCACAGATATTATTTTGACATCAATTTGGGAGCCCGCTATGAAAATCGAATTTGTGAAATTGATGGAATGGAATATGAATTTGATGCCGAAGGAAATGCGAAAGAATTAAAGAAAGATGAAAATGGTCAAAATAAAAACAACAATGTAGAGGCAGAAGAAACAGAAGATATCATAAACGATGCAAAGAAACAAAGTAATGCAAATGATAAAGTGGCACTGTCTTCGAAAGAACAGACAGTGCCTAAAGGCTGGGTTGAAGAGTCAGATAATACATATTATTATGATTCAAATGGAAATAAAGTTATTGGCATGCGAAAAATCGGTAGAAAAATTTACTATTTTGAGGAGAAAAATGGCAGTGGGGCTTTAGTGAAAACGAGTTGGGTAACAGTAAATAATAAGAAATATTATGCAATGCCAGATGGAGGCTTGAGAATAGGTTGGTTATCTTTTGGGGATGAGTATTATTATTGTGGAGAAGACGGAGCGATTATATACGGAAAACAAAAGATAGATGAGAAGTTGTATTATTTCAATGAAAAGGGAATACGTCAGACGGGTTGGATAGAAACAGAAGATGGAAAAAGTTATGGAATGTCAGATGGGAGTTTGCGAGAAGGTTGGTTATCGTTTGGAGATACATATTATTATTGTGGGAAAGATGGAGCAGTTGTATATGGCAGACAAAAAATAGATGGAAAGTGGTATTATTTTAACGAAGAGGGAATACGTCAGACAGGCTGGATAGAAACAGAAGAGGGTAAGTGTTACGGAATGCCCGATGGAAGTCTGCGAGAAGGCTGGTTATCATTCGGAGATACATATTATTATTGTAATGATAAAGCGTTGATAGTGACTGGATTGTGTAGTATAAATAGTGTTTTGTATAACTTTGATGATAAAGGAATTTTGATTCTAGTAGAGCCGGGATGGCATGAGATAGATGGTAAAAAATATTATGGAATGCCCGATGGAACATATAGGGTGGGTTGGTTATCGTTTGGAGATACATATTATTATTGTGGGAAAGATGGAGCAGTTGTATATGGCAGACAAAAAATAGATGGAAAGTGGTATTATTTTAACGAAGAGGGAATACGTCAGACAGGCTGGATAGAAACAGAAGAGGGTAAGTGTTACGGAATGCCCGATGGAAGTCTGCGAGAAGGCTGGTTATCCTTTGGAGAAACCTATTATTATTGTGATGATAGTGGAAAACTTGTGAAAGGTAAACAAAAAATAGGTAAGAAATGGTATTATTTTAACGAAGAGGGAATACGTCAAACGGGGTGGATTGAAACAGAAGATGGAAAAAGCTATGGACTGTCAGATGGAAGCCTGAGAGAAGGTTGGTTGTCCTTTGGAAACATCTATTATTACTGTGACAATACGGGAATAGTAGTGATTGATGATTATGCTATTGATGGTATTTTGTATACATTTAATAAAAATGGAGTAATGCAGAAGAAGAAAGGATGGGGAGAATACCAAGGAAATAAATACTATTTCAATCCGGAAACAGGTTTCCCGTATAAAGGCTGGGTAACATTTGGAAGCACTCATTATTATGCAGATAATCGTGGAATTATGGTAAAAGGGTGGTATTACATAAGTGGTTATTACTATTACTTTTACCCAGATACTTGCATTATGGCAAGAAACACAACAATTGATGGTTATAAAATTGGAGCAGATGGTAGAAGAGAGAAAACAGGTTGGTATTATGAAAATGGATATAAATTCTACTATAAAAATGGTGTTAAACAATTAGATTTAGATGGTATTCTGCCACGTCAGTCCAGTTACTGGATTAAAGTTAACCGAACAACATGTTCTGTAACAGTATATGCAAAAGATGGAGCGAATGGATACATTATACCGGTAAAAAGATTTGCGTGTTCGGTGGGATTACCGTCAACACCTACACCGACCGGAACATATTATACCCCGGCAAAATATAGATGGCATACGCTTATGGGACCTTCTTACGGGCAATATTGTACTAGAATAGTAGGGGGAGTGTTATTTCATTCGGTTGCGGGTTATAACATGACAAGTTACAACATAAAGGCAAAGGATTATAATAAGTTGGGACAACCGGCTTCGCATGGTTGCGTGCGATTGACAGTGAGAGATGCAAAGTGGATTTATGATAATTGTCCATTGAATACAAAAGTAACGATTTATGATAGCTCTGATCCGGGTCCACTTGGGAAACCTGCTACAATAAAGATTCCAGCAGGACAGAACTGGGATCCAACAGATCCTAATATTTAATATCTGGAAGAATGCTATGGAGAGAGTACTCTTTTTATAGCATTCTTTCTGCTTTACAGAAGTAATATATGGAATTAGGGGTGTAAGTAATAGAGAAAAATGCTTATAAACATTGTATTTTGGGTTATAATTTGATATTATAATAAAGTATGTAAAAAAATTGTAACATTTAATAAAATACAAAGGGGATACAATTATGAAGAATATAGTAAACTTACGAAGTTCTAAAGTGAGAATGTTCTGTCTGTTTATTGTTGATGTTTTAACTATCATTTTGAATGCATATATATCTTTGATTTTAAGGTATGAACTACATTTTGAATGGATACCTGAGACATATATTCAAAGTATTGAACGGTATATGTGGATTAATATCCTAACGACAATTATATTATTTATGGTATTGAAGCTCTACAGAAGTGTATGGACTTATGCAAGTATTAATGAATTTGTCCGTATATTTGGAGCGTGTATATTGTCAGTGGCATTTCAGGCGCTTGGCATGACATTTCTAGTTTTAGATGTGCCGAGAAGTTATTACTTATTTGATTTCTTCTTACTCTTAATGACGACAACAGCAACAAGGTTTTCTTATCGGGCGCTTCGTATTGTGAGACAAGGGTTCGAAAATACAGGTAAGCAGGTATTGAATACGATGGTTATCGGAGCTGGAGAGGCTGGTAACATGATTATTCAGGAATTAAAATACAGCAAGCATTTGAACCGAAGAGTATGTTGTATTATTGATGATAATCCATCTAAAAAGGGAAAATATCTTCACGGTGTTCCGGTTGTTGGGAATCGAGACGCCATTATTGATTGCGCAAAAAAATATCATGTTGAAGAAATTATTCTCGCAATTCCATCAGCAGATGCAAAGACGACACGTAATATTTTGCGCATTTGTAATCAGACGGAGTGTAAATTGAAGGTTCTTCCTGGAATGTATCAATTAATTACAGAAGAGGTAAGTGTATCAAAATTAAGAGAAGTATCTATTGAGGATCTTCTTGGAAGAGACGCGATTAATATTGACCTTGATAGTGTTCTTGGGTATGTAAGAGATAAAACAGTTCTTGTAACTGGCGGAGGCGGTTCTATCGGAAGTGAACTCTGCCGTCAGATTGCACAGTATAATCCAAAATGTCTGATTATTTTTGATATTTACGAAAATAATGCGTATGACATTCAGCAGGAGTTGAAGAAAAAATATCCAATGCTTCATTTGGAGACATTAATTGGATCTGTGCGAAATACCAAGAGAATTGAAAGTGTGATGGAGTTATATCGTCCAGATATTGTGTACCATGCTGCAGCACATAAGCATGTACCTCTTATGGAAGACAGCCCGAATGAAGCGGTAAAGAATAATGTGTTTGGAACATACAAGACAGCGCGTGCGGCAGACAAGTACGGAGTGAAGAAGTTTGTTCTTATATCTACGGATAAGGCAGTCAACCCTACAAATGTAATGGGGGCTACCAAGAGAATGTGTGAAATGATTATTCAGACATTCAGTCGATATTCTAAAACGGAATTTGTAGCTGTAAGGTTCGGTAATGTATTAGGAAGTAACGGAAGTGTAATTCCACTTTTCAAGAAGCAGATGGAAGCAGGAGGACCGGTTACGGTTACACACCCTGATATTATCCGATATTTTATGACAATTCCAGAGGCGGTTTCTTTGGTGCTTCAGGCAGGAGCTTATGCCAAAGGTGGAGAAATTTTTGTTCTTGATATGGGAGAACCGGTAAAAATAGCAGATCTTGCCAAGAATCTGATTCGCTTATCAGGATATACGCTCGGTGTGGATATGGAAATTAAGTATACTGGATTAAGACCTGGTGAAAAGCTGTATGAGGAGATTCTGACAAAAGAAGAGGGATTGCAGAAGACACAGAATGATTTGATTTATATTGGAAAACCTTTGGAGTTCAACGAGGTGCATTTTTTAAGTGAATTAAGACGATTAGAGCAGGCGGCAATTGATGAACGCTTCGATGTGAAAGAAATTGTATCTGAAATCGTTCCTACTTATCACATAAGAGAAGAAGATCGTAAGAGGGATTCGGCAATTTATGAAGAATTCTGCAGATTAGGCAGAGCGAGCCATGAAGGACCAGTTGTAGGTTAAGAACTTTATGATTATGTATGGAGGTTATATAAAATTATGATGAATATACCATTTTCACCACCGGATATTACAGAATTAGAGATAGAAGAAGTTGTAGATACACTAAAAAGTGGTTGGATTACAACAGGACCTAAAACGAAAAAATTTGAGCAACAAATTGCGGAGTATTGTCATACAAGTAAAGCAGTTTGTCTGAACTCAGCTACAGCTTGTTCAGAAATGGCACTTAGAGTTCTTGGAATAGGACCGGGCGATGAAGTGATTACAACAGCATATACGTACACTGCATCTGCAAGTGTAATCTGTCATGTGGGAGCAACGGTGGTATTAGTGGATACCCAAAAAGATTCTTATGAAATGGATTACGAAGCGCTTGAAGAAAAAATTACAGAAAAAACAAAAGCAATTATTCCAGTAGATTTGGGAGGAGTAATCTGTGATTATGACAGAATATTTGAAATTGTAAATCGAAAAAAAGATGTATTTGAACCTAAAACAGAACTTCAAAAGAAAATCGGAAGAGTTGCAGTAGTAGCTGATGGTGCTCATGCGATAGGTGCTGTGCGAGATGGAAAACGTTGTGGAGAGATTGCAGATTTTACGAGCTTTTCTTTCCATGCAGTTAAGAATCTCACTACAGCAGAAGGTGGTGCTGTAACTTGGAAAGATATAGAAGGCGTTGATAATGAAGAACTGTATAAGCAGTTTATGTTGCTTTCTCTTCATGGACAATCGAAAGATGCGCTGGCAAAGACGCAGCTTGGAGCATGGGAATATGATGTTGTAGCGCCTTATTTTAAGTGTAATATGACGGATATTATGGCGGCACTGGGACTTGCGCAAATGAAGCGTTATCCAGATATACTTGCAAGGCGTAAGGAAATTATAGAAAAATATAATGAAGGGCTAAAAAACCTTCCGGTAAGCGTGCTGGAACATTTTGGAAATGATTTTGCGTCAAGCGGTCATTTGTATCTTGTCAGAGTGCACGATAAAACAAGAGAAGAGTGCAATAAGATTATCGAGAAGATGGCTGAGTATGGAATTGCGACAAATGTTCATTATAAACCACTTCCATTATTATCCGCATATAAAAATCAGGGCTTTAATATTAAGGATTACCCAAATGCCTATGCGATGTTCGAAAATGAAATCACATTGCCTCTTCATACGAAGTTGACAGATGAAGAAATTGATTATATCATTGATTCATTTGTAAAATGTGTAGAATAGGAATTAAGTCGTTATGAAAAAATGGGAGGAACTTCCGGAAGAATTACAAATTGAAGAAGTGAGAGAATACTATGATGCGTTACAACTGCACAGGGGTGGGTTGTTGGCAAAGAGGATTTTTGATATAATAGTTTCTGGCGTATTGCTTGTACTCGCATCACCGATATTGCTTGTGCTAAGTATTTTGATAAAGCTAGATTCTCCGGGACCAGTTATGTTCCGCCAAGTTCGAGTTACAACTTATGGTAAAGAGTTTCGCATATTTAAATTTCGGACAATGGTGAATCATGCGGATAAAATGGGAAGTCAGGTAACTACCAAAGGAGATGCGCGTATTACAAGGATGGGGAAACTTCTTCGGGGCTGCCGATTGGATGAGTTGCCTCAACTTTTAAATATTTTAAAAGGTGAGATGACTTTTGTTGGCACAAGACCTGAAGTGCCTAAATATGTTCAGCATTATACAAATGAAATGAAAGCAACTTTGCTGTTGCCAGCCGGAGTGACATCTAGAGCAAGTATAGAATATAAAGATGAAGAACGTTTGCTGGAAAATGCAGAAAATGCGGATGAAGTATATGTTCATCAGGTACTGCCGGAAAAGATGAGATATAATCTGGAAGCAATTAAAAACTTCAGTTTCTTTGAAGATATTAAAACAATGTTTGCCACAGTGGCAGCGGTAATCAGATAGTTGGGAGTTAGAACCATGAATATATGGATTGTGAACCATTATGCAATTCCACCAAGCATGGGGGGATTGGTTAGACACTATTATTTTTCAAAATATTTACAGAAAAAAGGGCATAATGTAAAGATTTTTACGTCGAGTAAAATTCATAACACGGATATTAATATGATCCAAGATAAGTCACTTTATAAGGAACAGATGATGGACGGTGTTGAGTATACGTTTGTCAGAAGCAGAGATTATAAAGGAAATGGATTGGATCGTATTATTAATATGATTGACACTCCTTTCAAAATTCAAAAAGCTATGAAACGGTTTTACAAACATGAAAAACCGGATGTGATCTATACATCATCTCCAGATTTATTTGTTGCACTTTTTGCTTTGATTTTTGGGCGTAGACATAAAATTCCAGTGGTAGTAGAGATTAGAGATTTATGGCCGGAGTCTATTGTAGAGTACAATGGGATGTCGAGAAAAAATCCGATCATACAGATATTATATCAGTTGGAAAAGTGGATTTATAAAAAGGCAGATCAGTTGATTTTCACAATGGAGGGTGGAAAAGACTATATAAAAGATAAAAAGTGGGATAAATCAGTTGATTTAAGAAAAGTAAATCATGTAAATAATGGGGTGGATCTAAAAGAATATGTAGAATCTATAGAAAAACACTGTATTAGTGATGCGGATTTGATGGATGAAACAATATTTAAGGTTATTTATGTTGGCTCTATTAGAAAGGCAAATAATGTTCATAATTTGGTAAAAGTTGCTGAAGAACTAAAAAATAGAAAAGAAGACAAAGTAAAAATCTTGATATATGGAGATGGTACAGATCGTACAGAATTAGAAAGTCTCAGTGAAAAAAAAGGATTAAATAATATTGCGTTCAAAGGAAAAGTAGATAAAATGTATGTTCCTTATATTTTGTCTAAAAGTAATTTGAATATATTGAATTATCAGCATGCAGATACATGGAAGTATGGAGGAAGTCAAAATAAGCAGTTTGAATATTTGGCTAGTGGACGTCCAATATGTTCTAATGTAAAAATGGGATATTCTATTATACGTCAAAATAAATGTGGTGTTGAAGAAAATATAGAGACAGTTCGTCGATACGCTGATATTATTTTGGAATATAAGAATATGTCTCAAGAGGAATATAAAGCACAGTGTCGGAGAGCTTTAGATGCAGCGCAAGGATATGATTACAATGTGCTTGGAGATAAAATTGAGAAAATATTAAAAGAGGTTTATAAGTAGAACATGAAAATAATTATTTCGCATGATGTAGATCATCTGTATAATAAAGATCATTTGTTTCGTGATTTGATTTTCCCTAAATTGATTGTCAGGAGTTTTATTCATCTGTTAAAAGGTAAAATTCGATTCAGTACTTTTTTGTGGCGTTGTAAATCCGTATTTGAAAACAGATTGAATAGAATCGAAGAGATAATGGAAAAAGATGAGAAAGCTGGGATTCCTTCTGTCTTCTTTTTTGGAATGAATCAGGGACTAGGGATGTCTTATAAGCCGGAGGAAGCCAAAAGCATGATCAAAAAAGTCCTGGATCAAGGCTTTCGTGCAGGGGTTCATGGAATTGAATTTCAGAACTCCCCAGGGATTGTGAAGGAGCATACGCTCTTTCAAGAGATGAGTGGGACTCCGTCTTTTGGTATACGTACACATTATGTAAGATTTGATTCTGAAACATTTCAAAAGTTTTCTGAAGTTGAGTATCTGTATGATACTTCAGAATTTAATAAAGAAAAACTGGAAATAAAAGCGCCCTACAAGGTTGGTAATATGTGGGAATTCCCGTTACATATCATGGATGGATATATTATGCCATTCGGAGATTTAGAAAATGGAAAGAAAAATACAATTTCTGCTATAAAAAAAGCAGAGGAAATGGAAATGCCTTATTGTACAATCCTATATCATGATTATCAATATAATGAAAGAACATATCCAGATGAAAAGGCGTGGTATGATTGGTTATTAGAATATTTAAAAAATGAGCAATATGAGTTTATTTCCTATGAAGATGCAATAAAGGAGTTGGAGGAGAAAGATGAATAATAATATATCTCCATATACAAATAATTTATTTGAGCAACCTTGGTGGTTAGATATAGTTGCACAGAATAAATGGAGAGAGGCTGTTGTTAAAGAAGGGGATGAAATAGTAGGTAGATTTCCTTACTATTTTCATGATGGAAAAATTGAATTGCCAACATTAACTCAGACCTGTGGTATGTGGATTCGGAATAAAGAACAATCAGTGAATGACGCATTGAGTAGGGAGAAAAAGATTATAGAGGGTTTGTTAGAACAGCTGCCTGATTTTAAAAGTTTTAAGGTTGCACTTGATTCTTCAAGAGAGTATTTTCTTCCATTTCTTTGGAAAGGGTTTCGAGTATCACCGAGAGTAAGTTATAGAATTAAAGATTTATCAAATATTGATCAAGTATATGCTAATTTTAGTAAAACTGTTAAAAAGAATATAAAAAGTGCTCAAAAAAAAGTTAAAGTCGTTACACAATCAGATGTAGAACTTTTATTGAATATTATGGACAAAACATTTGCAGCACAAGGCAGAAAATATCCAATTTCAAAAGATATTGTACGTAATATTGTTGCAGAATGCGATAAGCGAGGAAATGGAAAAATGTACACTGCTATTGATGAGCAAGGAAATGTTCATGCTTGTTCTTATTTCGTTTTTGATGATGAAGTATTTTACTATCTGATTGCTGGAAGTGATGCCCAGTACCGTTCGAGTGGAGCGCAGACTTTGATTTTATGGGAAGCAATACGATATGCAGCGGAAAAATCAAAAATCTTTGATTTCGAAGGCTCAATGGTGGAGGGGATTGAAACATTTTTTCGAAGATTTGGCGGTGAGCCAGTGGTTTATTATGAAATTAGAAAACAAGGAGTGTTTGGGGAAGTATATGAGGCTCTAAAACCCAAAATTAAAAATATTTTAGGATATAAATCATAAGGATGTGTTGAAATGAAAGTTTGTCATATGACAAGTGTACATGAAAGTACAGATGATAGAATTTTTTTGAAAGAATGCGTGTCGTTGGCTAAAGCGGGGTATGACACCTATCAAGTGGCCTATGGTGAAAGCTTTGAAAAAGATGGAGTAAAGACAATTGGACTTGGTAAAAGGGCAAGTGGTCGTATTAAGAGAATTTTAGTAAGTTCAAGAAAGGTATACCAAGAAGCTTTAAAAATTGATGCAGATATATACCACGTACATGATCCAGAACTTTTGCCGTATGCAGTAAAATTAAAAAAAAGAGGGAAAAAAGTTATTTTTGATAGTCATGAAGATATTCCGAGACAAATATTAGCAAAGGAATGGTTGCCTGATGTATTTAGAAATATAGTTTCTAAATTAGTAGAGTCTTATCAAAAAAAAGTATCTCTTGAGTTAGATTGTGTTATTACAGCGACACCATATATAGAAAATATTTTTCGAGAATATGGTGCAAAGGCAAATGTAGTACATAACTATCCTATTTTAGATGATATTAATGTTGATAATTCAGATTATTATGTGCGAAAAGATATATTGTGTTATGCAGGAGGCTTAACTGAGCAAAGAGGAATTAGAGAATTGATTAGTGTATCTGATGATTTGGATATTGAATTACATTTAGCTGGAGATATATCTTTTGATTATAAAGAAGAGCTGACTAAACAACTTAAATGTAAAAAAGTAATCTTTGATGGTATTCTAAATCGACAGCAAATATGTGATTTATATAGGAAAAGTAAGATTGGCATGGCATTGTTGCACCCGACACCTAATCATGTAAATGCGTTAGCAATAAAAATATTCGAATATATGGCAGCTGGGTTACCAATAATTTGCTCTGATTTTCCATTATGGAAAAAAATTGTGGAGGATAATGGGTGTGGAATTTGTGTCAATCCATTTAATAAAGCAACTTTAGTAGAAGCAATACAATTTTTGGTAACAAATGAAAATAAAGCGAAAGAAATGGGAGATTCTGGGAAAAGATGTGTTCATGAAATATATAATTGGGAAAAAGAAGAAGATAGGTTGTTAAAAATCTATTCTAAACTTTAAAAGACATAGTTGCGGAAGGGAAAGTTGTTATGCGCATATATATTGTTGCAAGAGGATATCCAACAAAAAGATTTAAGACTAATGGGATTTTTGAATTTGATCAGGCGATAGCATTAAAAAAAAGAGGACATGAAGTTGTTTTTCTTGTATTGGATTTACGATCTATAAGAAGAAAAAGAAAATGGGGGAATGAATCAAAAAAAGTTGAGGGAATTTTTATAGAAGCTTTAAATCTTCCACTGGGTAGAATACCAAATAAATGGTTATATATATTGGGCGAAATTGGATTAAAAAAATTATATAAACGTTGTGTACATAAGTATGGAAAACCAGATGTTATACATTCACATTTTGCAGATATTTCTTATATTACTAATATGGCATTATCTAAGGAAAAGAGTGTAAAAGTAATTACAGAACATGCTTCTGTAATTCATAATGATTTAGTAAAAAACAGTGATAAAATAAGATATAAGAGAGCTTATCATATGGCTGACGAAGTAATTGCGGTTAGCAGTTCGTTGGCGAGTGTAATGTTTAATGAATATCAAATAAAATGTAAAGTAATTCCAAATATTGTTAATATAACAGAATTAGGAATAAAAAATACTTTTACATTAGCTCAAAATAGTAAAACAAAATATACATTTGTTTCTGTTGGGCGTTTAACAAAGGAAAAAGGAATGATTCATTTAGTAGAAAGTTTTGTTTCTTGTTTTAATATGGATGAAGATGTTCAGCTAATTATTGTGGGGGATGGTGTAGAAAAAAAGTGCCTAGAAGAAATAATCCGAAGGAATAAAAGAGAAAAACAGATTATCTTGTTGGGGACAAAAAGTAGGTGTGAAATAGCTGGAATTTTGTGTAAGAGCGATTGTTTTGTTTTGCCATCCGAGTCAGAAACTTTTGGAGTAGTATATGCGGAAGCAATGTTTTTTGGAATTCCAGTAATAGGAACAAGATGTGGAGGACCAGAAGATTTCATAGACAGTGAATCAGGAATACTAGTTGATGTTAATGATGAAAGTGAATTGAAAGAGGCACTCTTATTTATGAAAGCAAATAGTAATAAATTATATAACAAAGAAATCATCAAAAATAGAATTAAAAATATATGTTCAGAGGAAATAATTGGGGCTCAATTAGAAAATTTATACAAAGAATTATTAGAAAAAAGGAGTTTATCATGAAACAAACATTATTAAAAAAAATCAAAGAAAAATCAATTACAGTGGGAGTAGTAGGACTTGGTTATGTAGGACTTCCGCTTGCCGTGGAAAAAGCGAAAGCTGGTTTCAAAACAATTGGTTTTGACGTGCAGGATGAAAAAGTTAAGCTTGTGAATGAAGGACACAATTACATTGGTGACGTTGTAGATAATGACCTGAAAGAGCTAGTTAATAATGGAATGCTGACAGCTACCACAGATTTTAGTTTTGTTAAGGATGTTGATTTTATTGCAATCTGTGTTCCAACACCACTTGATACTCATCAGCAGCCGGATATCAGTTATGTGAAATCATCTACAGAGGAGATTTCTAAATATCTTACGAAAGGAACAATGGTAGTATTAGAATCCACTACATATCCAGGAACAACAGAAGAATTGATTAAACCTATTCTTGAAGAAGGTTCTGGATTAAAATGTGGAGAAGACTTCTACCTTGGATTTTCGCCAGAACGTGTAGATCCAGGTAACTTAATCTACAAGACGAAGAATACACCAAAAGTTGTAGGTGCTATTGGGAAAGATGCAACAGAAGTAATTGCAACAATGTATCGTGCAGTTCTTGAGGGAGATGTGTATGAAGTTTCTTCACCTGCAATAGCCGAGATGGAGAAGATTCTTGAAAACACATATAGAAATATTAATATTGGTCTTGTCAACGAATTGACAATGCTTTGTAATAAGTTGGGAATCAGTATGTGGGAAGTCGTAGATGCTGCTAAAACAAAACCTTATGGTTTTCAGGCATTTTATCCAGGTCCGGGGCTTGGTGGGCATTGTATACCATTAGATCCTTACTATTTATCATGGAAAGCAAGAGAATATGGCTTCCATACATCAATGATTGAGAGTTCTATGATGATCAATGACCAGATGCCGGAATACTGTGTAGAGCGCGCAAGTAAAATATTAAATCGTCATGCCAAGGCAATGAACGGAGCGAAAGTACTTGTTGTAGGTGTTGCATATAAACAAGATATCGATGATTACCGTGAAAGCCCAGCTCTTCGCGTAATAGAAGTATTAAAACGTGAGCAGGCAAATGTTGATTTCTATGATCCATGGATTGCTGAATACAAATATAAAGGAGAAAAGCATCAGGGAATTAAAGAAATCGGTCCGGAAGTTATTGCAGAGTATGATTTGATTATGATTACAGCAGCACATACAAATGTTGATTACGATATGATTCAGAAAAATGCAGTAGCAATTTTTGATACAAAGAATGTTATGAAGAATATCGAAAATCGTGAAAATATTGAAGTTTTATAGGAGAAATGGAAATGAAGATTGTTACAGTTGTTGGAGCACGTCCGCAATTTGTGAAAGCAGCGGCTGTATCTCGCGTTATCAGAGAAAAACACACAGAGATATTGGTCCATACAGGACAACATTATGATAATAATATGTCCGATGTATTTTTTGAAGAATTGCGTATTCCGAAGCCGGATATTAATTTAGGGGTTGGTTCAGGATCGCACGCAAAGCAGACAGCTGAAATGTTGGTTGGAATTGAGGAAATTCTTATGAACGAAAAACCGGATTATTTATTAGTATATGGAGACACGAACTCGACATTAGCTGGGGCATTGGCAGCATCTAAAATACATATTCCGGTTATTCATGTGGAAGCTGGACTTCGTTCTTTTAATATGCGTATGCCTGAAGAACAAAATAGAATTCTGACGGACAGGATATCGACATTGTTACTGTGTCCGACAGACGTAGCAGTGGATAATTTAGAAAAAGAAGGGATAACAAAAGGGGTGTATAACGTAGGAGACGTTATGTGTGATGCTGTACTATATTACTCCAAATTGTTAGATGAAAAGCCACTGGACTATTATTTCAGTCATTTAGAGGGATTATTTGAGAAAATAGAGCCGGTAAAGGAGTGGTATTTATCTACGATACACCGTGCTGAAAATACAGATAGCATAGAGAAGGTTAGAGAGGTGCTTAGCGCTTTTGAACAATTGGATGCACCTGTGATTTTCCCTGTACACCCAAGAACTAAAGGGTTGGTAAGAGAGTTAAAAGAGTTACACCAATATAAGAATATTCTTTTTGTAGAGCCTATGGGATATTTGGATATGCTGTATTTTGTGAAGAACGCTAAAAAAGCAATTACGGATTCTGGTGGACTACAAAAAGAAACGTATATTTTAGATACTCCATGTGTGACAGTGAGAGACCAGACAGAATGGGTAGAAACATTGATAGGAAACCACAATGTTCTTGCAAAGCCAAAGGCGGAAGATATTGTGGAAAAAGTTATGAATACAACTATTGATTATGGTAAAAAAGAAGCCTATTATGGGACAGGAAATGCAGCGGAGGAGATCTGCAATCTGATTGGTTAAGAAAGAGAGGATTTAGTTATGAAGTATGCACTTGTAGGATGTGGAAGAATTGCAACAAATCATGTAAAGGCAGTATTAAATAACAATTTGGAATTTGTAGCTGTGTGTGATGTGATTCCGGAACATATGGAAGAACTGCTGGCAAAGCATGATCTTCAAAACGATACAAGCATTAAGCGGTATACAGATTACAAGAAAATGATTGAAGAAAATGAGATTGAGTTGGTGGGTATTGCTACAGAAAGTGGTCTGCACGCAGAAATTGCATTGTATTGTATTGATCATGGAATTAATCTTATTATTGAAAAACCAATGGCTATGAGCATGCAGGACGCTACAGAGATTATCAAACGCTCTGAAGAAAAGGGTGTGAAAGTATCCGCTTGCCATCAGAATCGTTTTAATGTAGCCGTTCAGGAAATGAGAAAGGCTTTGGAAGCAGGTCGTTTTGGAAAGCTTTCTCACGGATCCATCCATGTGAGATGGAATAGAAATCAAGGCTACTATACACAGGCACCTTGGAGAGGAACCTGGGCACAGGATGGAGGTGCACTTATGAATCAGTGTATCCATGGAATTGATCTTCTGCGTTGGATGATGGGAAATGAAATTGATGAAGTTTATGGTGTTACCAGACAGCAGTTTCATGATTACCTGGAAGCTGAAGATATCGGAATGGCTGTTGTAAAGTTTAAGAATGGCGCAGTGGCTACCATCGAAGGAACAACAAATGTTTATCCACAGAATTTGGAAGAAACTTTATACTTATTCGGTGAAACAGGAACTGTAAAATTAGGTGGAAAGTCAACAAACAATATCGATGTCTGGAATTTTGCAGATGAGACTGAGGAAGATCAGGCGAATAAAGGTCTTGAGGAAGCAACAAGCAATGTCTATGGTAACGGACATACAAGTTTATATGCAGATGTGATCGATGCAATTAAAAATGACAGAGCTCCATATGTAGATGCATATGCAGGAAGAAATGCATTGGAACTCGTTCTTGCAATTTATAAGAGTCAGAAAGAAGGAAAAGCAGTAAAACTTCCTCTTGGTGAATTTGCAAGTTTAGATATGACAGGAGAATTTTAAGATGAGTGATTATTTTGTACATGAAAGCAGTTACGTTGATGATGGCGTAAAAATAGGACAAGGTACAAAAATCTGGCATTTTTCACACATTCAAAGTGGAGCAGTTATTGGTAATAACTGCTCTTTTGGACAGAATGTGAATGTAGCAAATAATGTCAAAATAGGAAATGGTGTGAAGGTGCAGAATAATGTGTCAATTTACGAAGGAGTAGAGTTGGAAGATTATGTTTTTTGTGGTCCGTCTATGGTCTTTACGAATGATTTGACACCTCGTGCAAAATATCCTAAAGGAAGCGTGGGATATAAGAAGACAGTTCTGAAAGAAGGTGCAACTGTTGGAGCTAATGCAACAATTGTATGCGGACATACAATTGGAAAATGGGCAATGATTGCAGCTGGAGCTGTTGTGACAAAAGACGTACCGGACTATGCTCTTATGGCAGGTGTGCCTGCCAAACAGATTGGATGGGTGTGTGAATGTGGTAATCGTTTGAAAGGCAAGGTATGTGAGTTTTGCGGAAACAGTTATATGGTAAGGCAAGGAGTCATGCTAAAAAGATGAAAGAAAAATATGTATATTTTCTCTTTTTTATTTTCATTGGAGTTTATATAGGCTATCTACAGATAATAAATAACGATAATGTGTTTTATTTTTTGTATATAATATGTTTTTTTATATTGTTAATAAATTCTTCTAGATGTATTATGAGTTCATTGAATGTATTTTCTGTTGGAGTATTTATATGGTTAATTTATATGCTTTTGAGTATATATCGTACATATTCAATAGATTCAGGGGTTAAATATTGTATTGTTATTATAATGTTCGCTATTAGTGGGATAGTTTTGGCTGGTCTTTCAGGATGGGCTGATATATTTTATATTAGCTTAGTTTTAACGTTAGTAGGGCATGTTTTTTATACAATATTTTCTATTTTCTTTACAAAAGAAGCGTTAATAATCAGTAGTCATTTTTTGTCTAGTGAGGTACAAAAAATGACAGAACGATGGGCATATGAGATGCATCATTATGCAGGAATATCAGGACAAACCGTAATTAATGCGCTTTTTTTTGTGGTTTTATTAGGAATTGTTTTTGCAGAATTACTAATTCAAAAAAAAAGATATGTTAAAATAGAATTATTTTTTGTAAGCATATTATTGGGTGTATTGTTGATTTTAACAGGGAAAAAAGCATCTATTATTGTAGCGCTTATGTGTATTGTAGTAACAAGTTTTTATTACTTTTTAGCAACATCTTTTCCAAAAAGAATCGTCAAGATATACTATGTATTAGGTATGATAGGCATGCTCTTTTTAATTATGGGTGTTTTTTTTATAAACGAAGATATATTTAAGTCATTTATAGGAACGTCCATTATTTCCCGAGAAAGGATATTACAAGATTTAAATACTTTTTTCTGGAGATCCCCACTATGGGGAAATGGAGTGGATTCTATTACGTTTTATGTAGGACATTCTGCACACAATAATTATATTCAATTATTGTGTGAATATGGGATAATAGGATTTGTGTTGTTTTTGTTCATACAACTAATAATTACTCTTGATATTTTGAAACGAGGATATCGCTATATGCAACAAAACATGTTAAATAATAGTGGAAAAAGAGCACTTCTTTTCTTTTGTTTTTATCAGTTTTATTTTATGGTTACAGGTTTGTTTGAAAGTACATTATTTAATTATAGAATGTATTTATTATATATATTATCCATAGCATCTTGCTATTCAATATTTAATTTTTATAAGAGGAAAGACTTAAATGAGAAAAATAGTGTATGAGTTAGGAAAATTATTTGTGAAAATAGATGGAATTAAAAATAAATATAAGCGTTTGAGAAATTTAAAAAGACTTGGTCTCGATGAGTCAGATAATATAATTATTGGTGCAGATGTTAATATTGCTTATCCAGAAAATGTTTTCATTGGTAAAAATACATATATAAATGGAGGAGATATTCTTGCTTCTCCTAACGCTACAATTACCATAGGCGAGAATTGTTTGATTTCATATTTTGTTCATATACGAACAGATTCGCATTGTTTTGATGATTCCAAAAAGTTAATTAGAGAACAGGGACATGTAGAAAGAGATATAAATATAGGGAATGATGTATGGATAGGATATGGGGCACAAATTCTTTCTGGTGTTACGGTTTCTGATGGGTGTGTAATTGCAGCAGGGGCAGTATTAACGCGAAGCACAGAACCTTATGGCGTGTATGCAGGAGTACCAGCAAGAAGAATAAAAAATAGAAGATGAAGAGAGTAAGTGACTATGAGATTATTTAAAAAATTAATGCAATTTTCGGTTGGAAGTGTTATTGTTTTAATTCTAGGCTTTATATCTCAACCTATCATCACCAGAATTATTTCGCCGGTTGAAATGGGTAAATTTTCTGTATTTAATACGATTTTGAGTTTGCTTATGGTTTTTATTATAATGGGATTAGATCAAGCATATGGACGTTTTTTTTATGAAGAAAATCAAGTGGATTTATTTCGATTTTGTATTAAAATTCCCATTTTTACTTGTACGTGTGTGTGTGCAATAATAGCAATATTTTATAAAGAATTAACACATTATTTGGTAGGGGAAAGTTCACTTCTTTGTATGATAATGGTAGTTACATTTTTGTTTGGAAATGTAGTTTATAGTTTTCAATTGTTATATGTACGAATGAGTCAACAAGCCCACAAATACTCCTTATATACTGTGCTTGTAAAAGTATTATATTTAATTTTCGTGGTTGTTATATATAAATTTCTTAATGACAATTATATGGTATTGGTAGTTGCTACAGTACTGTCATATTATTGTGTAATTATGGTGGCATCAATTATTGATAAAAAATTTTATCAACAGGTTATTTGTGGCGAAAAACAAATAATTTCCACACAAAAGATTCTAAAATATAGCATACCGTTAATTTTAACTACAGCACTTTCATGGCTTTTTCAATCCGTTGACAAAATTATGATAAAATCCTTTTCAGGATACAAAGAAGTTGGGATATACGCGGGAGCTATAACGATTGTTAATATGTTAAATGCGTTGCAAAGTATGTTCACGACATTTTGGGTTCCGGTTGCTTTTGAACATTATGCAGAATATCCTAATGATCGAGAATTTTATAGTATAGTTAATGAAGTTGTGTCATTCGTTATGTTGCTGGGGGCAACGGTATTAATTAGTTGTAAAGATATATTAGGATATATACTGGGAACACGGTATTCACAGTCTATAGTTGTTTTTCCTTTTTTGGTATTTATGCCTATTATGTATACTATATCAGAGACAACTGTTGTAGGAATCAATTTTAAAGAGAAAACAAACAGGCATATAATTATTACATTAGTTTCAGCATTAGCAAATTGTGTTGGCAATTATTTTTTAGTGCCGATATGGGGTGCGAAAGGTGCAGCTATTTCGACTGGATTAAGTTATGTGATTTTGTTCGCATTGAGAACCTTTTTTTCAAATTGTTACTATAAAGTTAATTTCAAGTTAAAGAAATTTATTGTTTCAGGAATAGTAGTTTATTTCATAGCAATCTTAAATAGCTTTAAAGCAATTAGTTTTATAACAATTTTAAGTGGGGGGATAAGTGTTTTAGTTATTTGTGTTATGTATAGAAATATTTTAAAAGAAGGTGTACAATTAATTAGAAATAGATATATTAATTAAAATAAAGAAGTGAGGTAAAAAAATGGAATTTAGAGATTTAAAAAAACAATACCAAGAATTAAAGAATAATATCAACAAAGCGGTCTTACGGGTTATGGATAATTCGAATTATATAATGGGAGCAGAAGTTCTTGAATTGGAAAGTAAATTAGCAGAATATGTCGGTAGAGAATACTGTATTACATGTGCAAATGGAACAGATGCCTTATCTTTATCGATGATGGCATTAAATATTACATCAGGGGATGCAGTGTTCGTTCCGGATTTCACCTTTTTTTCTACAGCGGAGATTGTTTCATACGCAGGAGCAACCCCCATCATGGTGGATGTGGATAAAAATACATTTAATATTTCGGTTTCTGATCTTGAGGATAAAATAAAAATGGTGTATGAAGAAAAAAAATATACACCTAAAGCTATCATTCCAGTGGACTTGTTCGGTTTACCGGCAGATTATCAGAAGATTATTTCAATTGCAGAAAAATATGACTTAATGGTTATAGAAGATGGTGCACAGGGATTTGGAGGAGAGTTATACGGAAAAAAGGCATGTAGTTTTGGGGTGATAAGTACAACATCATTTTTTCCTGCTAAACCATTAGGATGTTATGGAGATGGAGGCGCTATATTTACTGATGATTCAAAATTAGCTGAATTATTGCGTTCGTATAGAATACACGGGAAAGGTAGAGAAAAATATGATAATATTCGAATTGGCGTAAATTCGAGATTAGATACTATTCAAGCGGCAATTTTAATAGAAAAACTTCATGCATTTATCAATTATGAATTAGACAATATTAATGCCATTGCTAAAAAATATTCAAATGAGTTAGCAAATGTAGTAGATATACCTGTTGTTCCGAAAGGATATAAGTCTAGTTGGGCGCAATATACCATTTGTTTGAAGGATAGAGAAACAAGAGATTGTTTAAAAATGTATTTAAAAGATAATGAAATCCCAAGCATGATATATTATCCAAGGGGAATGCATCAGCAGACAGCTTTTAATAATTATGATTTAAATGACGAGACATATCCTAATACAACAAAATTATGTGGAACAGTGTTATCGCTGCCTATTCATCCATACATGACGGAAAATGAAGTGGTAACGGTATGTAATACCATTAAAGAGTTTATGTATAAACATGATAAGGAGGGGAAAAATTGAATTGTGCTGAACCATTAAATCCAATTAGTATGCGTAAGATTATAAGAAACTTGTGTAAATATTTTTGGGTTTTAATAGTATGTATTGTTTTATCATTAGTAATTAGTTTTTTTGTAGGTATGAAAGGTGATCAAAACAATGATAAATTAGAAGAATATACGGTTACATTAGGAATTAGGAAAACAGAAAATTATAAATCAATTGAAGAAAAATATTATAGTAGAGAATTACAGAAACAAGTATTAGAAGAAAGTGTTAAAAGAACTTTTCAGACAACTGACGTAATAAACGATGAGCTAAAAAATAGTGGATATGAAAAAATCATGCCAACGGAAATTCCAACTTATTCAGAGTATAGTGCATCAGATAATTTTATTACATTGAAAGTAAATAGCATTAATAAAAGTCGTGCTTTATATATACTTGATTTATATCAAAATGAGATTAATGCGTTGTGTCAAAAAATTGATTCCGAATGTTACATAGAAAGAATCAGCCAATCTTCAAATGCAAAAATAGAAGAAAATAATAGTGGCACTTTTAAAATAATCATACAGCTTAATCGAGAAGAAACTGACTGAGCCGGAAGGAAAGAAACTCGGTCTT
>OKRR01001361.1_pt1 | contig 21927 bp, 15 predicted proteins | sample 1601211 | NCBI WGS metagenome assembly OKRR01 (sample SAMEA3541525, study PRJEB24748) | human gut metagenome | biome: human gut; feature: human-associated habitat; material: faeces | place: China | collected 2012
GGATAGATAAGCTTTGCCGGTAGACGCAAAAACGATATTGGTGGCGGAAGAGTTGGGTGGCAATTTCATTGTTCCCGTTCTTGACAGCTGCCCGTTGTTCCGTGTATATTTCACTAACTCGTTCTTGCTATCGCCCATGTATCCCGGAAAAACGAAAATATCGTTCCCTTCGATAATCGGGTATGATCCTCCGTACGGAATGGGAATTCCGTTGTTGTTATTTGTATTTTGTGGAAACTCGTCACGGATCAGTTGCAGGTAAGCTGCTCCTGTCATTCCGTCGGGATTGGGCAGGATGGTTGCCAGAGCGATGTTGGCATCGGTGGTCGGGACTTTAGGGTTCGGATCTTTTTCGCATGCAGAAAATACGAGTGCAGTGCCGGCAAGTGCCAGCATCAAATTTCTAATCTTCATAGTTTTTGGGTTTTTAAAATAAATAATCTTGTTTCATTTCAATACATATCTTAACCTTACTCCCCAGTTACGTCCGGGTAGGGGACGATTGAACTCAGACATCATTCGGGCATCAGTCAGATTATTCATTCGTGCCGAAATGATGAACCGTCCGTTCATAAAGCTGTGTTCTATTCCGATATTGGCCGAGAAGGTGCGTGGAATTCTCCGTTCCTGAAACCGGCTTTGTTCAAAATCGTAGAAATATTCTTCAACAAAAGAACCGTCTGTAAGGATACGGGTGTTCTGTCCCTTGCCTCCGAACAGATTCTCTTTATGATATTCTAGTCCGGCATTTGCCAGAAGGTAGGGAATGTTAGGCATCCGACTACCTTTGGTCGGGTTGGTTATATGGGTATTCGGTTCAAATTTCCGCACATCCCGTAAGTCCTGGTAGGTCATGTTGCAGTAGCCGTAAAGCCAATGAGTCAAGTCCGCCTTGACCTCTACTTCAACTCCAAGGGTACGCATTTTTCCGAAGTTTTGATATTGAGACTGAAGATATCCTCCTGTAAACCGGATCATATTCTCAAGATAGCCATAGAAGGTATTTACTTCTACCTGTAAGTTGCTGGCATCCTTTCCGGTGCGGTCTAAAAGAAAACCCAGGTTTACGCTTGTATTGCGTTCAGGAAGCAGATTTCCGGAAGGGGCGACTGTATATCCGTCACCCAAAAGTTCGCTTTCGGCCGGCAGGCGTACGTCATATCCTACCGAGAGTTTACCCATGAAATCCGGAGTAAATCTATAGCGTAGAGCGTTGCTGATGCCAAAATCCCGTTTCAACATATCCACTTTCTCGGCTTCCGAAGACATGATACTGCTCATGTGAGTATTCATACCATACATATAATATTTCACGTTGAGCGAATTCAGGAAGATATCATTGTCGGTGCGGAAATCGTATCCCAGTCCGGCAATCCAGCTTGCCATCGTACTTCTGAAATTGGTTTTATAACCAACAACTTTATTTTTCAGGTCATCTTTCGGGTGTCCGGATGCGAAACTGAACAGTGAGTTCAAGTTGATAGAATGATTATTATTGATCACATAGTTCAGATGCAACTTGTGGGTGATGGTGTGTTTCTCGTTTCTGGCATTCGAGGCCCATTTGCCTATCTCTCCTCCATATTCGGATACAGCAGGATAAGTCGTACCGTCCCAGTTGTATCGGTAAGCAGCGGTATCCACCATGTGGAATACCGTGTAGGCATAGGCCAGATTCGATTCCATATCGAGCCCTTCTGTCAGGAAGTTTTCTTTTTCCAGTTTGTTGGCGAAAATGAAGGCGTCTGAGTAAGTGTGGGCTTTCTCAATATTATATTCAATACCTTGTATCTCTTTGAAAGTGTGTATAAAGACAGGTTCGAATTCTACCAAATCAAACCACCATTTACGAGCCTTCAGGCTACCTGCAACAGCCAGTTTCTTGAATTTGTCATGGTTGCGCTTAATGATAAGCCCTTCTTCAAAAGGAGATTCCATCTTATAGTTATTGTCAGAGTAAGTATAGAATCCTCCGCCTCCGAATTCTAATCCTTTGGTAGCGATGTTGCGTTTGGTTACTAACGAAAGTTTGTGTGTGTTAAAACTTTCGATACTGTAACTGGCATCGAGGTATTTAGGCGGATACTCTCTGATGACAATATTTACGGCTCCCCCCACAGAAGAGCCGCCAAACCTGGCCGGTACCACTCCTTTGTAGATTTCGATTCGGTCGATCATGTCTACAGGTATGTCATTGATATCGATGAAGTCTGAATTGTCATTCATCGGGCTACCGTCTATGAAAAAGCCGATGCGTTTTCCCTCTAACCCACGTACGGAAACACGGGACGAACTGCCTACCCCTCCTGTGTTGCGGATAGTTACACCTACCGTTTTCGACAGAACATCCTGAACATTACTGACTGTTCCCTGCAACTGTTGCATACTTATCACTGACATGGGCATAGCCTGTTCGCGCAGTTGGCGGGCTTCGCTTTTGGCTGTGACGACAACTTCGCCCAACGACTGAGTTTCCGGTTCTAGACGAATCACTAACTTCTTGGTTTTCAATTCGGAGATTCTGACCTCTTCTTGTCGGGTACGATATCCCATATAGGAGATAACAATCCGATAGTGTCCCGCAGGGACTTCTATTGAAAATTCACCATTCTTATCGGTGGAAGTCCCTTTTTTCAGTGACTCTACGTATATATTGGCCCCCACCAGTGTTTCTTCATTATTGGCATCTATGATGACTCCGCTTAATTTTCCTGTCTGCACTTGTGCATGAAGCAAGTTGCATGCGGTAAATAGGATGGCGGTTAAAACAACTATCCTATATTTCATGGCTTTCTCTCCTTATTTCGATAAATGTCGGTCGAACTTCAATGGTATAAGGGGCCCTGGTGCTACTGTTAGGCTTGGCGGTTTCGGCAGCCTGTACCCGTAAGGTGATAAACAGAGTTTCGGGAACTCCGGATAAATTTACTTTCATATTTAGTTTTTATGTTTTGGGTTGATGTTTATGATTTACTGTAATTTACCTATTAATGGGGATTGTACCGATGTATGGGTTATCGTAATTTTGTATCAGTTCTCCAATTGGGGACAAAAGTAGAGCCTTACCGGCTTTTACTGCTTACGCGAAAAGGAACTTGACTTTAACTTAAAGGAATAATGATGGTTACTCGGTTAATGAAACATGATTTGTGTGAAATGGTGTTGGAATGGCCCATGCCGAACATCGTAAAAGGAAAACGGACGGAAAAAAATAACTACCGGATTGACAATACGTATTTGAAAGCGACATTTGAAGAGATATCTACTCCGTTGTTTTCGATTATGGATCAACATATATCCAGTGAAGAACCTATTAAAATATATACTCGGGCTGACGACTATCATGCCGTTTGGTTTTGTGCCACTTTTGCAGGGCATGCTACCTGTTGTTATAACTCTGTAATCCGAAGTGAGGAGTGGAATAAAGGAGATGCCAATTTGTTAAAATGTGACGGGGTAGACTCTTGTGTTCACTTTCCTAAAAACACGCCATTCCATATGATGGAAATCATGCTGTCACATGATTATCTCCGTGAACTTGCCATACACTATCCCGATTTGCTGGGTGGTAAAGATTTTGAAACCGTCCTTTGTGATGGTCAGTACAGGGCGTACCGGAAAAATCGTCCGTTTGGTCCGGGTGTTTATAAAGCGTTGCACGATATCAGACTTTCACAACTCAATGGCAATATGGCATCTATGTATGCAGATGCTAAGATACGGGAGATCCTTTCACTTTTTTTGGCCGGGCAGGAAGAAGAAAATTATCTTCATTGCTCATGTACTATCGGGATAACATGTGATAAAATTCATCATGCTAGGGCCATTATTGAGCAGGAATATCTAAATCCTCCGTCACTTCACCAGCTGGCATTGCGGGTGGGTACCAATGAATGTACGCTTAAGCGAGGATTTAAGACAGTATTTGGTACAACCGTATTTGGTCACATCTTTGAGTATCGCATGAAGATGGCTTGTCGCTATCTATTGGACAGCAGTAAGACGATACAGGAGATTGGGGCGTGTGTCGGTTATGAATATCATGCCCATTTCTCTACTGCTTTCAAGCGAAAGTTCGGACTTACTCCTTTGGAATACAGATGTAGCCGATTGTCCGGTTCTTGAATAGGCTGTCTCAACTCCTCCTTCACATTTGTTATTCTTTGCGGTATTTTCTCCGTAGGCTGAGGTCTATCACATAAGTTGTGGTAAAGTTCGTCTATAAGAACTGCTATTTGTCCGGACTGAAAAGAGGATATTCCACTACTGTTTCCTTTTCGGAGATCAGTTTCTCTATTTCCTTTATGGATACTGAAATCTTTTTGTTGATTTTCGTGCAATTTGTTTAGAGTTCCGGTGAGATTGGAAAATACCTAAAAGGTACTGTTGTTGTTTTTTGTAATATTTTGAAAATCAGATTTCTGCAAGTCTTAATTTTGATTTTATCCACCGATAATATGCTTGAAACGGCTATTTTCTGCCACCTACCAGAAAAAAGGAATCCCCGATAATGCTTGATTATCAGGGATTTGATTGATTTTTCTTTTGTTCTCAGTGATCCGCCTGGGTCTTTAACCCATCCGGCTCACAGTCCTAAATATCAATATTTTATCTATCATTCCCCTTGTGAGGGGGTACGATTTGGACACTGACTTTTTTATATGTTTCTGTCCGCTTTTGGCGGATGTCTGTCTCCATTTATCTTGGGTTCAAAAGTACGCATTCATTTTGAATTATGCAAGTCTCTGATTATTAATCTTTCAACTTAGGTGCAAGGTGCAAGCTATATATACATATATATCCTTGCACCTTGCACCTATTCATCACTTGTCTTAGAAAAACTTTACAGATTATATTACTTAGCTATTATTTTTTCAAGATTAGCTTTAGCATTTTTCACTTCTTTTCTGTGCCTATATTGTGGCATAGCTTGAACAAAACGGTCTATCATGTTAAGCATCGTTTCACAAGCGTTGTAGAAGAACTCCTTGTCAGCCTTTTTCATTTGTTTCTCATACTTCTGATAGAAGGGTAAATAATTTTGAGCGACTTTGAATGGATAATATTTAGTATCCTTTTGGTGACTTGGTTCTATTAGTATTTCATGAGCCTTCTTGAATATTTGCATGAATTGAGGGTCATTAATTGCTTCTAAAGCATTAACTAGAAGATAACGTGCATAATGATTATCTATCTGATAAGTGTCGAAATTTTCGTGTTTACTTGCAAAAGAATAAGCATTATTGAAGAACGTATCTGCCACAACAAGATCATGTTCATCGAGCTTTAAAATAGCATATTGTAACCAATAGTGAGGATTGTTTTTGCAGAATGTACAATTACGAATATCCTCAAAAAATGACACCATAATATCTTGATATTTATTGCTACTTTTTTGATTGAGAATTCTTTTCAAATTGATGAATGAAAGAAGAGATTTCAATACTCGTTTAAACTCTGGACTATGACGATGCTTATCGAAGTTTTTAAAAGTTTTGACTAATACCTCCTTAATTATTTCAGGTTCAATTATTTCAGATAATAAAACCTCAGCCAAAATAGATGATTTGGCTTTGATTTCATTGTTTTCAAAATTAATGAGTTCTCTAACTACTTCATTGCGGCGAAACTTTAGATTACCTAGAATTGTATCATCTAAAGCCGTTGATAACATTTCTATATCTATATTCAATTCAAATAATTTGCTTGCTAATATCAAAACTAAAGCTTCATAAAAATCTTGTTTTTGTTTGATAGTATCTATAATTGCGCTGAATCGTTGAAGAATATTAGGCGAATTGAGTAATCCTAATAAAATGCCTCTAAAATTGTTTTTGCACTCTTTAATAATAAATTCATCTTTATCAAAATCATCACTTGCTGACAAATAACTCCATAATCCATATTGATTAAATACATTAATTATATTTTTTCTTTCATGGGTGTCTAGTATATTTAAATCAATAGAATAAAAATCTGCAGAAATATTGCTGACCAGCCAATCATAAGCCATGTCATTACTGACAGTACGTTCGCTGACAATAAGTAATTGATCTGTGCGATGAAGTGCCAATTCTGAAATGATTTCACGGTTATTGGAATAGTTCTCTAAAACAATAGCAACTTTATTGTCTTTTATTTGACAAATTTGTTCTATTTCCCTGTGTAGGCTAGCCATATAACGTTTGAAAATAAATACTGTATACCCTTGCTCGCACAATCGGATAGCCAGTCCGTCTAGGAAGAGTGTTTTTCCATTGCCTAAATCACTATGAACAAGAATGTTATTTTGTCCATTTTTGATTACTGTATCAGTTACATGTTCAAGTTCTGTTCGTTTAATATAATAGAAATAATCTGTAGGTGACGAAAGAGAATATTGTATGATTTCTAACGATTGGTCTCCTTTATAATATAGACTATGAATATCAGTATCTACTAATGAAGGACGTTTTTTTGATAATTTTATATTGCTAAAACATAGATAGCGAGGAGATTGCTTTATAGCCGCTGGGCTGAAATTTGTTTTTAAAGATTCTATCTTGGCTGCAAACTGTTCTAATCCAATGGGAACTACTTGTCCAAACCTAGAAGCTTTTCGCACATTGTTTGCTTGTTCGCCATCAGCCATAATAAAAAAGCATTTCTCTTTTATTATAGGATCTTCATTTATGATTCGCTTTATATCTAAGTCATATTGGAGAGAGCATCCTATAAAAAAAATGGCATCAGCATCCTGAACATCATATCTAAACAAAGAAACCCATTCACTATTAAGAAATGATTGTGTATTATAGCTGCTAGCAGACAATTTAAACTCTTCTGTTAAGGTTGATGGCTTTAAATTGGCAATACTCCCATTCAGATGAATGACAATAGACTTTTTATCTTTATATTCTTTCATTCGGGATGAAAGAGTAACTGGAGTCATAACAACTCCATTACTTAAAGATGCAAACTCAATTATATTATCGTAATTGGTTGTATATATTCGTGACCAGCAACAATCACTAATAGTTTTTTGTCCTTTAGTTATCTCTTTTGCTGTATATGTTTCACGGAGAAGAGGTACTAATTGATATTCTCCCATTTCCTCTATGTACTGCTCTGCTGCTTCTTCTAGGTTGCCTTCATTTTGACCTCCAGACAACTCATCAAGCTGATTACTTAATATTCTCGCCGTAGGCATTTTATTATTCAAAACGTTGATTGCACCTTGAGAAAAGCCCGCTCCCAAGAATAAGAGACAATTTTTCTCGAAAATTTTATTGATAGCTTCTTCTAGTTCCATATGTATTAAATTTGATAAAGCAAAGATAATAAAAATAGTGTGTTACTATTTGTTTTTTTCTACTTTTCCCCAAAAGGGAGAGTCTGTTTTATGAATTTAGACTCTCTGTTAGATTGTATTGTTTATTTTTTTTCTTGATTAAAAATGCGATTAAAATGCTAATACCCATTATAGATTGTTGTGTTTGATATTATGTCTGTTTACTTCATTTGGGGCTATAGAGTGCAATTCTTCGACATCCTCTAAATATTTACCCCTGCAATGTTGCCTATGTATCTTTATGCCAAATATTTGAACTAAAAATATAGTCTTAACCGAATATTACTTAAAGAACAGTGCTTACTAAGTTTTATTTCTGTAAATGTTCCTTTTTATCCATTGTCTTTTATACTTTTGTACAGCGATATAATTACTAATTCACAATATTTATGGAAATATCAACCATCGAAGCATTGCGGAACGGCAATCATAAGGCTTTTGAGGAAGTGTTTTTAGCTTATTTCGATAAGGTAAAATATCTCTTGACTGGGCTTTTGAGGTCAGAAAGTGATGCCGAAGAACTGGCACAAGATATTTTCGTAAGACTGTGGATGAACCATACATCTATAGACCCAAATAAGGCATTTAGTACCTATCTATACACCACTACAAGGAATACAGCTTTAAATTTTCTAAAGCATAAACTGGTCGAAGAAAACTATAAAAATAGCTTCAATAGTTTGGGCGAAGAAGAAACTGAAAGTTCAGACGAAATACTATTTGCAAAAGAAATCAGTCTTTTGGTAGAAATGGCAGTATGTAAGATGCCTGTTCAACGTAGAAAAATGTATCAAATGAGCCGGGAAAAAGGTATTTCCAATAATGAGATAGCCGAAGAACTGGGAATATCAAAGAAAACCGTTGAAAATCAGCTTAGTCTGGCTTTGCAAGAAATCAAACGTGTTATTTCGGCTTTCTTGATTTTCTTCCTTTGACGAAAAAATATCAATTTTAGGTCGGGAGTAGTAAGGCACATGATTGTATATATTGTATAAGTACCCTAAAAGAAAGGAAAGCAATCCCTCGCTCACTGAAAAATCAATACGGGAAGGGTTCAATAACCTTAAATCAAGCAGGGAGTTTGACAACCTGTACCGTTCCGCCAAAGCCCGGAGAGAAGCAGATTGGATAGTCGGTATAAATGCCAGCCTCGCATTAAGTATGGCTGCCGGAAAGAGCAATTACTCCCTCGGCAGGGTACAGACACCGACACTTGCCATGATCTGCCGCCGCTATCTGGACAACAGGGATTTTATAGCCAAACCCTATTACCTGTTACAACTACGGACGACCAAGGCAGGAGAAGAACTCGTCATGACCTGCCGGGAAAAGTATGATACGCCGGAGAAACTCGACATGGCCCGTAAAAAGGTCTATGAAGAAAAGACTGCCAAGGTGGTGCAGGTAGAAAAAAGGCAGGTTTCCGAAGAAGCTCCGCTACTATATGACCTGACCGCCTTGCAACGAAATGCCAATACCAAACTCGGACTGACTGCAGAGCAAACGCTGAACATTGCCCAGAAGCTGTATGAATTCGGTTACATTTCGTATCCCCGCACCGGATGCAGCTATATCACCGAGGACATCTTCGAGCAGGTTCCTTCTCTCATCGCCTTGCTGAAGCAACATCCCCGTTTTGCATGGCATGCGCAGAATCTCTGTAACGGGGCTTTGAACCGGCACTGCGTGGACGATAGCAAGATGACGGATCACCATGCACTAATCATCACGGAGAACTTTCCCGGGAACCTTTCCCTTGATGAGCAGAACATCTACTCCATGATTGCAGGACGCATGCTCGAAGCCTTCTCCGGAAAATGCCTGAAAGAGACGGTGTCTGTACAGGCGGATTGCAGTGATATTTCTTTCGGAATTAAAGGATGCCGGATCAAGGTTCCGGGATGGAGGGGCATCTATAACGAATCCGGTGAAAAAGAAGAAGGGAGCTTGCTGCCCGAATTTAAGGAGGATGAGACTTTGCCCGTTCTCGGTATTGACACATTAGCCAACAAAACCAAGCCGCAGCCGATATTCACCGAGGCGACTCTGCTCGCTGCGATGGAAGGATGTGGCCGGGAATTGAGCGATGAAAAAGAAAAAGAAGCGATGAAAGACTCCGGACTCGGTACACCGGCTACGCGGGCAGGGATTATCGAACTGCTCATTGCCAGACACTATGTGGAAAGAAGCGGACGGTCACTGATTCCCACTCCTAAAGGACTGGAAGTATATGGTATTGTAAAAGAGAAGATGATTGCCAATGTCAGCATGACAGGAAGGTGGGAATGTGAATTGCATGAGATAGAAAGGGGAGAAGTTTCCACAGAGATATTCACGGAGAATATCAACTCCTACGCCCGGCAAATCACCTCTGAACTCCTTGCCCTTAAACTCGACCGTCCGGACTTGCCGCATTGTAAATGCCCCAAATGCGGAGCAGAAACAATTACTATCTTTAACAAGGTAGCCAAGTGCGGCGATCCTGATTGCGGCTTCCTTTTGTTCCGGACATTCAACGGCAGGGAACTGACGGATAACCAGATGCTCCTGCTGCTACAAGGCAAACGCACCGGGTATCTCAGGTTCACCAGCAAGAAAGGGAGAAAGTATGAAGCATCACTGGAACTGGATGACAACTACAGGATAGAAATTACATTCAAGGATAATAAACCTAAAAAATAATTTACCGGCTTATGAAAAGAGAAACAGACGAGATACCGGATGAACTGAATCCGGACTTAATGCTCAATATGACAGCCTCCGAATTACTAATCAAGGTAGCCAAAGGAGAGATTGATATCCAAAAGCTGGTCAGAAAGCAACTCGCTGCCAGAGGAATCGATGACCAACGGAACTGGATCGGATTCGACAAGGCTAAACAATATTGGGAGAAATATAACAAGCCTGCCAAAATCAAGTCTGCCAGAATAAGAAGATAGGCACCCGCTATTCAATCCGCTTATAGGTAAGCCTGCAAATACCGGATTTACAATCAAACAACAAAGGATGGCATGGTTTACGTCATCCTTTGTTGTTTGATTATTTTTTACGAACTAAGGATCGCTTTTATATCGCAAACTTATGTTTCATCACTTCCATTTCCTTGGAAACAGTGGTATCTAAAACTTTTGCATAAATTTTAGTTGTTCGAATATCCGAATGTCCTAACATTTTGGCGATTGTTTCCATTGACACTTTATTTGCCAAGGCTATACATGCAAATGTATGTCTTGCAATGTGAGTCGTCAACTTTTTAGTAATTCCACATACATCGGCAATTTCTTTCAAATAACTGTTCATACGCTGATTGCACGGTACAGGAAGAACCATATTTCTTTGAACACAAATAGGGTGATTCTTATACTTCTCAGCTATTAGAGCAGGAATGTCGAGTAGAGGTATGTGGCACATATTATTTGTTTTTTCACGAGGTTTGCGAATCCAGCTTTCTCCATTAGGATCTTTTGTTATATGTTCAGGACGCAGATGATTTATATCTGTAAACGCTAATCCTGACAGGCAACAAAAAACAAATATATCCCGTACTACTTCTAAACGGGGAATGTCGAACTTTTTTTCCATAATAATATGGAGTTCTTCTTCACTGAGGAATTCTCTGTTAGACTGAGTTTGTTTAAACTTGATTCCATTAAATGGATTATCTGTCATCCATTTATTTGTGAGTGCCAACGTGATAATTTTCTTTAAAATTTTCATGTATTTCACTGCTGCATTTTGAGCACAGTTTTTCTCTGTTTTAATGAAGAATTCAAAATTGCTCACAAATTCATGATTTATGTTACGAAGTGGCATATCATTTACTCTATATTCTTTTTTCATGAATTCCTCGAGATAACGCGATGCCCTTTCATAGCGTAGTACCGTTGCCTTTACTACTTCCTTACCAATAAGTTCCCGGTATTTGGCATTATGTTCTTTAAATACATCCAGTAACATCTTTGGTGCCTGATTATCGCCATAAAATAAATTCTTCAGAATTTCCGCAGTGATAGGCTTGTCATCCTGTTCCAGCTCACGATGAATACGGAGTACGCGGGTACGTACCGTTTCCAGATAGTGATTAAGTTCCAGATACTTTCTGTCCTTACCAATCGCACACTCTCTTTGGGCATTCCACTTGTCAATCTCCACACTACGCTTGACCTGAATTTCTGCACGTTTTCCATTGACGGTTATTCTCAGACAGATAGGAGCTTCTCCGTTCTTCAACAATTTAGCCTTTTTGATGTAAAAAAGGACCGAAAAATAATTTCTCTGCATACTCATACGCTTTAATAGTTTAATGGTTCAAAGTTACTTTTAGAAGCGATGAATAGTATCACGTAAAACGCAGATAATCAACGAATAAAACACCAATTCGGAGGACTAAAATTTGGAGGATTCCAAGTCCTCCGATTTCACCTGTATTAGTTGCTCGAATTCGCGGTAAAATGCAGGTTTGATATAAAAGAAAAAGCTCTGATAAGTTTGATTATCAGAGCTTTATGCAATTTTGCTGTTTTGAAAAGTGATCCGCCTGGGGCTCGAACCCAGGACCCCAACATTAAAAGTGTTGTGCTCTACCTGCTGAGCTAGCGAATCAATCCTTATTTGCGTATCAGTTATTTCCTGATTGCGGGTGCAAAGGTAGTGACTTTTTTTATATCTGCAAGCTTTTGGATGAAAAAAGTTTCATTTATTTTTTAGTATTTTCCTCTGCTGATTGATTATCAGTGACTTCGTACCTGTCATATTTTATTTTTTCTTTGTTGATAATGAAACGCTGATAATAGGACAACATCAAAGTGGTGAGTGGGAGTGCTATGATCATGCCTAGCATTCCGAGTAAAGATCCCCAAATGGAAAGGGATAAGAGAATAATAGCAGGGTTGAGTCCTGTGATCTTTCCCATAATTCGAGGGACAAGGAAACCGTCTTGAATGGCCTGGACAACGATGAATACAATAAGAGCACCTGCCAGAATTACCCAGAAGTTTTCACCGGTATCGGCAGCCTTAAGGATGGCAAGTACGATGGTGGGCAGGAAGCCGATGATTTGTAGGTAGGGTACCATGTTGAGTGCTCCGATAAATAGCCCTAAAGCAATGGCCATCGGGAAATCAATGATCAGGAATCCAATGCTGAACAAAATCCCTACACAAAAAGCAACAAAGGCTTGCCCACGGAAATAACGGTTCATGCCATCCTGAATATCATTCACCAGATTGGAAGCAAAAGTACGGTATTTACCCGGAAGCAAGTGTAGCCAGCCTTCGGCTATAGACTCATAGTCGAGCAGAATAAAAACTACATATAATAGAATAATGAAAGAAGCAAAGACACTAAACAGGATATTGATGGATTCCGCGACAAGGGCCCAGAGTTTAGGGACCGTTTCTTTAATGGTATTCATTATATTCTCTTCACTCAGGATACGGTTGAGTGCCTGAAGGTCAATGTGCTTGTGGATAAACTCCGAAAGAGTAGGAGGGACAGTGCCGGAACTGTAGGCACCATTGGTCAGATAGGTTACCAGTAGATCGTTCATGCGTCCCATTTCGGCAAGCATGGGAGGCACCAGCAGATAGAAAAGGGAAATACCCACTATGGTAATACTGAACAACGCGCAGAAAATAGAAATGATTCTACTTTTGAAACGTAATTTGTACTGGAAGAATTTGACGAGTGGGTAAATCATATAAGCGATGAGCCATGCTACGAAAAAAGGTAGCAATACACCGCTGAGCCTTTTAAAAAGTATGAGTAATCCCACAATGAGCGCACAGCAGATAGAACCGCGTATGAAACTATCAAATGTAATTTTTTTCCTTTCCATGATAACCTGATATTTGATGTGCGACCTCATCGGTATGACTTGGCTTTACTGCCGTGAGGTCCTTATGATTTTTCTCGATCTTCTTGTAAAGCGCGTTGGTAACATTCCCGACAGAGCGGCTCGTATTGGGCTGTTTCCCCCAGTAAAACTTGTTTGTCATTCTTCACGGTACGGTGTGAAAAAGAAGCCAACTGTCCGCATTTCACGCAGATGGCATGTACTTTCGAAACTTCGTCGGCAATAGCGCATAGAGCGGGCATCGGGCCAAAAGGAACTCCTTTGAAATCCATGTCCAATCCGGCTATAATGACACGCACTCCGTTATTGGCCAGTTGATTGCATACATCTATCAATCCACTGTCGAAGAACTGTGCCTCGTCGATGCCTACTACATCTATTTCGGATGTAAAGAGCAAAATGCTTGCAGAAGAGTCAATGGGTGTGGAGGAAATGGAATTACTGTCGTGTGAAACAACGTCGCCTTCCGAATAGCGGGTGTCAATGGCAGGTTTGAATATCTCTACACGTTGACGAGCGAACTTAGCCCGCTTCATGCGGCGAATCAACTCTTCCGTTTTTCCGGAAAACATAGAGCCACAAATTACTTCGATTCTTCCTCTTCTTCTAGTCTCTTGTATATGATCTTCTGAAAATAATACCATGCTGATGTATGTTATAATTGCTTGCAAAAGTAATAGTTTTATTGGCTTCTCAGTGTTTTTTCATTATTTATTTCTACATTTGCCAAGTCATTCAAAGAGAAATTCAGATGTAGATATGCAAGCATTGCTGAACGACATAGAGCTGGATATTCAGGAGCTTAAGTACCTGATGGAAATCATTTCACGCGAACCGGATTCCGTTTTGCGCGGAGTGGCACGAAGAAATATTGTGCAAATGCGAGGACGACTGGATGCATTATTGGAGCTGTTGGATGCAAAGCCTGTGATAGCGGCCGACGCTTCTGAAAGTCCGGAGAACAGACCTGTAACGGAAACAATAGAGGTTGTGGAAATCCCGGCTTTAAAAGAAACTGTGGCTGACATTCCAGAAGAAAACGAAGAAGCCGCAGTAGCAGAAGACTCCCAGGAGGCAGTCGAGCCTGGGCCGTTGAGTTTGTCTGAAGCGGTTATCGAACAGGTACCTACTGTGGAACTTGATCCTGTGGCTGATGAAAAAGAAGAAGTATTCGAATCGGTATCGGTTCCACAATCAGAGGAACCGACTGTGAAAGTTGAGACTAGAGTGGCTTCTTCACCCATCTTGGCCGAACGTATCAAAACTGCAGGTGATTTGCGTCGTTCGATCAGCTTGAATGATTCGTTTCGCTTCTCCCGTGAATTGTTCGGAGGAAGTATGGAACAGATGAATAATGTGTTGCATCAGATTGGTGAAATGAGTTCATTGGATGCAGCTCTTGTTTTTCTGTCTTCAAAGATCAAGGTCGATGAAGAAAATGAAGCTATGAATGATTTTGTAGAGCTTCTCAGGAAACATTTTATATAATGAATATTTGAAGAGAGATATGGGAAAACTATATGTGGTACCGACACCGGTCGGAAATTTGGAGGATATGACATTCAGAGCTATTAAAGTTCTGAAGGAGGCCGACTTGATTCTGGCTGAAGATACCCGTACTTCCGGAATCTTGCTGAAACACTTTGAAATTAAAAATGTAATGCAATCCCACCATAAGTTTAATGAACATAAAACGGTGGAGAGTGTTGTTAATAGAATAAAGGCAGGCGAAACAATCGCTTTGATTTCGGATGCTGGAACGCCGGGAATCTCTGATCCGGGCTTTCTTGTGGTTCGTGAATGTGTACGTAACGGTATCGAGGTGCAATGTTTGCCGGGTGCTACAGCTTTTGTTCCGGCATTGGTTGCGTCGGGATTGCCAAACGAGAAATTTTGTTTCGAAGGCTTTTTGCCTCAGAAGAAGGGGCGCATGACAAAGTTAAAATCACTGGTAGATGAACACAGGACGATGGTATTTTATGAATCACCCCATCGTTTGTTGAAGACGTTGACACAGTTTGCCGAATATTTCGGGCCTGAGCGCCAAGTGTCTGTATCTCGTGAGATTTCAAAGATTCACGAAGAAACGGTTCGCGGCACTTTGAGTGAACTGATAGAACACTTTACCGCTATCAACCCTCGGGGCGAGATTGTGATTGTACTTGCAGGAATAGACGATTAATAATAACTTCATTTAAAAACGTAAAATGTAATCGTATGAAAAAGTTAGCAATTTTATTAGTATGCGCAGCTATGTTGGCTTCGTGTAACGGCCTGGGTGGTGGAAGTAAAGACCTGAAGGCAGAAAATGATTCTCTTTTGATGGAGTTGACCCAGAGGAACGCCGAATTGGATGAAATGATGGGTACTTTCAATGAGGTTCAGGAAGGATTCCGTAAAATAAATGCAGCCGAGAGTCGCGTAGATTTGACTCGTGGAACTATCTCTGAGAACTCTGCTACTGCAAAACAGCAAATAGCATCTGATATCGAATTCATCACAAAACAGATGGAAGAGAACAAGGCACAGATCGCTAAATTGCAGGCTATGTTGAAGAGTAGTAAGAATAATTCGGCACAGCTGAAGAAGGCTGTTGAGTCTTTGACTCAGGAATTGGTTGCCAAAACTCAACGTATTGAGGAACTTCAGGCTGAATTGGCTTCTAAGAATATCCGTATTCAGGAATTGGATGCCGCTGTAACCGGTCTGACTGCTGATAAAGAATCGTTGGCTGCCGAGAACGAAGCAAAAGCCAAGACCGTAGCTGAGCAGGATAAAGCAATTAATAGCGCATGGTTTGTGTTCGGTACCAAGTCGGAACTTAAGACTCAGAAGATTCTAGAAAAAGGAGATGTGCTGAAAAGTGCCGATTTTAACAAGGATTATTTTACTCAGATTGATATCCGTACTACTAAGGAGATTAAGTTATATTCAAAACGTGCTGAGTTACTCACCACTCATCCTGCCAAATCTTATGAACTGGTTAAAGATGATAAGGGCCAGTTGACTCTGAAGATCACAAACCCGAAAGAATTCTGGAGTGTATCTAAGTATTTGGTTATCCAAGTTAAGTAAATTGTATAAAATAATTATAGCTGATAAGGGCACGGATTGCACAGCAAGTAGTCCGTGCCTTCTTTTTGAACTGTACCCGATACTTTAATATGAAATATAAGAACCTGTTTTTTGATTTGGATGATACTCTTTGGGCCTTTTCTCAAAATGCGTATGATACGTTTGAGGAAGTTTATGACAAATATAGACTGGGACAGTATTTCGATTCGTTCTCTCATTTTTATTCTCTTTACCAAAGACGGAATACGGAGCTGTGGGTTGAGTACGGAAACGGACAGGTGACTAAAGAGGAACTGAACCGACAGCGTTTTTTATATCCTTTACAAGCTGTTGGTATAGATAATGAAATGCTTGCAAAACGTTATTCTGATGATTTTTTCTCGATCATTCCTACTAAAAGTCGGTTAATGCCGTATGCAGAAGAGGTACTTTCGTATTTGGCACCCAAATATAATCTATATATTCTTTCAAATGGCTTTAGAGAGTTGCAATTCCGCAAGATGCGTTCGTCAGGTATCGATACCTATTTTAATAAAATAATTCTTTCGGAGGATCTGGGGGTGATGAAGCCTTGGCCGGAAATATTTTATTTTGCTTTGTCGGCTACACAGTCCGAACTGCGTGAATCGCTAATGATAGGTGATAGTTGGGAAGCGGATATTACAGGTGCCAATGGCATAGGGATGCATCAGGCTTATTATAATGTGTCTGGGCGTGCCGATTTTCCGTTCCGTCCTACTTATTTAGTGACTGATTTGAAAGAGTTGATGGAACTATTGTAACATTTATAGATATATTGTATTTTTGCGTTCAATATAGAACGCATAAAAATACAACTATGGACACTCTCTTACCTTTCGCTTTACTCTGTTTTACCTCTTTCTTTACGTTGACTAACCCCTTGGGAACAATGCCTGTCTTTTTAACCATGACCCATGGTATGACTGATAAGGAGCGACAAGCTGTTGTTCGCCGTGCTACTTTCGTTTCGTTTATCACTTTAATGGTATTTGTTTTTGCCGGACAATTCCTTTTTAAGTTCTTTGGTATTTCTACCAATGGATTCCGTATTGCAGGTGGGGTTATCATTTTTAAGATTGGTTTTGATATGTTGCAGGCCCGGTATACTCCAATGAAATTGAAAGACGAAGAGATTAAAACTTATGCGGATGATATTTCGATTACTCCACTTGCCATACCGATGCTTTGTGGTCCGGGCGCAATAGCAAATGCTATCGTGCTGATGGAAGATGCCCATACGATTGAGATGAAGGGAACGCTAATTGGCATTATTGCTTTGATTTATTTTATTACTTTTCTGATATTGCGCGCTTCTACCCGATTGGTCAAAGTGTTGGGCGAAACGGGAAACAATGTGATGATGCGTTTGATGGGGCTTATCCTGATGGTGATTGCAGTCGAGTGTTTTGTTAGTGGATTACACCCGATATTGGTAGGTATCTTGAAAGAGGGGCTGCTTTAAATAAAGAATTGGATATTATTTAAGAAATAAAATGCCCGGATTACATAGTGCAATACGGGCATTCTTTTCGATTGGGTCAATACTTTAGAAAGTATTCTTTTAATTAGCGGCTACCACCGGCCCACCAAACTGGATCGGTATATACATACTGACCGTTTCCGAAGGCTGCTTCTACGTTCGGGTTTGCACTTACGTCATCTGCTCCATAAGGTGCGCGAAGCGGGAATTTATAGGGATTGTCTAGTTTGATATACTCTTCACCCATTGCTTTCAAACGACGTACATCGTTGTAACATTCTGTTGTTTCGCCGAAAGCTCCAAGGAATGCAATATATTTCTGTACCATTACCTCTTTTACCGGATTGGCATCGAACAATGGTTTTACATTGTTTGTGAAATACTCTTCTGCTTCAGTAGCTGTAATCGCTTTAGTAGTTTCTTTAACACCTCCATAACTTTTTACTGTAGGGGCGTTGAATGCAGCTGAAACTCCTGTTTCGGCATTTGCAATGGCTGCTACTACAGCATCTTTTAAAGCATTGGCCGCCTCGTCCTTTCTATTTAACCGAGCTAATGCTTCAGCTTTCAGGAAGAGTAACTCATGATAGCTCATAAGTAAGGTCGGGCATGTTTGTGAGTATACGAAGATAGGAGTGTTATATTCGTATTTAACAGACTCTGCCGTACCATTGTCTGCCATCAGGAATCTCGGATCATCAGCACCTGTAACTTGGATAGATACAGCATTTTCGTTTTCAGTTAACTTACCTTGTCCGATACAGAAGATGCGGCGTAATCTCGGGTCATTGCGTTCTATTAGCTTGTCAGCGTAACTTTTACTTGCAGCCAATCCGTCGCGACTCCATTGGAAGTCAAATAGAGGATTTAAGTTTGTTGCACTATAGATAGAGAAAGCAGCCTGTTCTTCAATAGATGTATATGATTTGTCTACATATTCCAGAATTTTTTGCAAATCGGCATCTTTTGAGGAGGAACGGGCTAATAGTCGCATTGTATAACGTGCTTTCAATCCATAAGCGAGCTTTAGCCATGCTTCGCCATCACCTTTATATATAAAGTCATATTCTCCAATTTCATCACTTTTATCGCCTTTGGGAAGATCGGTAATTGCAGCATCCAGATATTCCATAATAGCAGTATAAATAGCTTCCTGTTTGTCTAATTCCGGAGTCAGAAACTGAGGTTGTCCGTTTGCTAATTCGGGAAGGGCAGCCTGGCTGAAAGGAGTGTCACCGAATGAGTCTGCGATCAGTCCGGCATTAATTGCTGCCAATACTTCACCGATACCTTTTGTCGTATAATTGCCCGTGACTTCATTAGAACTGATATTAATAGCGATACGTGCATTCTTCAGTGTAGAGTATAAATTACCCCATACATTGTTAAAAGTAGAGGATGCCGAGGGCTCTCCGTTACGTTTCTCCGCATTTGCCAATTGGTTATCCACTCCAACCATATGTTCTACATAAGTAGAATAATATGTATTAAAGTCACCTCCGATGTTGCTAAATGCGGTTGCTGTGATTACATCCGCCAAAATGAATTTGGCAGGAACACTGGTTGTATGGTCTTTGTCTTTATTGATGTTGTCCATTGTGTCTTCCGAGCAGGAAGCAAATGCAACGGAAATCAATGCCACAGACAAGATACCTTTTGATAAATTAAATATTGATTTCATTTTTGTCCTTTTTAGAATTTAACTGTAATACCAAAACCATAGCTTGATGTTCCCGGAAGAGAGAAACGCTCAAAGGCACCGGCCATGTTGTTGTTTCCCTGTGATGATTCGGGGTCAATACCATTATCCATTTCTGACCAAAGCAACAGGTTACGTGCAAAGACATTCACTGTAACTCCTAAATAAGATTTATTCAGTACCGGATAGCTGAGGGCGATTTCACGTAGTTTCAGGAATGAAGAACCATATACTCCGGCCTCAGAGATTGTACTCAGTCTGTCGAAATAGTTATAAGCATTTTCACCGCTGATTTTAATATCGTTGGGTGCATAAGAACCGTCGGCTAATTGTTTAACGGCCGGTTTCTCAAAGTAGAAGTGATCTGCTTTACGATAGTTTGCTGATTTCTGAGTAACACCGTAATAATCGAGTGTTGAAACAGATCCGGCATACATGCATCCACCTTGTTTCCAATCGAGTACGGCCGAAAGACGGAATTTGTAGAATTCAAATGTTGTATTGAAGCCCATTCTGAAGTCCGGAGATACATTCCCTAATACTCTGTTTTCACCTAATGTCGGCATACCGTTTTCGTCTACGACAATCTGGCCTTCCTCGTTTCTTTGATAGCTTGTACCATAGATAACCGGGAACTTGTCTCCTGCGCTCAAACGTACCTGCGGATCAACAAAACCTCCTAACATGATGCTTGATACACCGGGCGCCAGTTTATCAACGTAGTTATCGATTTTTGAGAAGTTAAATGCGAAATCCCAGTTGAAGTTCTTTGTCTGAATTGGGTTCACACTCAAAGTGATTTCGTGTGAATTGGTATGTACGGAACCACCATTGGTGATCAATTCGCTATATCCGGTAGAAGTAGCCAAGGGTACTTCGAAAATCTGATCTTTCACATTCTGGCGAGAATAGGTGTAATTCAGTGAGATCAAACCATTCCAGAAGCTGAAGTCTGCACCGATTTCGTATGATTTGGTGTTTTGGGGTTTCAGATTCGGATCATAAATCTTGTAGTATGGGATATATGAGCTGATTGATCCGATAGGATATTGTATAGGAGTACCTGATGAGAATCCGCCGCCGTAAACCGGTGTTTTATAGTAAGAAGGATAATAGGTACCTGCCTGACCTACTTCTGCATAAGAAGCACGGATTTTACCATAAGTCAAAACATCGTTCTTCAATGCTTCCAGTTCGGTAAAAATGAAACCGAGTGAAACTGAAGGATAAGTGAATGAACGGTTGTTGCGTGGCATAGACGAAACAATATCATTGCGGACAGTTGCATTCAAATACAACATGTTACGGTATGCTAATGAAATGTTACCGAAATTACCAACGGTACGCTCGCGATGGTAGCTTCCGGTAGAAGAGTATACAGACGCGTTTGCGATATGATTCCATCCCGGGAAATTGAAATTGTTACCCAGGTTGTCTTTGTATTTTGAAGAATTATCGACTAATTCATTACCGTATAATACGTTTAAATCAAGTTCCGGAGTGATTTTCCAGTCATAAGTAACAGTTAACAATGAATTTATTTCATTGTTTGTAACGCTCTGCTCTTCAATGCTACCTGTTCCGTTGGAGTGTCCATATCCCCATGTGTCAGTATAGTTAGTGGTATAAGCATCGGTACCTAACTGGTATTTTACATCCAGTTTATGATTTTCTGTACCGAAATCGGTAGAATACTTAGCGAACGCATTTCCAAAGAAACGTTGAGTACGTTCTTTAAAAGAGTTGTTTTCAACTGCCCAATAAGCACCGTCGAAACCGCCTGTAGAACGGTATGTATTTTGAGTATAAGGATCTCCGTCTATGTGTGAAGGAATACCGCCTAAATCATAGCTTGACGGTGCACCGTATACCGTTGCCATGATACCATTGTTGGCACCGGTCTGTTTTTTGATTTTAGAATAAACGAAGTTTCCGTTGAAACCAGTTGACCAATTCTTGCTCAGTTGAGCTTGTGCAGTCAGTTTTGCATTATAACGATCCATACCGGTTGAAGGTACAATACCGTTTGCTGTAGTGCTACCTAATGACAAAGAATAACTTCCTTTATCAAGGCTTTGTGCTACGTTTGCACTGCTGTTCCAGGTAACACCTGTATTGAAGAAATCTTTAGCATTGTCGTATGCACGGGGAGTAGCCCATGGGTCCAGTCCTGCCTTGGCACGTTGGTCTACATAATATTGTCCCTGATGCTTTCCGAATTTCTGAGTGTAACTGTTGTCTGTGTTACCACCATATTTAGGGTCATTGGCAAGTTCTGAAATCAGAGGTCCCCATGAACGAGAGTCAGACGGGCTAAAAGCACCGTTGAATCCTTGTGCGAATTCTTTTTGGAAATCGGGCATGGTAGAGACCTTATCGAATGAAAGACCTGTATTGATTGTAACTTCCGGTTTACCTTTACGTGCGCCTTTACCGCTCTTGGTGGTGATTACTACCACACCGTTTGA
>OKRR01001376.1_pt1 | contig 21809 bp, 21 predicted proteins | sample 1601211 | NCBI WGS metagenome assembly OKRR01 (sample SAMEA3541525, study PRJEB24748) | human gut metagenome | biome: human gut; feature: human-associated habitat; material: faeces | place: China | collected 2012
TTACCGAATTTGCAGCGAATGTCAATTTTTTATCGTTAAGAAATTTAGCTAGCAACGAACTATTTTTTACTATATAAATTATTTTTTAGAAAGGAATTTTTCTATTATGAATAAAAATAAAGCCTTCTCCCTAATAGAAGTCATAGTTTCAATATTTATTTTAATTTTGGTCTTGGTACCAAGTATAAAATTGAATATACAACAAATAAAAACATATTCTAAAATAAGAAATGCTGATAGGGAATTACATTTTTTTACTTCTCTGAATAATTATTTAAAAGCAGAAAACATAACAAGTTCGCACTTAGAATTTAATAATTATTCTGATTTTGTAACAACATTTAATAGTTTTGGAAATTCTTTTCAAAATCTTAAAAATAAAAATTTTAAAATAGTAATAGATGTAGAAAAAACAGAAGTAGATTTTTCAAATAGGAAAGAAAAGGCAAGTTTAATTAAGGTGGAATATAGAGGAGATAAAAAGATTTATAAAAATACGCTTTTAAAATTTGAGGAATAAAATGTATATAAACAAAAATAAAGGATTATCATTTATTGAAATTATAGTAGCAGTAACAATTTTACTAGCAGTAAGTTTTGCTAGTTTAGTTACATTCTATTCTATGAACAAAAGTTTTTTAGTTATGAATAGCACATACAAAAGAGAGAAAGAACTTATAACTTTTAGAGATTTATTGACAAGTCATATAAAATGGAATGAAAGTGTTGAGATAAGAGTTACTAATATTTCAAAATCTAATCCTATTAACAGTTTAGGAGATTTATTTTTAAAAGCTGGTGAAAAAGAAGGGAATTTATTGGTATTAAAAATAAAAAACTATAATATAAATGAAAAGAAAAAAGAAAAATATTATAGATGTTTTCTATTTTATGAAGATAAAGCCAGTTTGAGCTATTTTGATGATAGTAATATACATTCTCTTATAAATATTTTTAGTGGAACAGTGATTTTAGAAAATTGTTCTGGAAAATTCATAGTTGAGAATAATATTTTAAGAGTGTATTTAAAAGATGAGCAAAAAGGAAAAGAATATGAAGAAATATTGTACTATGAACAAAAATAAAGCCTTTATTTTTTTACAAGTTATTATTATTTCTTTTCTATTTATTAGCCTAACTTTATTTATACAAATTCTTCTAAATAGTAGATTTAACCTATATAAAACTGATGTTAAGACACAAGAAAGTTTTCAAGACTATGATTTTTTAGATGAGATAATTAAACAAGAATTTAAAAATATAGAAGAAAAAATTAATAATAGAGAAATTAAAGATGTAACAGAGTATATAACTTTGTCAAAAGATGAGGAAAAACTTTTTTTGATAGATGATTACAATAAAAGGATATCTTTTGGAGGATACAAATTATTGGAAGATGAAAAAGGAAAAAATTATTATAGTTATTTAAAAGATAAAATAAAGGGAATGTACAAACCTAAGGTTAATGTACATTTTGTTAAGGGTATAAAAATTGCAGATAAAGTTTATTCAATATTTGCAACAGTGGAATATGAAATAGGGAGTTCAAGAGAGCCAGATACTTTATATAATGGAGTTTTGACAAGGATGTGGATAAAAGAAAATGTTTAAAAAGATTTTACCTTTAAGCCATATTGATGAAGTTGAAAATAAAGGAAAAAATACTATTCTCAAATTAGAGAATAAATTTTTTTCTGTTTTTAAAATTCAAGTTGAAAGCATAATAAATGAGGAAGACAGAATAGAAAAGATTGAGGACAGATTGGAAGTTATATTTCCAAGATATAATTCAGATGATTTTGTATTGAGATATGAAATTATAAAAAAGGATAGGAAAAAGGAAAGTATAGCCGTTTATTTGTTAGATTTATCACTTTTAAATGACTATATTATTGATGATATGAAGGACTATGGTTTTATTTCAATTATTCCTTCTTTTTTTGTATGTAGAGAGAAAAAGAGTTCTAATCATTATTTTAACTTTGATGTCAGTGAAACTATGCTAGTTGTAACAGAGTATATAAACAATAATATTCTTGATATTTCAACTTTTAAACTATCAAAATCTTCTTTCAATGAGTATGAAGAAGAAGTTGATATTGAAGATAAATATAGCATAGTAAGTACATATTTAACAAATATTGAAGATGATATAGAAATTGTTTTTACTGGTGATAAGATAAATTTTAATGAATTAGATTTAACAAATAAAAATTATTCATATTTTGATGTTGAGAGTTTAGATTTTACTAAATATCTTAATTTTCTACCTGATGACATAAAGAATAAATATTCTCTATACTATGTAAATACAAAATATTTCTATTTTCTTTTGATAATTTCAATTTTAACAGTCTTATCAACAATAATACTTTATCAGAATATCCATAAGTCAGAAGAAAAATTAGACCAATTGGAGATAGAAAGTTCAAGCCTTGAAGATGAAATAAATGAAGCAAGAAATGAAATGGAAGAAATTGAAAAACAACATAAGGAATTATTGGAATTTATAGAAAAAGAAGAATATAAAGATTTTAAAATAAGTTCCTTTTTAGAAGAATTAAGCTATTTATGCCCTAATGGAGTGAAAATTTCTTCAATAGAATATGATGAAAATAAAATTTTTAATATAGAGGGAAGTACAGGAAAAATCGATAATGTAGTTAAGTTTTTAGAGAATATAACAAAATCTGAAAATTTTAAATTATATAACTATGACTATATTTTAAGAAAAGAGAATGAAATTGAATTTAAACTTGAAGTTAAATATTTTTAAATTTTAAATAGATAAGTACAATAGATATAGTAAAAATAGTTCATTATTAGTTATTTTTCAATAAATTAATTTTTCTTGAAAGCATAGTTAAATAACTTTTAAATGAAACTACTGCGACGTCCATTAATGTTTGGAGAGCCTTTGTGGAGCTCGAAAAACATTAATGGCTGTCAAGTAGTTGATTATATTATAATAAAAGAAAATTTATATATTTTTAATTTCAAGAAAAATTTACTATTATCTGCTCATAATTTTTGTTACCATTTCTTTTAATGTAGGCACAACTTCTTCTTCAAACCAAGGATTTTTCTTTAACCATCTAATGTTTAAAGGTGAAGGGTGAACTATTGGAAAAAATTTGGGTAAATATTCCTTATAGGCATGAACAGTATCTGTTAAATTATCCTTTAGCTTGCCTTTCAAATAAAATCCTTGAGCATATTTTCCAACTAATATAAAAAGCTCAACATCAGGTAGCAATTCTAAAATTTTATTATGCCATTTATCTCCAAAATCTTTTCTTGGAGGTAAATCTCCATTTTTCCCCTTTCCTGGATAATAAAAATCCATAGGTATGATAGCAAGTAAATTAGAACTATAAAAAGTTTTTTCATCTATTCCTGTCCAAATTCTTAACTTATCTCCACTCTTATCTTTCCAATATAGTCTATTTTCCTGAGCTTTTATTCCAGGTGCTTGTCCTACTATAACTATTCTAGCTTCTTTAGGTGCAGAAAAAAGAGGATCTATTCCCTGTTCTGTATATTTTTTATTTTCTTCATCATTTTTTATTTCTTCAATAAGCTTTTTTAATTTTTCATCTCTATTCATTTTTTCACTCCTAGTTGTTTTCTATAACTTCCTTTAATATCTTATATGATTTTTTTAATTGTTCTAATTTTAGCATATAACTTACTGCAATTATTTCATCAGGATTAAATTTTTCTTTAATTTCTTTCCAAGTTTTAGCCATTGTTTCTTTTGCTCCCATTAAGTTTATTCCCATTCTTGATTTTAAAAATATTTTTTCAGCAGAACTTAAATTTAAGTTTTCCTCAAAATTTTCATCAACCAAAGGATACAAACCTTTTTCATCTCTCAATAATCTAATTGAACCTTGTTGGGCAACAGTATATAACTTTTGAGCTTCTTCATCTGTGTCAGCTCCATGAGCTAAAACTCCTAATATAAAATAAGGTTCTTTTAAATATTTTGAAGGTTTAAAATGTTTTCTATATATTCCAAGAGCTTCTTCACACATAGCAGGTGCAAAGTGAGTGGCAAAAGAATAAGATAAACCTAATTCTGCTGCAATATATGCTGAACTTGTAGAGCTACCCAAAATAATTATAGGAACATTAGTATTAATTCCTGGGTTTGCAATAACCGTCCCTTGTTCTTCTTCAGAACCAAAATATCTTTCTAATTGTAAAATATCAGCCATAAAATGATGAATATCTGCATAATGTTGTCTATATATTAGTCTGGCAGTTTCTCCATCTGTTCCAGGGGCTCTACCTACACCTAAATCAACTCTATTGGGATATAGAGTTTCTAAAGTTCCATAAGTTTCTGCTACTTGTAAAGGAGAATGATTTGGTAACATTACTCCACCTGCACCTACTCTTATCCTTTTAGTATTTGATAAAATATATTGGATTAATAGTGCAGTTGCAGAACTGACAACACCTCTAAAATTATGATGTTCCGCTACCCAATATCTATAGTAATCTAAATTTTCTAATATTTTTCCTAATTCTACTGCTCTATTTATAGCTTCTATTGTAGTTTCACCTTGAAATTGAGGAACTAAATTCAATGCTGAAACTTTTACTTTTTTATTTTCCATTATTTTCCTCCTAATCTTAACCTTATAAATATAGTATAACTTTTTAAATTTTTGTCAATAAAAAACTACACCCTAAATTTAAGGTGTAGTACAAAAATTACTTTTTATTTATATACCAATTATAAGCATTATTATACATTATATTTTTTAGTTCTTCTTCTGAAAAATTATCTAACATTAAATCTATATGACTTTTAGAAAAAACTTTTTCTTTATCAACTCTAGTAGAAGGTAAATCTGTTCCAAACATTAATGAAGTTGGGTTTAATTCATGTATGTTTTTTAAAACAGGAATTGGGTCAAAATCAAGACGACCAAAACCAGTAGCTTTTATTTTCACATTATTTTTAGCCAGAATATAAAGAGAGTCAATAGCTTCTTTTCTTAAACCTATATGATCAATAGCTAAACGAGGTATTTCTAATAACTTATTAATTATTTCTGAAATATTTTTAGGATTGATTTGAATTTCAACACTCCAATTACATAGTTGATAAATTCTCTTAGAAAACTTAATAATATCATCTATATCTGTTGAATTTCCTCTAAAAATATTGAAACGAACCCCTGCAACACCTTTTTCATTTAAATCTAATATCTTTTCATCATTTGTTTCAATTGGAAGATTAATAATAGCTCTAAAATCTTTTTTACCATCTTTTTTAAATTCGTTAAGAACTTCTAAATATTCTAAATCATTTCCTTGAAATGAGCCAGAAATAATAGCTCCACCTATACTATTTATAAATAAGTTTTCAGTTCTGTTTTTATAATCTTCATATGTAAATAAATCTGGGAGATAACCGTTATTTGCTTCTAAATGATATTTATTATCTATAATATGAAAATGAGAATCAAAAATTTTTATTAGTGTTTTTTCCATTTTATCCACCTCTATTTTATATTAAAAATTGAAAAATTAAACTTCCTATTAAAAGTACAATAGCACCACCAATTCTAGAAGATATTTGAGCATAACTCATTAATTCCATCCTTTTAGCAGCACCTAAAACTGCTAGATCTCCTGCTCCACCCATATTTGCCATACATAAACCACCAGTAATAGCACTTTCTACTGGATAAAATCCTACAAGCAAACCAAATAGACCACTTCCTATACAACAACCTAGTACAATTAAAATAACAACTATTATATTTTCTAAACTTAAAACTCCTAACATTTCTTCAAAATTTATTAATGTAATTCCACAACCTGCCATTTGTATCCAAATTAATTTACTAGCACAAAATTGTTGGCATTTTTGTAGAGCTGTCTTTAAATTTTCTGGAACTAATTTAAATACATTTGCTAATGTAGCAAATATTATTAAATATGCAAATTCAGGGATAACAATTCCCATAAATTTTGGAAGAATTTTCTTAGCAAAGAATAATGAAAAAATATAAAAACCAGCTGTTAAAAAAATAGAAGCAGCTATATCATCCATAGTAATATTAATATTAGATTTTTCTTCTGTTTCTATATTTTTGCCACTTTTTACTAATTCACCATTTCCTGTAAATTTTGGAAATATATTTCCTATAACATTTAAAATGACTGCAAAAATAACTGCAACAATATTTCCAACAGCAAGAATAGCTAAGGCAAATGATAAATATGCTGATGCATCTTGACCTGTTACTTCTGAATAAACTTTAGCCATTGGGATAGCACCTGCACCTGCTCCACCACCCATAATAGGTAATACATATGCTGTTAATATTTCAATAAGATTTTTTTTGAAAAATATTCCACCAATTATACCAAATATTCCAGCTCCTAATATAGAAGCTAACATAGTAGGAACAAATAAAGTACTTGATTTTACTAACAACTTTCTATCTAATCCCAATATATTTCCTACAACTATGAAACAGATAAATAAATTTAAAATACCATAACCATTCATCCAACCAGCTGAAATTTCTTTTACACTTTCAGGAAGTATACTATAATAAGTTAATAAACCACAAATAAGAAAAGTTAAAATTGCTCCACCACCACAATATAAATTCCAAATAGGTATACGCTCTCCTATTTCTCCTAAAATAATCCCTAATGTGAATAATACGGCGATACCACCTATAATCTGATTTGGAATTAAATTGAACCAAGCAGAAATAAAAATAATTATAGCAAAGAAAAAGAAAATATGAAGTTCCATTCCATAAAATTTTATTTTTTTCATTTGACCTCCCTAAAAAATAAGGAGAAGTAATTTAAATTATCACTTCCCCTTAGAATATTTACTTTAATAAAAGCAATCTTTTAAATTGTTATAAAGTATAAGGTTTAATTTTTCTTACAACATCAAGTATAGTTCCATCTCTTGCTTCAACAATAGCAACAACTTTATCTTCCCATTTTAAGTCAGAAGGAGTTCCTACAAGAGAGTAAGCTTTATTTTTCAATTCTTCAATAGATACATGTTTAATTCCAGCCTTATCAAGACATTCAACTAAATCTTGTCTTAGAGGGTTTACTGCTATACCATAGTCAGTTACCAATATATCAACACAATCTCCTGGTGTAGTAATAGTTACAACATTTTCACAAACAGTAGCCATACGACCACGAGTTAAAGGAGTAACTATAATACAACATTTACTTCCAGCTGATGTGTCAGGGTGTCCTCCTGGTGCTCCTCTTAATACTCCATCAGAACCTGTTATAACATTTACATTGAAATTAGTATCTATTTCTAATGCACTTAATACTACGAAATCTAGCATATTAACAAATGCTCCCTTATTTGCAGGATTAGCATATTGACTAATACTAATTTCATGGTGATTAGGATTTTCAGCTAGATGTTTTACAGCACCTAAATCAAAGTTTTGTGTATCAAAGATATGATTTACTAATCCCTTATCCATTAATTCACAAATTGAATTTGTTACTCCTCCAAGAGCCATGTTCATTTTTATTCCTTTTTCACGCATATGATTTTCTAAAAATCTTGTTGCTGCAAGTGAAGGACCACCTGCTCCTGTTTGGAATGAAAAACCATCTTTAAAATATGGAGTAGCAGCTATAATATTTGCAACATTTTCTGCCATCATTAATTCTCTTGGATTATCAGTCATTCTTGCTTCTTTTGTTTGGATTTTTTTATTATTTCCTATTTCATCAACCACTACAACACAATCTACATTTATTGCATCCACTGAGCAAGGAACATTAGGATAAAGAACTAAGGTATCAGTTATTATTACTGTATGGTCAGCATATAATGGGTCATGCATTCCGAATCCCATAGAACCGAAATCATTTTTTCCACCTGTCCCCTTTGAATTTCCTTGATTATCAGAAGTAGATGCTGCCATAAATGCTATATCTATATGAACTTCTCCAGCTTCAATAGCTCTTGGTCTACCACCATGGCTTCTTATTATTGCAGGAGTTTTTAGTTTTCCAGCAGAAACTACTTCACCAATTCTTCCACGAATACCAGAAGTTTGTATTCCTATAATTTTTCCTTGTTCTATATAATCAGCTATTAAATCTTGTGCATCTCCCAATGAAGTAGCTGCAACAGTTAAATCTTTTAACCCCATTTCTTCAATAAGAACTTTTGTTACCATAGACATAACATAGTCTCCATTTCTAAGTTCACTATGAAATGAAATTGTCATACCATCTTTTGCTCCACATCTTTCACAAGCTTCACGAATACTAGAACAAAGTTTACTGTCAACTGGTTTTTCAAATATTTTAGTTGTAGGAGCAGCTTTTTTTACATATTTCCCATCCATATAAAATTTACCTTGATAAACTTCTTTACCATTTTTTAAAAATTCGTCTGGAATTTCTCTATTTACTTTATTTAACATATTCTCACCCCTTCTTATAAATCTCCATTGTATACACCACAAGCTTTTGCCAATGCTAAAACTCTTTTTGCATCATCAATATATGGTAAATCAATCATTTTTCCATCAACTATATATACACCTACTCCTGCTGCTGATTGCTCATTAAAAGAACGAATAAGTTTTTCTGCATAAGCAATTTCTTTTTGTGTTGGTGCAAAAGTTTCATGTATAAATCTAATATGCTTTGGACTTATGATACTTTTTCCATCAAATCCCATTTGTTTATCTAAAATTACTTCAGCTTGGAAGCCTTCCATATCATCAGGGAAAGGATACATAGTATCAAAACATTGTACTCCTGCTGCTCTTGCAGCTAAAAGCATGTTTCCTCTTGCAGCAGCAATTTCAATTCCACTTTTTTGATTTTGTACATGCATAGATTTTCTGAAATCAGCTCCTGATATAGCACAACCAAACATTCTATCAGAGGCAGTTACAATTTCATAAGCATTTAAAATTCCTTTTGGACTTTCTAATGCTGCCATTAAAAGAGTTCTTCCTTCTTCAACTCCAAATTCTTTTTCAGCTTCTAGTACATATTTTTCAACTAACTTAACATCTTCAGCACTTTCACACTTAGCTATACGAATTCCATCAGCACCAGCTGCTACAACACAACGAATATCTTCTTGCCAATGAGGAGTATCTAAACCATTTATTCTGACAATAACTTCTGTATCTCCATAGTCAATAGTTTTTAAAGCATGATATAGAGAAAATCTAGCAGCATCTTTTTGATTTTCAGCAACAGCATCTTCTAAGTCCATTATGATACTATCACAACCATAGATGTAGGCATCTTTTATTAAACTAGGTTTTTGAGCATTCATAAACATCATAGTTCTACGTAAACGAAATTTTTCAGGTTTCTTTCTAGTAATCATTTTATCATTCCTCCCCAAGCAATATTCTTATCAGAAGTTTCACAAGCTCTAAGTACAGCACATTCAACTCTGGCTTTGATAGTGCAATCTAATGCACCTTTATCTATTACATTTATTTTTATATTTTTTACTCCTAATCTATCAAGAGTTTCTAATACTGTATCTTTAATTTGTTGACCATATTGATTCATAACACTACTTTCTAATGAAAGATTAACTCCTTTATCAGAAGGTTCAACAGTAACTTGTACATCACTAGATTCCAAAGTTCCAGCAAGAGCAACTTTTTTAATTTCCATATACACCACTCCTTTTTTTATTTTAACTACTTTTATTTTTAACTTATTATAAATAATATTGAAATAAAAGTAAAAAGCATTATTCTCTTAAATATCCATTCCAAAAAAGAATGAATAAATTATTTTTAAATTTTAGAATTGAATGATATAATCTTATTAATAACTATTAAAAATTTATTTAAGAAATTTAGCTAGCAATGAACTATTTTTATGACATTTTAAAAAATATAATTTAAAAATAATAGGTTGGTGAGATATGACTGAAAGAGATTTTGAAATTTTAGAAGTTTTAAATAAAACTAAAAATATAACTCATGCAGCAGATTTACTCTATATAAACCAATCTGCTCTATCAAAAAGAATAATAGCTATTGAAGAAGAACTTGGAGTAACCCTTATGATTCGTTCAAGGCAAGGAATACATTTTACATCAGAGGGAGAAAAAGTTTTACACTATACCCAAGAGGCAAAAAAACAATTAGAACTTATGAGAATAGATTTAAAAGAAGGAAGTAAAGTTGTTTCAGGAACATTAAAAGCTGGTATTTCAATTAATTATTCACAATATAATTTACCTCAAATTTTAAGTGAATATAAGAAAAAATTTCCTAATGTAACAACACACATCACAACAGAATATAGTAGAAATATATTTTTAAAAATTGCGAATGGAGAAGTTGATATTGCTGTTGTAAGAGGAGAGTTTCCTTGGAATGAAAATAAGATTTTACTTGAAGAAGAAAATATCTGTCTTATCTATAACAATCAAGATATAGGAAAAGATTTATCAGATTTTCAATATATTGGAAGAAAAACAGATATAACCTTTGAAAGAGAAATGGCTCAGTGGTTAAGAGAGAATGATTTAAAAATAAAAAAAGAAGGAATATATGTAGATAACATAAATACCTGTGTTGAAATGGTAAATCAAGGGCTTGGTTGGGCAATAGTTCCAGAGATATGTTTAAAAAATTTTAAAGGACAAATTAAACCTTTGGTATTTAAAAATGGAGAGGCTTTCACTCGTTCAACTTATCTATTGTATTCAAATTCTGTATCAAAATTACCACAAGTTAGAGAGTTTATAAAAATCATTCAAAATAGAAAATGAGGAGGAAAAATGACTATTTCAAAAATATACCCAAATGATAAAAGAAGTCTTAAATTAATAGATGAGTTATTAGCCAAAGAGGAAATTAGAAAAGATGCTAATTTAGATTATACTTGTGCTATGTTTGATGATGATATGAATATTATTGCAACTGGAAGTTGTTTTAAAAATACTTTGAGATGCCTTGCTGTTGACAATTCTCATCAAGGTGAAGGGCTTATGAATCAAATTGTTACTCACCTTGTAGATTATGAATTTTCAAGAGGTTTAACTCATTTATTTTTATATACAAAAAATAAATCTATGAAATTTTTTAAAGATTTAGGTTTTTTTGAAATTGTAAATATAGAAAATCAAATTGTATTTATGGAAAATAAAAGAACTGGTTTTTCTGATTATTTAGATAATCTTAAAAAAGATATAAAAGAGGGTAAAAATATAGCTTCTCTTATTATGAATGCTAATCCTTTTACTTTGGGACATCAATATTTGGTTGAAAAAGCTTCAAGTGAAAATGATGTACTACATCTATTTATAGTTAGTGATGATAGTAGTTTAGTTCCTTTTGAAGTTAGAAAAAAACTTGTTATTGAAGGAACTAAGCATTTAAAAAATATATGTTATCATGAAACAGGAGATTATATAATAAGTAGTGCAACATTCCCAAGTTATTTTCAAAAAGATGAAGTTGCTGTAATAGAAAGTCAGGCCAATTTAGATATTGAAGTTTTTACTAAGATTGCTAAGGTTTTAAATATCAATAGGCGTTATGTAGGAGAAGAGCCTAATAGTTTGGTAACAAATATCTATAATCAAACTATGTTAAAAAAATTACCAGAAAATAATATAGAATGTATAGTAGTACCTAGAAAAAAATATTCTGATAATGTTATAAGTGCTTCAACAGTTAGGCAAATAATAAAAAATGGAAATTTAGAAGATTTAAAAAATCTTGTTCCAGAAACTACTTATAATTATTTTTTAAGTGATGAAGCAAAGGCTGTTATAGATAAAATTCGTTCACAAGATAATGTTGTTCATTACTAAGAAGGGGGATACTATGCAAGGTATAGAAGTTGGAATTGATGAAGTTCTCTTAAGTCGTGAAAAAAGAGTAGCTATACAAAATGAAATGATAAAAAAATATAATTTACCTGTAATATCTTTTACTATGAATATTCCAGGTCCAATTAAAACAAATAATGAAATAAAAAATGCTTTTGATATTGGAAAAAATTTAATCTTAGAAAAATTAAAAGAAAATAATATAGAAATTTTAGAAATTCAAGAACTTAATGAAAATACTGGAAATGAATTATTTATTTCTGCTAATTCATCAGCTGAAAAAATAAAAGATATCACTGTTACTATTGAGGAAAATTCAGAACTAGGAAGATTGTTTGATATAGATGTTATTGATGTAGATTTTGAAAAGTTATCAAGAAAATCTTTTAGAAAATGTTTAATTTGTGAGGAACAGGCTCAAGAATGTGGCAGAAGTAGAAAGCACTCTGTTGAGGACTTACAAAAGAAAGTAGAAGAAATATTGAGTAAGGGAGCTAATTAATAGCTCCTTAATTTTCAATTTCAATTTCAATTTCTGCAAATATAATATCAATAACTTGTTCTAAAATATCTTTTGGTAAGGGTTCTATAATTTTATATGTTCTTTTATTTATATCTAATGCTTTTAAATATTCACATAGAATAACACCTGTTGTAGTTGTTCTTTCATCTAATTTTACATGAAGTGGAAAATCACTGATAGTATTAGTAATAGGACAAACAATAGTTAAATTTGTTTTTTTATTAAAGAAATCATTACTTACTATAACAGCTGGTCTATAACCAGCTTGTTCATGTCCAGCTTGAGGATTAAAATTTATTTTAATTATATCACCTTGTTTTACCATATTTCTTTACCTTCTGGTTCTCCCCAATCAATTTCTTGTGTTTTATATTCTTTTTCATAATTAGCAAAAAGTTCTTTAATATTTTTTCTTTTTTTTGATGGAGTTATTTTTTTAATTCTTATATTTTCATCTTCTACAATTATTTCTAATTTATCATTATTTTCCCATTTTAAAAGATCTAAAAGTGTTTTTGGTAATCTTATTCCTTGCCCATTTCCCCATTTAGAAATTGTACTTAATAGTGTCATAATAAACCTCCTTCATTTTTGTATATACTTAGAAGTTGAGAAAGTCAACTGTAAAAATTAAGTCAAATGTTTAGGAGAATCAGAAATAGAAGCTTCTAGCTTACTTTTTTCTTCATTTACTATATTTTGAGCCAATTCTTCAATCTTATTAGTAATCCACATATATGTAGTTGTTCCTTCAGAATAATCAGCTTCTGCATACATATCAACTCTATTATCTTCTCTTAATTTTTCTACTTGTTGGAATGCTTTAAGGTCAGATTTTGGGTAAATAGCAAAGGTTGAGCCTCCTCCTTTTTTTATCAATGAAAAAGCAGGTACATCACTAGGTCCATCTGCAATATATATCATATTTTTAAATAGAACTCTTCTATTTCCTTCTTTAATTTTTGCATTAACATCGTATTCAGGATTTTTATTAATACCTTTATTTATTTCAAATATAGCCCTTGTTTTTGAAGTATTATCAATAGTATATCCTATTTCACTTATTTCAAAATTTCCATTTTCATCTAAAGATTGTATTAACTCACAACCCCAGATACCATCAACATGCTTTTTAATTGTAGAGCCTTCTATCATATTTTTCATTCCTGTACTAACAATATAATGTTCTACTTTGATATTATATTCTTGAAAAGTAGAATTTTGCTTAATTATTTCTTTTGTCTTTTCAAATATTTCAGGAATTCCCTTATAAAATTTTAATTCTTTTCCCAATTCAAAAAGCAAATCATTATTTAAACCTTTAAATATTCCTTCTTTTGTCTTATTAATAAAATGATTCAAATAAATAGTGTCTTTATTAACTTTTACTTTTTGCTCATTCCAATATTTATCTGGTAAAGAATTAACTTCTTCCCAAAATTCTTTAGCATCTACACTATATTTCTCAAAAATGGGGTCTTGCATATAACCATCAACTAAAGTTTTATCAAAATCCCATATAACTGCAATTATATTAGACATAGTCACTCCTTTTACTCTAAATATTCAAACCATTGTAAGATTGATTGGGGCATTAAAATACTCTCATCTTCATATGCTTTTTTAGCAAATTCATAAAGAGCTTCTGGATTTATAGCATATATTTTCTTATTATTTTTAGTACTTCCTATTTCTTCAAATTCATAATTTTGTTTAAAATCTATTTGGTTCACTTTTTTTGAATTTTTTGTATTATAAATATTCCCATCTGTTGTAAGAAGATAAACTATTCCATCTGTTTTTTTGAAGTTTTCTAGATATAAATTAGCTCCTTTGCTATGTCCATTTTTTACTTGAATAAATATTTTTTCATTACGATTTTCAGGATCTAACATTTCAAATTCATAATTTTGAGTATTGATTTTATTAGTACTAGGAATAGCTACATATTTATATTTGTAGTAAAGATAAAAGTATAATAAATCCTCACAATCACTTGGTGAAAGTAAATCATAGAAATTTTCCTTATTGTTTGCTATTTTATTAGTAATTTTATAATAATTGTCTTTTTTATTATACATTATCTGAGAAATATCAAGTACAGATTTTTCATCAATTTCTATCAATGTTCCTTTTTGATAAAAAGCTATTAAAATACGTCCTGGAATATCACTTTCACTTCCTATTTCATGCCATTCTATATCAGTAAATTGATTATTAATTCCTAATTTTAAAATACCACTATTTTTTCACTATCTCTATAAGCATATAAATAATGACTTTTTTCTGTAACTCTTCCTAAATAGTATTTTCCTTTTGAACGTATCCAAATTAAATCGTCTTTTTTTAGGTCATTTAATCTAATAAGATTAACATTTACTTTTCCATTAAAAAAAATTTTCTTTTCACCTTTTATCGTTTCATAAGTATTTTCTTCAATAATTTTTTTATATTTTTCAAAATCATTTTTTATTAAAACTTCACTTTTTTCCAACCTAATTTTTTCATCATTTGTGAGTTCATTATAGATATCTTCTCTTAGTGTCCAACCAACAGCAACAATTTTCCTATTTCTAAATTCATTGACTATTTTATCTTCTAACTTATTTTTAACACTAACTTTTGGTTTAGTATGTAATCTCCAAACTCTACTCATTAATATCCCCTCCAATAATATTATTTCCTATATTATATCTAAAAAAATATTGTATTTCAATTAATACTAATATATTTTGAACTTAATAAAAATTTTCTCTTGCAATTTTTTTATAAATTGTGTATACTAGAAAAAATTTAAAATAAAAAGGAGGAAGTCGCAATGAAACAAATAACAACAACTTTAAGATATTGGCAAAGCTGGCATAGGTAAAGTTGTGTGTATGTTTTAGACATAGATGCAACTTTTAGTGTACTCTAAAAAGCATCTATGTCGGCGATATAGAAATCCTTTAACATATATGGATAAAAGCCACATAGTATATTACTGTGTGGTTTTTCTTTTTAGAGTTTTTATATTTTATCTAATAAAAATCTAGGAGGAGAAAATTATGACAACAGAAAATAAAAAAGGTTATTTTGGAGAATTTGGTGGAAGCTATGTTCCAGAAGTAGTACAAAAAGCATTAGACGAATTGGAAATGGCATATAATAAATATAAAGATGATGAAGAATTTTTAAAAGAGTATCATCATTATTTAAAAGACTACTCTGGTAGAGAAACACCTTTATATTTTGCAGAAAGTTTAACAAATTATTTAGGGGGAGCAAAAATATATTTAAAGCGTGAAGATTTAAACCATTTAGGTGCTCATAAGTTAAATAATGTTATAGGGCAAATTTTACTTGCCAAAAGAATGGGTAAGAAAAAAGTTATTGCTGAAACAGGAGCAGGACAACATGGAGTGGCTACTGCTGCAGCTGCTGCAAAATTTGGAATGCAATGTGATATCTATATGGGAGCCTTGGATGTTGAAAGACAAAGATTAAATGTTTTTCGTATGGAAATGTTAGGAGCAACTGTTCATGCTGTTGAAGAAGGAGAAAAAACATTAAAAGAAGCAGTTGATGCGGCATTTGGTGCTTGGATAAATAATATAGAAGATACTTTTTATGTGCTTGGTTCAGCTGTTGGTCCACATCCTTATCCAAGTATAGTAAAAGATTTTCAAAAAGTTATCAGTCAAGAAGCTCATAGACAAATTTTAGAAAAGGAAAATAGACTACCTGATATGGTAATTGCTTGTGTAGGAGGAGGCTCTAATGCTATCGGAGCATTTGCAGAATTTATTTCTGATAAAGAGGTTAAATTAGTTGGAGTTGAAGCAGCAGGTAAGGGATTAAATACTGATAGACATGCAGCAACTCTTACATTGGGAACAGTGGGAGTATTAGATGGAATGAAAACTTATGCACTATTCAATGAAGATGGCTCTGTAAAACCTGTATATTCTATATCTCCTGGTTTAGACTATCCAGGCATAGGTCCAGAACATGCTTTTTTGAGAGATAGTAAAAGAGCAGAATATGTATCTGCAACTGATGATGAAGCAGTTAATGCACTTCTATTATTAACTAAAAAAGAGGGAATTATCCCTGCTATTGAAAGTTCTCATGCTTTGGCAGAAGTTATTAAAAGAGCTCCAAAACTTGATAAAGATAAAATTATTATTGTAAATATTTCTGGTCGCGGAGATAAGGATGTTGCTGCTATTGCTGAATATTTAAAGAAAAATAAAAAATAAAATCACTAAAAAACTGTTGAAAATATCAATGTTCCAAAAAGTTTTCAACAGTTTTTTAATTTTTTTAAAATTCAAACCCAAAACCAAATTTCATAAGGTTATTTTTATTTTCACTTAATTGATAAGCTACATTTATCTTGAAATTATCTGTGATATTATATCTTAAACCAAGTTCAAAATTAACTACACCTTTTTTATAATCTAATCCAGCAATTTCATATCTTGTTGAATATGTTCTTACTCCATGATAAGATTTATTACTAAATCTATGTTCATATTCTAAGTCACCAAAAAGATAGAATTTTCCAAATGATTTTTCTCCGTATACACCAAGACTGCCATTTAAGGCTGTTTTTGAAGTATCAGAAAATTTAAGTTTATCAATATCTTCTTCTTTCACTCTTGTTATTCCTAGCCCTATATAAGGTTTTACATATCCATTATCAAATAAAAACTTATAACCTAATCTAGTATTAAAATCTAAAATTTTTGATTTATAGTTAACACCATTAATGGCACCTAAACCGTTACTTGTATTAAATTTATGCTTGTTTGTAGAGTATATTAAATTAGTTGCTAAATCTATATTTTCATTAAAATCGTATTTTCCATTTAAACCAAATTCATAAGATGTTATTTTTTCTTTAACACCTCCATATTTTTCTTTATAATTGACGTTTGATTTTTGAGAACCAAAAGCAATTCCTAAAGTAAGCTTTCCAAAATCTTTAGAGGTGTTAAGTAAAATTCCATCACTATCTGACTTATATTTAACATTACTTTCTTTATCTTTGTATTCTCCTCCATAATTTTGCATATATGCAATATCAATTTTATATTCTCCATCTTTTGTATTTTCAAGATTTTTATAACTTATGTTTCTTAAAGTTTTTGTTAAATCTAAATCTACTTTTGAACGAGGCATTTCTATTGTTACTTTATCACTTGCCCTGCTGTCACTTGAAAATAAGCTGTTTGATTTTGGAGTAAAATTATTTATTGTCAACATTAAATCTTCAAAATATGTTGGTAAATCATCATATCCAGATGGATAAGCATTAGTATCACTTGTAATAAATACTCGTCCAGCATTTCGTTCACGAGATAATCTTAAAATTTCTTCATATTGTTCAGGTGAAGCAGAATGTATAACATGATAAATATGACTAGCATTTTCAGGATTTTTTTCAAATTCTGAAGTAGGTTCACGATAATGATTTAAATACTCATCTGCAGTAACCTCTCTTGTAAGCCAAATATCAGCATAAGGTGCAATACCATCTCTAATCCCCCAACCATTATTTGCAATAACAAGCATTTCAGGGTATTTTGTTTTTATGTAATTATATATGTTTGCCATATATTCAATTTGATTTTGTGTGGCACCACCCATAACTTCATCAACAAAATATCCTGAAATATTTTCTCTTCCATAAAAATTGACAAAATTATCAATATCAGCATAAACTTCATTAAGATCTCTTGTAGAATTGACAGTATAAGTATAACCTATGCTCTTTATACCAGCTTGATTATTTTGTTGAATCTGTTTAGCATCAGCATCCCTTTGAACTAATTGCTGCGTTCTCCAACTTGTACCAACATAAGAACCAAAGGCTACATAAGGAATTAATCCTCCACCTATATCTGTAATACCATTCCAAAAAGAAGCATTAACTCCACTATCACCAGTCCAACGAAAAGCAGGCATAATAACAGATTGATTTGCAGAAATATTCTTATAATCATGATTTTTAGAAAAACCTCTCATGTATTCAATATTTACTTGAATTTTATTGAGAGTATTAACATTAGAAATGTTTTTTCCATAACTAATACTTGTAATTCCAATTATGAAAAAAGGTAATATTCTTTTCAATTGATTTTTCATTTTTAACCACTCCTCCTTAAAAATAAGATAAAATTACCAATCAATGTTTCTAAAAATTTTCTAAGAAATACAAGACATTCTTTTATGTTATTATACTCTCTATATTATAATAATACTAGTTTAAATTTCTATTTAGCTTTTCCACCCATAGCTTGATAAATTTTGTTCTCTGCTTCTATTATATCAAATTTTGCTTTTAATACATTTAATTCAGTATCTTTTTCATTTACAAGAGCTTCTAACCAACTTTTGAATTCTACGTTACCATTATCATATCTATTTTTATAATGCTTTGTTATCTCTTTTTGAGCTTTTAAATTTTTTTCTTGTAAAGTAAAGCTAGAACTAGCTTGTTGATAAGATTTATAGTAAGTATCTATTTCATTTAAAGAAGTAATTATTGATTTTTCAAAATCAACTTTTGCGCTCTCATAACTAGCCTCATCTATTTTTATATTCCATTTTAAAGTATTCCAATTTAAGAAAGGTAAGCTAATATTTATGCTAGCAAGTCCCACAGGAACATTTAAAGCATTATCAATTTTATTACCACTAGAACTTAAAGATGATTGTATAGTTACACTTGGATATAATTTAGCTTGTGTAGCTTTAACATCTTTAAATGCCTTAGATAATCTGTATTCATAAGCTTTTACATCTGGTCTATTAGCTATTACAGATACAGGAACATCTAAATTAACTCCTATATCTTTGAAAGATAATAAATTTTTAGTTTTAATTTCTATATTTTCTTCTGGTTTTAAATTTAATAAATCTCTTAAACTTTGTTCTTGTTGAGTTTTTTCATTTTGATAAGTTAAAAGAGAATTTTTTAAATTTATTAAAGATTGGTCAGATTGTAAATACTCTAATTCACTATTTACCCCATATTGATATTTATTTTTTATGATAGTGTTTATTTGTTCATATTGCTCAATTTTATCATTTAAAAGAGAAATAGCATCATTCAAATAGACTATATTAAAATATGTATCTACCACACTATTAATCAAAGAAAGTCTAGCAGCTTCTAAATCCTCAACTGTTGCTTGATATTCCCATTCTTGTGCATTTTTTGTATTGGATAATTTTCTCCATAAGTCTAATTCATAACTTAAAGAAATACTAGCAGAATGATTTATATTAGAACTTCCTCCTGTCTTTATATTTTTTGAGGCAGATGAACCTAAACTAGATGAAAAACTGGGAACTAAATCTGCCCCTAATAGATTAGCTTGATATAGAGCTTTATTTACATTTATAGCTGCTTTCTTTAAATCACTATTATTTTTTAAAGCAATATTCATAATATTATTTAATTCTGAATTTCCATATTCTTTCCACCATTCTTTGTCTATTTTATAGTTACTTGAAATTTCTTGATAAACTTGAAAATCTTCTTTACTTTGTTTATATGAATTATTTATATCTGTATTAGTACAAGCAATTGTACTCAATAAGGCTATAAATATAATTATTTTTCTCATAAATTACCTACCTTTCTATTCTCTTGATAGTGCTTCAATAGGATCAAGTTTTGCAGCATTTTTTGCAGGCATATATCCAAAAACTATTCCAACAATAGTAGAAAATAGAACTGCCATCAATATTGAAAAACTTGAAAACATCATTGTAAAACTTGTTGAGATTTTATTAAAGCCCCAACCAATAAGAAGTGATAAAACTATTCCAACTATACCACCTATAAAACATATTAAGACTGCTTCCAATAAAAATTGTTCCAATATATTTTTCTCCTTAGCTCCTATTGCCATTCTAATTCCAATTTCTTTTGTTCTTTCAGTTACAGATACAAGCATAATATTCATAACTCCTATACCACCAACAACAAGTGAAATTACTGCTATTGATGAAATTAATATTTTCATAGTACCTGTTGTACTTTCAATAGTCTTTTTAAGTGTATCTGTATTCATAATAAAGAAATCTTTTTTACCATGTTTTGCTCTTAATAAATCAGTTATACTTTTTTGAGCAACTTGTGAATCTATATCATCTTTAATTTTTACAGTTATAGAGCCAATGTATTTTTCACCACTGACTTTATTCATAACCATAGTATAAGGTGCAAATATGTTTAATTCACTACTATTCAAACCAATTACATCACTTAAATTAACAGTACCTATAATCTTTAAAGGCTTTTTATTGAATAAAATAACTTTTCCTATTGGGTTTTCATTTTCTTCAAACAAAGATTTTTGAGTATTTTCATCTATGAGAGCAACTGAACTTAAATCCTCTTCATCTTCTTTTGAAAACGCTCTACCTGAAGTTATTTTTACACCTCTTACATCAAAATAATCCGCTCCAACACCTTTTAAATTAGCTGAATATGATTGATTTTGATAAACAAGTGTTCCAGAACTTGTGCTATTAGGAGTAACACTATCAACATAGCTTTGTTTCTCTAATATATCTACATCAGTTGTTGACAAACTTTTAATCCTATTTGCAAAACGATTTCCCATTCCTTCACCATTAAATATATCCATAGTATTAGTACCTAGTGAGCTAATATTTGCTAAGACTTTTTGTTGAGAACCATTTCCTATAGCTACAACACAAACAATAGAAGCAATACCTATTATAATACCAAGCATAGTCAAAAGAGAACGCATTTTATGGGCAACTATTGCTGAAACTGACATTTTAAAAGATTCAAAAAATTGATCTTTTGCAACTTGAAATTTATTCTTTTTTAAATTATTTATTTCAGATTTATCTTCTTGCAATTCTTTTTTTATTTCTCTTTGTCTTGTATCATTAAAAATTTCTCCATCTTTTATTTCAATAATTCTATTAGCTTGACTAGCAATACTTTTATCATGTGTTACTAAAATAATTGTATGCCCTTCTTCGTGTAATTGATTTAAAATTTCCATTACCATTATTCCACTTTTAGAATCCAAAGCTCCTGTTGGTTCATCAGCTAAAATTAATTGACATGGTTTAATTAATAGTCTTGCTAGAGCGATACGTTGTTGTTCACCACCTGAACATTGATAAACTTTTTTCTTTTCCATTCCTTTTAATCCAACTTGATCTAATGCTTCAGCAATTTTTTGTTTTCTTTCTTCTTTTTTTATTCGATAATCAAATACAATATTTAAGTTATACTCAATTGTTTCGTTTTCAATTAATGCATAATTTTGAAATAAATAACCAATTTTATCATGCAATAGCTTTTCAGCTTTTCTTGAAAAGGGACGAATTGACTGTTGATCAAATATTTCTACTTTTCCTTTGCTTGCTTTATAAAGCAAGCCTAAA
>OKRR01001377.1_pt1 | contig 21808 bp, 19 predicted proteins | sample 1601211 | NCBI WGS metagenome assembly OKRR01 (sample SAMEA3541525, study PRJEB24748) | human gut metagenome | biome: human gut; feature: human-associated habitat; material: faeces | place: China | collected 2012
GGGCTACGCTGACTGAATTTGGGCCAAATATGCCGCAAAGTGGGGCGTGCAGATGACAGGAATGAATTTTCAAACAGGCTCTAACACGGAAAGTGTGGACTGGGCTGATGAAAGGAGCCGTAATGTCGGAGAAATTAACATCAACAAAAGATTTGAAAAGAGTATTGGGTTTTTGGGATTTAATGGCGATTGCTACCGGAGCAATCATAGGTTCCGGTATCATGTCATTGACCGGAATTGGTATCGGCCGTACGGGGCGTTCGATATTTGTCGCTTTTATTATAGGCGGTTTCATTACATTATTAGCAAGATCACCACAGATATTTCTTAATTCGGTGGCAAGATTCAGGGGCGGCGACTATTCCATGGTAGGAACACTGCTCGGACCCAGATGGACCGGAACCTACTCCATGATTTCACTGCTTACCAGCGTTACACTGTCCATGTACGCTCTTTCATTTGCAGATTATGCAATGCCGTTTCTTCCATGGATCACAAGGAAGGCCATTGCGCTCGGAATATTGACCCTGCTGTTTGCGATCAATGTTTTTGGAGTTAACGTTTTTGCAAAGTTTCAAACCCTGGCGGTAGCGCTGCTGATTATATCGCTGACAATATTTACGGTAATCGGGCTTACCCGTCTGGATCCAAACTATTTTGAAAAGAGCAGTTGGATGACCGGAGGGTTCCGCGGACTGTGGAGAGCCGCTATTCTCATGAGCTATACGTGTGACGGCGCACAGGGAATCACATCACTGAGCGCGGAAGCAAAAAATCCCACCAAAGATATTCCCAGGGTCATGCTGCTGTCAACCGTCGGCATAGCTGTCTTTTATGGGCTGCTGGGCGTCGTGGCCGCAGGCGTTCTCCCTGTTGAGCAGGTTGCAAACCAGCCTTTAACTGTTGTTGCCGGAACCATCCTTTCCAAACCGCTTTATTATCTTTTTGTCATCGGAGGTGCCTGGATGGCGCTGATTACAACCTTGAACAGCTCCATTGCCTCATGTACAAAACCTTTAATGCAGGCATGTAATGACGGCTGGTATCCGTTATCCCTCGCCAGATTACATCCTAAATTCAGAACACCTATCATTTTATTAGGTATCTATTATGTCATCGGTTTTGTGCCGATCGTATTGGATTTTGACATCGGCGTGATTAGTGATATAACCATCACCGTCGGCTCCATTACGAAATTCATGATCGTTTTAAGTTTATTGAGATTACCGAAGGTAATGCCCGAGGCCTGGAAAAAATCAGATTTTTATATCAGTAATACTGCTTTAAAAGCCATCGGTATTCTGGATTTGTGTGTAATTATCTTCTCCGGATTTATGTCTTCAGTTGAACTGCCGCTGCCGTTACTGGCCGCGAATCTGGCCGTTGTAGCATTTGCATTTGTTTTTGGAAGAGTCAGATTTAACAGCGGGAAGGTCAATGTGGAAGTCAGCTATGAGCTGCCTGATTCCGAAAAATAGCGGTCTGCAAAATATGGAAACTGCAGCCTGGTGAGAGTAAAACTTTATGGGGATGTAAAATAAGTCCCTTATTAGGAATCGCCAGAACCGGCATTTAACGGTTCTGGCGATTCCTTGTTTTTATCCCTACTTTTTACCCACTTCTTGATTTTACTCGTAAAAAGAGGGTTCACTTAATAAGCCTATGAGGGTAACTCTTAGCTTTTAAGCTGCTATTTCTTTTCGCTGCTTTTTATTATGATATTTATAAATGTTAAAACCACAAGAGATTAACGTTAGTTCGACAATTACATTTTTCTCGCCTCTTCGAAATAATCTTTTGTAAGACCTGTCCCATTTTAATATTCCAAATGTTCCTTCTGCCTGAATCCTTCGATTCATTCGCAAAAGAGCTCCATGTATTGACTCAAGGTTCGATATTACTTCTTGATGTATGGACGTCAATTCCTCATTCATGCGAATGGTTCGGTTGCCCGATGCCTTTGGACTGCATTCGCTTTTATGCGGGCAGCCCTCACAGGATTCGCACTCATACAGTTCTTCCGTTCTCCCATATTTATTCTTATAAACGGGACGCCTCCTTTTGAAGCAAAATCTTTTTCCGTTTGGGCAGAGCAGGGTTCCGGATTCATCTCTTTGAAAGTTTGCAGCATGATATGGATTTTCACGATATTTTTTATCACTTGTCTCCTTTTTGAACATCGTAAATTTCATGTATTTTTCCATCCCATGCTCTTCACAATAAAGATAGTTATTGTAGGAACCATACCCTGCATCGGCAACCGGATACTTTGGATAACGTCCATAAGTTTTATGATACTTCTCCATCAGTGGAACAAAACATTCCATGTCGGATGCGTATGGTTTTACATCCACTACTGCAATGTATTCATCACAGACCGCTGTCTGGAGGTTATAGGCCGGAAGCAACTGATCATTTCCCATGTAATCTCTTTTTAACCGCATAAAGGTAGCGCTGTGATCCGTTTTGGAATAACTGTTCCTTTCTTCTCCACAGATTTCTATATGGTGAGCATAGGCTTTTAAGCGTTTAAGATATCCCTGTAATTCCTGATACTGCTTTTGATAAATGCTTTTCCTATGACCACAACCGGAAACAAATGTGGACTCATCCAGTCCGGTACCTTTTCTGTACATTTCCAGAAGTTCTGAAACATAATCGATGGCATACTCTTCCCGCTTCTCAAGTTTCAGATTTAAATATCCAAACACTTCCCTGTTCATAGCGTCGAGAAGCATCGAAATTTTTTCAAAAACCTTTCCGCGATTCTTTGTACAGGATTTTTTCCATACCCAGGTATAACGGTTCGCATTTGCCTCTATTTTCGTGCCATCGATATAGGTATGTTCCAGATCAACGTGGTCTTTTTGAAAAATATAGGTATTGACATCCAAAAAAATCTGTTCCATTGAATCAGTGAGTTCCTTTCGGATGAAGCTGCCAAAGGTGGCAAAGGAAGGTGCCTTCATGCCATCGAGAAGATACATGTATCGGATATCGTTTCTACAGAATTTTTCGATATCACGCAGAGAAGAAATCCCGTTTTCCATGAAAGCAAAGAGTATCACTTTGAGGAGTTTGCGTTCATCACATCTTGGACGACCTGTTTTGTATCCTTTCGCTACAAAATATCTTGATAGGTCGATGTGATCCATCACTTCACAGAAAGTGTATACCGGATCAGAAATATCAATTAATTTTTCGATTTCCAATGGTAATTTCAACTGACGTGGTGTATAATTAACATTGGTTTTATTAGTTAGTCGCATAATTAATTATACCAAAAAATCGCTGAAGTCTCACGACCTCAGCGATTTTTCTTTAGGGCTGTTTTTTTACAGCCCCTTTTTGGCACTTTTGCCACTCAGCCGCCCTCCCGTCAAATCATATCCAATTAAAATTTTCCTTTCCGCCCCAATCTCAAAGTGGTATTTCACAATTCCGGTACGGGTTGATTCTGTCGGTCAGACCTTTGGCCTGAAATTTGCCAAAGTGTTAAAATCATCTTAAATGAGGCGGTGGACGAATAAATAATATAGATGTGCAGTTGTTGAATAGACAAAATAATGATAAAGTAAACATAGCGGGTTGTTGTATTTGTGTTTGGTTTGTTGTGGTGATTCAACAATGAAACATACGTATTTCTTTAATATACTTATCCGGGAGGGTTACAGACAGTCTGGACGGTAAGGAAAGTGAGGATACTATGAGCTGGATAGGGATTATAAGTTTTGGATTTTTCCTGTTTCTTCTTGCTGTGCTGTTCCTTGGTTTTTTAACGGTGGTTCTCATTGGATTATCGATTCTGAAAAATGGGAGCATTTTCTTTGGTCAGACTTTTATCGTTTCTGGTATCTTGATGATGACGATTGTTTCTTATCTCGTCCTTGCGAAATATTCAAAAGGCGCCTACTCAGTTCTGAGTTGTTTTGAAAGTTATTTTTACACCGGAGTCACTTATGAGCCGGCACTGGAAATACGACAAGACAAAGATGGCGTCTATTTGGCTTATCACAAGGATGGGAATCTTTATACCGGATTCAGAAGATCGTTCTTTGACAAGCTCCGGTTAAATCCGGTCAAAGCAAAAGCAAATGGATTTGAATACTATTACGAGGGTCAGCTGCTCGGGCATACACAAACGCCTGATGAACCACTGGCGGTGTCCTATTCCAGTCCGTCCTCGCTGCTGGAAGCAGACGATATTCAAAACGCCGGCATTGCCATCCCAATTCATCAGGATTATGAAAAAGTTCTTAGGGAAGAAACACAAACCTGGGGAGATTATGTAGTCTTGGATACCGTTTACACAGCGTTCAATCAAAACTATAAAATCCGATACGCAGTTTGTGTTTGCAATGGAAAGATCATTAAAAAAGAGATCTCCTTTCACAAGAATGGAATCATCGCCTCCATAACGCCCTATTATCCAGACCAGTTCGATCAGTGGAATACCGGAAAGGGAAATTATCTTACCTTTGACAGCTTAGGCTATCTAATCAAAAGGGAGCCCTGGCACGCAGACGGAACAATTGACTATCAAAACAGCCAGAAGGAAGATTGGTCGCTGGAAAACTTTGTTTTTACAGATTCATATGCGGATGGATTATTTGAAAATGAATGTTGGGACATGGATTTGAGGAAGAAACTCCTATCCCCGGACAGACCTGATTTTTTGAAACATTCAGAAAAGTGGCAAGATGAGAATAGAAATTTTGATAATTTCTATCTCATGTTTGGCGGAACGACGGATTATAAAACACCTGTTGGCATAGGGCTTTATTATAACAGGGACTGGTATCCGCTCAGCAGAGAACAGGGGGAGATTTTTGCTTCGGCCCTTGCTGCGGGCAAGCTCATTTCAACAGCCGATGAAGCCGTGATCGATTATCCTAAAAAAAAATTCATGTTTGTGCTTCTTTTGGATGGACAAGAAGTGTGCCGTTTTCTCTTGAAAAACGATAAGTTATATATGGATAACGGACTTTATGCCGTTTCCCTGATTCCCAAAGATGGGGAAAATGAGGAACAGCAATTCTGCATGGAGCAGGAGCGAAAAAGACTCCATCGTATGCTGGAAGAAATCACAGGTGAATCCAGCGAAGCGTATTACATCGAAGGCTGTGAGCCGACAAAATGATTATATGAACAACATGCAAAATGTAAAAGCCACATTTGCTGCAAAACTGGAACCGAAATGGATTGCTTATGGCTCAAAAATTGAAGATCGACTCCTTAGCAATGATATTTTATTGCCCCGAAAATAGATTCCGGGGCTTAATAGTCAATTATATCAGTTCACCAGATTCACCGGATTCCCTGCCGCAAACGCCGCCAGGTTATCAGCACCTAAATCTAACAGTTTGGCCCGGCTTTCCTTAGCGGCCCAAGCGATATGAGGTGTAATAATACAGTTCGGCGCCGAAAGAAGGGGGTTATCCATAGAAATCGGCTCCTCTGATACCACATCCAGCCCTGCCGCATATACTTTTCCGCTGTTTAACGCTTCCGCCAGATCTTCATCAACAACAAGAGCGCCCCTGGAACTGTTCAGCAGGATTACGCCGTCCTTCATTTTCGCAATTGTATTCCGGTTAATCAGACCTTTTGTATCCGGGAACAGCGGGCAGTGCAGTGCAATGACGTCCGACTTTTCGAATAGTTCATCCCTGTCGGCAAACCTGCAATTTTCCGTCTCCAGTTCCGGCTTTCTGAATCCGTCGTTATAAAGGAGCTTCATTCCCAGCGCAGCGGCAGCAGCGGCTGTCTGCTGTCCAATCCGTCCAAATCCAATGACGCCCATCGTTTTCCCCGACAGTTCAATCAAAGGATAATCCCAGAAGCAGAAATCAGGCTGCTGCCCCCATCTTCCCGCTTTTACAGCTTCATCGTGGTGCCCAACACGGTTGCATATCTCCAACAGTAGTGCAATGGTAAACTGAGATACGGAGTTAGTCCCGTACGTTGGGATATTGCATACAGGGATATTCCTTTCCCTGGCTGCTTTGATATCCACCCCGTCATATCCGGTCGATAAAACTCCTATGTAGCGGATAGTGGTACAATTTTCAATTACCTCCCTGTTAAGAGGCACACTGGATACCAGAACGGCCTCGGCATCCCCTATTCGTTCAATAATGAGCTTTGTATCCTCAGCCTGCGTTCTGTCATAAATCGTCAAGTCGCCTAGCTCCTCGTAGCGGCTCCAGCTTAAATCTCCCGGGTTCTTAATATAACCATCCAATATTACAATTTTCATATCTGTTCCTTTCTGCTTTTCCAGTGCCTATATTTGATTTTCACAGTGTAGTTCTTATGTATGTATATGTCAAGTAGGTTGACATATAATTCACAGAACAATCTTCACTGAGATTGACAGAGGTATAATTGTGGAAAAGAAAAGACTACCGCATAATACAGTAGCCTGAGGTTAATCTCCGTACAAAGGTAATTAAGAATCCTTTGGTGAGCAGTACTCGGTGGAGCCAAATAATAGAGCTGGCCGTCTATCAGTTCCGCTCTTTCCCCTTCCGGCAATCACCCGGACAATCGTTCAGGAAAAACTAGAAAGAGCCACTCTTATACCTTTTCCAATCTTCCGAGAACTCCTTTACCAATCTATTATAGTTATAGGCAGAGTCAGAAATCACAAAGACAATAAAGTTTAAAACAATAGGAATGATTATACCCAGATAGTAAGGTAATTCCCATTTTTCGATACTAAGTAGATATTTGACATAAAATGTACAAGTAGTAGCTATTCCTAAAAAAAACATTTCATGGTTAACCAGCCAAGCAATTAAATTGTAATGCTTACATTTTCCTTCTTTTACAGTTTCCGCTCCTATTTCAAACTTCATTGACAAAGGCGCATATTCTCTTAAAAATGAATTTATATGCGCACTGGCTAATCTATAATAAGAAATTCGTGCCGAAAAGGGAATTATTAATAAAAAGGGAATTAAGCATATCCAAGAACTTCTGGTATCCATCGCCTCTGAAATAGCAAGTCCTAAAACAGCCAATGTTGCTGTAAAAGAAAATGTTAACAAGGTATTTCTCATAGAATCAAAAAATTCTATCCTCTTCACTAATTTCTCATACTCTTTTTCTTTGATAGTATTTTCCATGTTAATCTCCTGCTACTTCATTTAGCTCATACTATTTTAATAATACCATATTTATCCTCAGCAAGCTACCACTACAGCAAAAAGCAAGGCACATCAAGCCCTGTCAGTTCATTTTTGCTTCCCGGTTACAGATGCCGTTTTTGTCTACATACCCCCGTCTATCCAGGCATCTGTAAACATAATTCCCCGTTTACTATCAGAAATCGGGTTGGAGTAATACCATTTTCCATCAATCAACTGCCAGCCTGTCTTCATACCGGTGTTGATGTCTATGTAGAAATATCCGCCCAGAGCCGGGGCAAAAACCAGCCCGCTCTTAGCATATCCGTCAGCACCAAACACATGATATGCCCCATTGTTCAGTTCCCATGTAAGACGTTCATAGGTACTGCCAATACCGCTGAAACGCACCAGAACCGCCGTGGAGCGGTTTTATGCCACTCCATGGTTCTTCTGTGTGACAATTTAGACACTAAAATAAGCCTACGAATATGTTTTGGTCTGCATACTCATAGACTTATTCAGATGTCGAAATATTAATTTGAAATTACACATTTCCCAAATTATTATTTTTTGGCACTATTTTACTGTGTTTGAAACCAATTTCATACCAATCCTGATCCAAATCATGCTAAATCATGCCCACTTATGCCACCATTCCGAACATGGATAAATCCTCTAAATTCACCCACTCCTCTTGATACTGTAAACGTTTAAAGGACTTCCTACTCTTCCTCTTCCAGCAGATACGGCGTAGTCTGGTAAACGTAGAAATTAAGCCAGTTTGTATACAGCGTATTCGACATATTTCTCCAGTTCAGCACCGGAGGTGAAAACGGATCATTGTCCTCGTAGTAATTGCACGGAACCTCAGGGTTCATGCCCTTTTTCAAATCGCGGTGGTATTCATTATTGAGCGTCATCCTGTCATACTCCGGATGCCCCTGCATAAATATCTGTTTTCCATCCCTGCTCATCACGAGGAACACACCGGCCTCCTCTGATTTAGCAAGAATCACCAGTTCATCGTGTTTTCTGATGTCTTCTTCCCTGACCTCCGTATGTCTGGAATGAGGACAGTAAAAATAATCGTCCAGGCTCCTCACAAGGGGCACCTTGCGGTCCAGCACCTTATGACGGTAGACGCCCGAAAGTTTCTTTTTCCTCGGGTATTTGGGGATTCCATAATGATAATACAAGCCTGCCTGGGCTCCCCAGCAGATATGTAAAGTCGATGTCACATGGGTTTTGCTCCACTCCATAATCTTAATAAGCTCATCCCAGTAATGAATCTCCTCATACTCCATGTTCTCTACCGGAGCGCCGGTAATAATCATACCGTCAAATTTCTTCTTCCTGACCTCATCAAATGTGATATAAAACTTATTCAAATGGCTGGCCGACGTATTCTTTGATACATGGGATTCCAGCATCAGAAATGTGCAGTCCACCTGAAGCGGAGTGTTCGACAGCGCGCGCAGAAGCTGCGTCTCCGTATCCTCCTTCACCGGCATCAAATTCATAATCAAAATTTCAAGAGGACGTATATCCTGGCTCATGGCCCTCTCTTCGTCCATCACAAATATATTCTCAGATTCCAGGATTACCTTGGCCGGAAGATCCTTCTGAATTTTAATTGGCATATGCCCACCTCTTTCACCAAAAAGTCGTGTCTAGTATCATATCATATTTTAAACATAATTGCCAGTCCGGTTCATAAAATAGATAGAGAACAGGACAAAAAAGGATTTGATTCCATGAATGAACCCATTTCTGAAAAGAGTGCGCGTCAGGTTATCCAGCAGTCGGGACAGTTCAGTCTGCCGCCCCAGCCCGATATACCTGTAAGCGCCCAATCAGTTTATCCACAGAACAGACATACAAACAGCCAGCAAAATCACCAGCAAAGCTATCCAATGAACCGTTCCTTCAACCGGCAGGCAGCCGCGCAGCACTACAGGGATGAATCTCTGCCCGGAGTCTGGCCCGACGCTTCCTGTGAGAACCGGAATGCGAGGCAGGAGCCCGTTATTCCTTCGGCCCCCGGATCCGGCAGCAAAAAAACAGCAAATGAAGCGGCCGGTACTGGTTCAGCCGGATCTGGAACAGCCGGAATTGAAACAGTCAGAGCTGAAACGGCCAGGCCTGAGGCACCCAGAGCTGAGACAGCCAGGGCTGCCCGCGATGAAACGGTCAGGTCTGAAACGGCCGGGCCTGCGGACAGGGAAAATTCCGCTGAGAAAACGGTTATCCTGCAGAATATCCAGACCGCCGCTCTGACCCGCAACAGGCAGGAAAACCAGTGCCCGCCTCCCTGTGCCGAATCCCCGGATTCCAATGCATATTCGATTGCATATCAGGCCGCTACTCCATATCCTCCCATCAAAGCTGCCGGACAAAACCGTCAGTATGGCATGGCGATGCTTGATAACATGGCCAGCCAAAATTCGGAAATGTCTGCGGTGGGACTATATTTTTATAATAATCTGATCACGATGGGACACAGGGAGATCAGCGATGCGTTTCATTTCATCGGTATTGTGGAAATGCATCACATGCAGATTTTTGCAGAGCTTGCAATGCAATTGGGCGAAAATCCCCGTCTCTGGAGCCGTCATCCGCGAAACGGCAGATACATATACTGGAGTCCGGCCTGTCTGCACTATCCGCATATTCAGCCCCCGGCTTACGGGTGCCCTGTATCAAAGGCCAGTCTCCGTATCATTCTCAGCCAGGCAATAGAGGGGGAAGAGGCCGCAGTCAAAAAGTATATGAACCAGACCGCCTGGATTAAAGATGTGAATGTATGTGATAATCTGCGCAGAATTGCCGCCGATGAACAGATGCATGTGGATATTTTCACCCGCCTGTACCACTCCATTTAATTGACACGATAAAAGGCCATGACAAGGCCGGAGAAAAGGAACAGACAGGCAGCCGTTCTGCCCATTTGCTTCCTTTTCTCCGGCCCTATAAGATTATCTGTTCCGGACACAGATGCTCACCGGCATGCAAATTGATAAACGCCATATAAATCCTCTGCAATACAGACATGGGAAAACTGCTCAAGTTCCGCGGCAGTGGTGGCTCCCGTCAGCACAGCGGCAAAATCAATCTTCGCGTTTTCCGCTGTCTTTGCATCGACCGTACTGTCACCGACATACAGCACATGTTCCTTCCCCACGCCAAAATATCCGGCCGCAATAAGCAGTCCCTCGGGATCCGGCTTCTCTATTTTTACATCCTCGGCGCCCACAATGATATCAACCGCAGAGCTGATACCGAATTTGTCCAGTATCTGATCGATTCTGTAATGATATTTAGTTGTAACGATACCAACCTTACATCCCTGTTCCCTTAAGTCTGCAAAAACCTTCTTAACGGGCTGATACAGCTTCGTGCCTGCCGTCATGACCTCATCTGCTTTTTCCCTGAAATATCCGGCAAACAGGTGCGCTTCCCGCTCATCTTCATTTTGTGTTAATGCGGTAAACGTATTTTTTAACGAAAGACCGATGGTCTTTTTGATCGCTTCCATCTCCTTCTCCGGATATCCAAGCCGTCCAAGGGCATAATTAATGCTGGCCGCAATACCGGCCGCCGAATCGCCCAGGGTAAAATCAAAATCAAAAACGAGCGCTTTATACATATATTTCTACTCCATTGTAAGATCTGCCATCTCAATAAATTCCTGTTCCGAAATGATCGGAATTCCAAGTTCCTTCGCCTTTTTATTTTTTGATGAAGAGGACGCCGTATCATTGTTAATCAGATAATTTGTTTTAGCCGTCACGCTCCCGGTCACCTTACCGCCCTTCTGTTCGATAATCTCCTGAATCTCCTTGCGGTTTTTAAAGTGTTCCACCGAACCGGTGATGACAAAGGAAATGCCGTCGAATACGCCTTCCGCCTCCTCTTCTTCTGCCGTCTCCTCGATAGTCAGCTCATCCAGAAGATGATCCACTATCTCATTATTCTTCTCACTGCTGAAAAAGTCGATCCAGGCATCTGCCAGCACATCACCAATTCCATCGACAGACACCAGCTCTTCTTTCTTGGCCTTTCTCATCGCTGCAAAATCATTTTTAAACCGGCGGCACAGCATCTTTGCATTGGCAAGTCCGATGCCGGAGATTCCAAGACTGTATACGACACGGGGCAGGGTTGTTTCGGAGGCCTTTTTTACGGATGCAATCAGATTGTCATAGGACTTCTGACCGAAGCCATCCATGGTCACGATTTCCTGCTCATACCGATCGAGATGGAATATATCGGCATATTCATGGATAAAGCCGACGCCGATCATCTTCTCCAGCGTCGCCTCGGAAAGGCCGCCGATATTCAGTGCGTCACGGCTGGCAAAGAGCGTAAAGCTCTTTATCTTCTTTGCCTGACAATCCGGATTTGTGCAGTACAGAGATTTTACATCGTTAATTTGTCTGATTTCCGTGTCCGCCCCGCAGACGGGGCAGTGTTTTGGTATGTCTTTCACTCCGCTCTTAGTCAGGTTTTCCGCAATCTGGGGGATAATCATATTGGCCTTGTAAACGGTAATCTTATCTCCCACTCCCAGCTCCAGCGCCTCCATGATACTTAAATTGTGAACGCTGGCCCGGCTGACCGTCGTTCCCTCCAGCTCGACCGGCTCGAATACGGCTACGGGGTTGATAAGACCGGTACGTGATGCGCTCCATTCAATATAGGAAAGCGTCGTCTCCTGTATCTCGTCCATCCATTTAAACGCAATTGAATCCCTGGGAAACTTTGCCGTCCTGCCCAGCGACTGGCCGTATTCTATATCGTCATAGAGCAGCACCAGGCCGTCGGAGGGTATGTCGTTGCCGGAGACCGCATCTGAAAATTCCTGCACCTTCCCGGGCAGGGTATCTCTTGTAACCTCTTTATAGTCAACCACCTCAAATCCCTGGGAACACAGCCATTCAAACTGTTTTTTTCTGGAATTCCCAAAATCCACGCCGTCCGCCATTACCAGGCTGAACGCATAAAAGCGGACGTTCCTCCGGGCCGTGATTTCATTATTTAACTGGCGTACGGAACCGCTGCAAAGGTTCCGGGGATTTTTATACTTTGCGTCCACATCCTCAATCTGTGCATTGATTTTTTCAAAATCTGAGTAGCGGATGACTGCCTCTCCCCTCAAAATGAGCTGGCCTGTAAATCCGATGTTGAGCGGCACATTGGCAAAAACTTTGGCGTTATTTGTGATAACCTCCCCGATTTCCCCGCTGCCCCTCGTCACCGCCTTTGCCAGAGTTCCTCCCTCATAGGTCAGCACAATGGTCAGGCCGTCCATCTTCCAGGAAAGAAGTCCCTTCTGATCGCCAAGCCATTCCTGCAGCTCTTCCACACTCTTTGTCTTGTTCAGGGAAAGCATCGGTTTTTCGTGGCGCTCCTTTGGCAGGGAACTCATAACCTCATAACCGACATTCTGAGTCGGACTGCCTGCAAAGACAATCCCCGTTTCCTTTTCCAGTTCCGCCAGCTCGTCATAGAGCCTGTCATACTCGAAGTTGCTCATTATCTCACGGCTCTCCTGGTAATAGGCCCGCCCTGCTGCCGAAAGTGTATCTACCAGTTCCCGGATTCTTGCTGTTTTATTTTCAATTGCTGAAGTCTGTTCTGCCATAAAATGTGCCTCGCTTTATTTGTTGATTTCGGTTAGATAAATAATGTCCTCTGCAGTTCTTCCCATTCCGCGGGCGTTAACTCCCGGTATTGTCCTGTTTTTAAATTACCCAGTTTCACATTCATAATACGGACCCGTTTCAAAGTTTTCACCTGATACCCGAGAGCTTCGCACATCCTCCGTATCTGGCGGTTCAGTCCCTGGGTCAGAATAATGGAAAATGAACGTTCTCCCGTAATCTCAGCCTCACACGGTTTCGTGCGGGTACCAAGAATCTCCACGCCGTTTCGCATCTGTCGGATAAAAGCTTCCGTTACCGGCCGGTCCACCGTGACGAGATATTCCTTTTCATGGCCGTATCTGCCCCTCAGGATCCGGTTCACCAGCTCTCCCTGGTTGGTCATCAAAAGCAGGCCCTCCGAGTCTTTGTCAAGACGGCCGACCGGATAAATGCGGACCGGATACTTGAGAAATTCCACGATATTTTCCGCCCTGTCCTTGTCCGAGGTGGTACAGACAATGCCTCTCGGCTTATTAACGGCAAGAAGAACCGGCCGTTCTTTCCCTTCCACCCTTTTTCCGTTCACTGTAATTTCCTGTGACGTGAAAACTTTCATCCCCATGGATGCCGTCCTGCCGTCCACCGTTACTTTCCCGTCTTCAATCAGGCGGTCCGCTTCCCGCCGGGAGCAGATCCCCGCCTCGCTCAGATATTTATTCAAACGGATCCCGTTATCTGTCTTTGCATTGTCATTCATATTTTTCAAACGCTCCCCCGTCCGCGGCTTTCCCCGCCATCCTGATAAACAGGCTGTTAAGCTCATCCCAGCCCTCTTTTCTGTCATCCGGCATCGCGGCGGTTTTCGCCTTGAATTCATCCAGTTTTTCTGCAATATATCCATTCAGCTCTTCTATTTTTCTTCCGGCCGCCGACTCCGGTGTTTTTACCTTGAGCTCTATCAGTCTGTCCACCGCCGGCTTCATCTCTTCCTCCAGGACCGAACCCATAAGCTCCGAGAACAGGACCGGAGGCGGACAGCGCCGCTCTTCAATCCATTTGCAGGCGAGAATCGGACGAAGGACATAGAAATATTTTTTATATTTTACATCCTCCCCCTGAAGATATTCGATAAAATTCTTTCTGGCAGTTCCATAATAGTGGTACATGCCGGCTTTGCAGGAAAAAAAGCGCTCTGAAACCTCCTTGATTTCCCCCCATTCCGGCGTCGTCCTGTATACAACCGGTGAATTGGCCCACTCATACAGGGACGCATTCGATTTATGGAAATGCTGCAGCGTCTTCGATAAATCCCAGCCGTTGATATCCAGCGTCTCATCCAGCTCCCAGTTGATAAAATCCTTTTTCTCATCCAGTCTCAGATAATACTGTTCTGGCCTTACATATACAAACCTGACATCATAATCACTGTCGGGGGAGGCAAAGCCCCAGGCCCTGCTGCCCGATTCGACCGCATGCAGGATTTTCACCCCCTCCATTTCTTCTATCTCGTCCAGCTTCCTGTCCACCAGCGCCTGAATTGTCCCCTCAAAGTCTTTATATTTCATCTCTGACCACCTTTTCATTCACTTCCATGACGAATTCCTCCACCGCCCTGTAATCCGGTTCGTCGGGGAGCATCGTATGTTTTGCGGCATAATCAAGACGCTTCTCATAGTCTGCCAGAATCTCATAGAATTCATCCCGGTAGGTTCCGTCTTCCCTCTGGTATTCCCCGTTTCGCACGCTCAACAGCAATGGAAGGTCCGCTCCGCGGTATGTATTGATTTCTCCCTTTTCCAGAATATCGAGAGCCATCATAAAGAGGCGCAGCAGATGCATCGCGTGCTTGTTCAGATGATTGTCATCCTTCTTCCTGTTTCGTTTTCCAAGGTATTGGTATTCCTTGACAATATTGTTCATCTCCGCCCACAGCCCTTTGTAATCCCTCAGTGGATAATGGGTCAGTGAGGCATCCATGTAAATTTCCGTATCCATATCCGGCCGCTCCGACTGATCGATGTACAGGCGGATACTGCCCTCCTCAAACCTTGTATATCGCGATTTAAAGGTATGCATGGCCCTGTTTACGGAACCTAAAATATGGCGTTCCTTCTCGCTCTGACCGTAGGAATCCCTGGCCAGGGCGTTCTGGAGCCTGCGAAGCTGCTGATCCGCGTAACCGCCGAAGGACTGAATCGCTTTTTTGGAAAGGAACATCCCCCTGCGCTTTATAAGCTCTCTGCCTATGTCATTCAGATACAGGTATTTCCCCTCTTCAATCCCCAGAAGCTCACAGGTATTTGGATTGCAGCTGAGCAGCAGGCTGATCATCTTGTTGAAGGCGTAAATAACCGTATCGGTCTTATCATCCACATACTGCTCAAACTGTGTCATCCCTATCAGATCTGATTTTCTGTTTAAAGTGATTCCCCGGATATCGATGTCACTGTCCGCATTGTTGGTGCCGTAGGAGTAGCTTCCTCCCATCGCCAGCAGGATCACATGCCGGCCAAGGCGTTTATTGTTCCTTATAAAATCATATTCCTCCGTATCCAGCAGGTACTTGAAATCCATGCTGCCTCCTTCCCGGAATCTGTCAAAACGGGAACACCGTTCCCGATGTCCCCGTTCACTTTTCCCAACGTTCTAATCTTGTTCCGGCTTTGATGCAATAAACATTGCATCCCCGAAGCTGAAGAAACGGTACCTCTCCTTTATTGCTTCCTCATAGGCTTTCAGCACGTGTTCGCGGCCTGCCAGTGCGGAAACCAGCATCACAAGCGTGGATTCCGGCAGATGGAAGTTGGTAATCAGACAGTCCAGAATCTTAAAACGGTATCCCGGATAAATAAAGATATCGGTCCAGCCGCTTCCCGCTTTCAGGATTCCATCCTCCCCTGCGGCTGATTCCAGGGTCCGGCAGCTTGTAGTTCCCACGCAGATGACACGCCCGCCTTTTTTCTTCGTATCATTAATTTTACGGGCCTCTTCTTCCTCCACAATATAAAATTCGGAATGCATATGATGCTCCAGCACATTATCTACTTTCACCGGGCGAAAGGTGCCGAGGCCGACATGGAGGGTCACATGGGCGATCTCTATCCCTTTTTCCGCGATCTTCCCCAAAAGTTCGTTTGTGAAATGCAGCCCTGCCGTCGGGGCGGCTGCGGAGCCCTCATGTTTTGCATATACGGTCTGATAACGGTTTTTATCCTGCAGCTGGTGTGTGATATATGGCGGCAGTGGCATCTGTCCAAGCTCGTCCAGAATCTCCTCGAATATTCCTTTGTAGGAAAATTGAATCAGCCTGTTGCCTTCCTCTACCACGTCTACCACTGTGCCTTTTAAAAGACCTTCCCCGAAATTGATTACCGTACCGATTTTTGCTTTTTTTCCAGGTTTGACAAGCGTCTCCCAGATATCATTTTCCCTGCGTTTTAAAAGCAGGACTTCTATTTTCGCATCGGTCCCCTCTTTGCTTCCAATCAGACGGGCCGGAATTACCTTTGTGTCATTGATGACCAGACAGTCCCCTTTTCTCAGATACGACAGAATATCCCGGAATACTTTGTGCTGTATTTCCCCCGTGTCCTTATTAAGCACCAGAAGACGTGAGGAGGAACGGTCCTCCAGCGGATCCTGGGCGATCAGCTCCTCCGGTAAATCATAGTAAAAATCTTTTACATCCATTTTATTGCCTCTTCTTTTTCTATTTTATGAAATATTCTTATTGTACTCTGTTTTCCTGAGTTTCCTGACTTTCCTGGTTCTCTCCTGCTCCGGTCTCCAGGTTGTCTTCCTCATGCATATAGTCAGGGCCCTGCTTCATATATAAAATGCGCTCATTCAGGGCAGGGTCCGCCGCCATTGCTTCCTCTATCTGCTGATCCACCTGGGAAATCAGCAGTCTGACGTCCTCATTTCTGGAAAGCTGCTCCAGATAGTCTGAAAGCTCCGGCGATACCTGCTGATCATAAATCTTATACGTGCCGTCATCTGCGCCTACCGCATAGACCTGGACAAGACTTGGGGCCGGAGTCTCAACTCCCGCATATTTTATCTCATAATAAACGTACGCCGCGTAGGTGTTCTCTTCCAGTCCCGGCGTTGTATAACAGGAAATGTTCTGGTAGCTCTCTATATACTGTTTCTGTTTTTCAAATTCCTGGCGGTACCGCTCCTCTTCACTGGTATCTCCGGAAGTAAACAGATGTAAAAACGTGTCCATATCACATTCGGAGATTGACAGGAAGTACTGTTCCATTAACCAGTTAATTCCGGGAACCGTATCCTGCGACAGAATACTGCCTCCAAAGTCATGGAAATACTCTTTCGTATCCGGCTCTATAACCGGTATCCCGGCATTTTCCGGGACCGTATCCACGCCGTGTTTCGTGGTGGCGGCCGGAAGCTGCGTGGTGTTATCCCTGAACCGGCCCGATACCAGCACTACAATCACCAGGATCAGAGCAATCAGAGGGATGCTGAGCAGCAACACATAACGGCGCAGCTCATTGTCTGAGACAGATTGTTTTCCCCTGGACGCCTTATTCTGCTCCGGCTTGGCCTGCGGGGCGGCCTGTCCCTGCCTTCTGGAACGCTTTTCTTTATCTTCCGGCCGGCGGACGGATTCCGGTTCTTTTGCGGAAGCCTTCATTTCCCCCGGCTCCGGCACCTGGCTCTGGCCCTTCGATATCTGACTTTGTTCTTTCGGCGCTTTTCTGCTCCTCGGCTTTTCTTTAGCCGGAACCGTTTTCGGCGGCGTCTCAGCTTGAATCGGTGTTTCCTTCTTGTTCGGCTCTGTCTTCTCCTTTTTCCTCGAAACAGAAGCCGTCCTTATCCGGTCAATTTCCTCTATTGTTTTTTCTATTTCCTGAACTACCTTCCCGGCATCCGCACTCTTCCCGGCGTCTGCATTCTTCCCGGCATCAGGCTTGTTCCTCTCGTCCGTATCCCTCTCGTCCGCGCTGTTTATTTTCACAGACTGGTCAGAGTTCTCAGGCTTCTTTGGCCCGTCGGGCTGCTTTCTCCTGCTTCTTCCCATCCCGTATCCTCCTGTATCCGCCGCCTGCGGGGCGGGAACCTATCTGCTTATCTGCTTCTTGGTTATCTGCTTTGCTCCGCTCCGTTTGGTTGACCGCAGCACGGAGCAATCTATCCAATCTATCACCTATCCGTCCGTTTCCCCGGGGCTTTATCCGCTGTCTGAGTAAAGGCCGGACTGTGTTTATCACTTGCATTGTTCTGCTCTATTCTAGCAAAATCCATAATAAAAAGCAATAAAACTTATGGAAAAGACCTTGCCAAGACAAATAAAATATAGTAGAATAATGGAGATGCGTCTGTAGCTCAGTGGATAGAGCGCCGGCCTCCGGAGCCTGAGGCGTAGGTTCGATTCCTATCAGACGCATTATTGTTATATATTGAGAAATGCCGTAAGAACGGGGAAATCCCTGATTTTACGGCATTTTTTTTAACAGGAAATTTTTCCTGTTAAACGATAACCTGCACGCTCCGCGGAGGATCGCAATAGGGACCGGAGCAAATTTCTCTGCCCCGCTCCCTGTTATCCCGGTAAATTACGCGCCCCTGATTCTGCCCCGTAATCTGCCTGCTTTTCATTTACTAATGAAGCTCTGTCCCAAAAGGCATCAAAGCCAATTTCGCCAGCTTAAACTGCTGCATCCCAAACGGGATCCCGATTATGGTGACACATAAAACAATCCCGATTGCAAGATGTTCCAGCGCCAGCGGCAGGCCCGACACCACAAGCCAGATAATATTCAATATGAGTGAGCCGGCGCCTCCGCCGTAGATCACTTCCTTCCCGAAGGGAAAGAAGCTGAGTGATGCCAGCTTAAAACACTGCACGCCTACCGGAATCCCGACGATCGTAATGCACCAGAGGCAGCCCGTCAGACACCAGCTTAAGCCGCTGATGGCGCCGCCGAAAAGAAACCATAATATATTGCCCAGACATCCCATATAAAGCTCTCCTTTCCTTCTGCCCGCCTCTTCCTTCTCCCTCACTCCTTAAAACGCTTCCGCCGGGGAAATCACTTCAGGTTTTGCATTATATGAAAATTTTCTAAATAACCTTGCTCATTGATGTGCCTCTTTTTTCTTAAACCTCCCCTTCACGAACGCAGCGGCGTAATCCCACATCCCACGGGGATTCTGTATTCTTGCCACCGCATAGAACATATCCGGAGTCGGAATCCTTGGAAGATATACGTAATAGGAAGGAACCCATTCGGTGGGACTGTACTTTTCCTTGGCCCTGTATAAATCCCGGAAACCATAACAGTCATTCAGATGATCGTATACGAACCGCAGCAGCCTCTCCACCATGTTGGAACTGTTCTCCTCAAGCCCGGCCAGCGGCGCCACTCCCAGGCTGCCGTATTCCACACCCTCCTGGCAAAAAATCTGAAATGCCTGATAGATGATTGTTTCCATCACACCGCCGGGCGCCTCTTTTCCATGTCTTGTCACATCTGCCATATATCCTTTTTTTCCTAAAAACGGGACAAATACAATAAAGGCAGCCATCTTCCCGGAAGCATCCAATGCATAAAAATACCGCTTATCCATGGGCTCATCAAGACCCACCGACCCCAGCGTAAATTTCAGCAGGGAGCTTTTCTTCTCCTGCAGCCATTCCTGTGTAATCCGCTCAAATTCCTGTTCAATTACCGGATCCCTCTGTTCCAGCACCCTGTATTCCTGTACCGTAACACCGGCTTTTGCGGCGTGGTTAAGATTCATGCGCATCTTTGCGCCCTTTTTTCCGCTCAGCTCATATTCGGAAAGCCGGAATCTGGCTTCCTCACCGCATTTTACGCAGCCAAATCCCTGTTTCCTGTATTCCTCCAGAAAATGGTCCGTTACGCTGAGAAAGAACAGCTTATGGGCGCTCTTTTGGCAGAACTCCTTAAATTCTTCTAAAAGAGCAGGGAAGTCTTCATCTGCGCATACGGGATCCCCGTTCACGATGACCGTCTCCCCAACCGTACCATATGGGATCACGCCATCCCTCCCGGAGCCGAAGTAAAGATATTTATCATCCTCCAAAGCCAGATAGGAACAGGGATTCTGGCTGTACAGGCTAAGGAGTGTCCTGGCATGCTGGATATCTGATTTTCCGCTTCTGCGTGACTGGAACCACGGTTTGGCCGCATAGGTGACGGCCGCCAGGATGCATCCCCAGCTGAACCAGAAAATTGCCATCTCATATTTTGTTTTGCCGTACATTCCCTGCAGACCGTCTCCCATTCCAAAAATCATTCCGGTACCGCTCACCAGGCTGTCCCAGAGGGAACCTGCGTTATCCGGGGATCCCAATTTCATATAATGATAGCTAAGCCCCGCATTGGCTGCAATGCCTGCCAGGGACAGGAGCAGAAACACGGCGGCCGCCTTTTTCGAGCGCTTTGAGGAAGGACAGCAGAAATCCTCCCTGAAACAGACAAATATGATAAGCAGAACCAAATCGACGGCCATAATCACAAGACGGGCCGGATGGCGGAACTCGGAAAAGCCTCGGATAAAATTTAAAAGCAGTATGAATATGGTTATGTACCACGCCGCCCTCCTGCGCTTCATCAGCTGCAGGGATACTGCAAGAAGGACAATGGAAAAGGCCCTCTGCACCATTTTTCCCATCTCAAGGGAAACGCGTACAGCCGCCGAGACCGGCAGGGAGGGCAGAAAACTTAGAATCAGCAGAGCCAGCGATGCCAGCACAATAAAAAGAATGACAATATTTTCGAGTTTGATTCGGGTGTTAATTTGAGTGTTATGATTCATGGCAGTCTCTTTTCTGAAAATGGATTCTGATAATCGGATAAAAACATTCCAAATGTTCTTATCCGAATGCAACTTAATCCAACTATAATTCCTGCCCATCCGCTTGTCAATAAAATCCCTTATTCAATCTTCAAACACGTTACAGTTCAGCCTTCGGCTAAACCGTAACAAATGATGCACAGAAACGGCAAAATAACGCCGTTTCGCGCCGCACAACTCGGGATTTTCGCAAAAAACAACGAAAACACCTCGCGGAATACATCATGGCTGAACTGTTACTCAAACGCACTATTACATCTCGATTGCCTTCTTCACATCGAGAACTGCAATCTCCACTCCCTCTTTGAGATAATTACAGAGTATCAGTCCGGAACCGGACACTTCCTCCGGGCCCATATCTTTTTTTGTAAGCTCCCGTATATCTTCTGACGAATCTACAAGCAGACCTGCATTTTCCCCCTGTACATGCAGAATCACAATGCAGGTATCATCGTCAAACGGCGCCGCCTCAACATTCATCCTGAGCCGTAAGTCAATTACCGGGACGGAAGCTCCCTCATGAATTGTTTTTCCAAGCACATAAGCCGGCAACTCCGGCGCTTTTCTGATTTTCTGCACCGGGATGACATGCACAACGTTTTTTAGAGGTATTCCGTACCGCTGCTTACCGCACCGGACAATCAAGTATGTAGCATTTACCGCATTTTCAAATGAATTCATTCCTGTACCCTCCGCTTTTATTCGTAGAAAACGTATCGTTTTCCCGCCAGCCGGACTGCCCGCGGCATACCGGTCCATATAGGAAAATTATACAGGAAGGCTCAGGATTCATCCACATTCCTGCTTAAATTGAAAAGAGTTATACAAATTATTATATAACCATTGACAGACTTTAACGGTAACCTGCACGCTCCGCGCACCGATTACCGTCTTCCATCAAAAAAATTACCGCTGTCCTCATTTTCTTTCTTTTTATCGCGAATATGCAAAACTCTCATTCTCTCCCACAGCATACCTGGAAGATACCGTATATATAACAAAAATATGATTGCCGCCAATCTGGGATCTAATTTTTCCATATTAAAAACGTTCCCAATTTTGCGCGGTTTATTCCCCGAGTCATCATGATTGGAGATTTAACTGAGGTGTGGAGGACGCGTCCGAAACGGACCATGTCCGGCGTTGCCTTCGTAAGTCCCGGTGCCAAAGGAGTGAAACTTT
>OKRR01001382.1_pt1 | contig 21674 bp, 18 predicted proteins | sample 1601211 | NCBI WGS metagenome assembly OKRR01 (sample SAMEA3541525, study PRJEB24748) | human gut metagenome | biome: human gut; feature: human-associated habitat; material: faeces | place: China | collected 2012
CAACAGAAAAGAGGAACAGATATGGCACAATTGTGGGGAGGACGATTTACAAAAGAAACAGATCAGATGGTATATCAGTTCAATGCATCGATTTCTTTTGACAAAAGGTTTTATGCACAGGATATTAGAGGCAGCATCGCGCATGTGATGATGTTGGCAAAGCAAGGGATTCTGACAGAAGAAGAACAACGGAAAATGATTTCCGGTCTGGAAGGAATTTTAAGGGATATAGAAGACGGTTCTCTTGCGATTTCAGAGAAATATGAAGATATTCATAGTTTTGTGGAGGCGACTTTGATCGAGCGGATCGGAGAACCTGGCAAGAAATTACATACTGGAAGAAGCAGAAATGATCAGGTTGCCCTCGATATGAAGCTTTATATCAGAGATGAAGTGTATGCGACGGATCATCTTTTGAAGGAGTTGTTAGAGGTACTGCTTGGAATCATGGAAGAACATATCGATACGTTCATGCCGGGATTTACCCATCTGCAGAAAGCACAGCCAATCACACTGGCACACCATATGGGTGCTTATTTTGAGATGTTTAAGCGAGATCGAGCCCGCATGAAGGATGTTTACCGGAGAATGAATTACTGTCCGCTTGGCTCCGGAGCTCTGGCTGGTACCACATATCCGTTGGATAGAGAGTATACAGCGGAACTGTTAGGGTTTGCAGGTGCCACATGGAACAGTATGGATTCTGTGGCAGACAGAGATTATCTGATTGAATTTTTAGCCGCACTGTCTACGGTTATGATGCATTTAAGCCGCTTTTCAGAGGAGGTTATTATTTGGAACAGCAATGAGTATCAGTTTGTTGAAATTGATGATGCATACAGTACCGGAAGCAGCATTATGCCGCAGAAGAAGAATCCGGATATTGCAGAACTTGTTCGTGGAAAGACAGGACGTGTTTACGGAGCATTGATGTCACTTCTTGTGACAATGAAGGGATTGCCGCTTGCTTATAATAAGGATATGCAGGAAGACAAAGAGCTTGCTTTTGATGCGATCGATACGGCAAAGGGGTGTCTGATGTTGTTTACAGATATGCTCCGCACGATGAGATTTCAGAAGGAACAGATGGAAAGAAGCGCGAAAAACGGATTTACCAATGCGACAGATGCAGCAGATTATCTTGTAGGACATGGCGTAGCATTTCGGGATGCACATGGGATTGTCGGACAGCTTGTGTTAAGCTGCATTGAGAAGGGAATTTCATTGGAAGAGATGAGTTTGGAAGAATATCAGAGGATTTCCCCGGTATTTCAGGAAGATATTTATGATGCGATCAGTCTGAAGACTTGTGTGGAGAAGCGCAAGACATTTGGTGCACCGGGGCGGGAAGCGATGGAGCAGGTGATTTCTCTGCAGAAGCGATATTTGTCCCAGTCGGATACGTTTTCCGCACAGGATTGATAAATATAATGGTTTAGTAAAGAGAGGAAAGAAAGATGGAGAGAAAATTAAGAGTAGGAATTCTTGGAGCAACGGGGATGGTAGGACAGAGATTTATTTCTCTTTTGGAAAATCATCCATGGTTTGAAGTAGTGACAGTGGCAGCCAGCCCAAGATCAGAAGGGAAAACGTATGAGGAGGCGGTTGGAGACCGCTGGAAGATGCAGACACCGATGCCGGAGGCAGTGAAAAGTTTAGTAGTCATGAATGTCAATGAAGTAGAGAAAGTTGCAGCGGGTGTTGATTTTGTATTCAGCGCAGTGGATATGTCCAAGGAAGAGATCAAGGCAATCGAGGAAGCTTATGCAAAGACTGAGACACCGGTTGTATCAAATAACAGTGCGCACCGCTGGACAAAAGATGTGCCGATGGTGATCCCGGAGATCAATCCGGAACACTTTGAGATCATTGAAGCGCAGAAAGCACGGCTCGGAACAGAGAGAGGATTTGTGGCAGTAAAGCCAAACTGTTCTATCCAGAGTTATGCACCGGTGCTGACTGCATGGAAGGAATTTGAGCCGACAGAGGTTGTGGCGACGACTTATCAGGCAATTTCAGGTGCGGGAAAGACATTTGCAGAGTGGCCGGAGATGGTGGAGAACATCATTCCATTTATCGGTGGAGAAGAAGAGAAAAGTGAGCAGGAGCCACTTAGAATCTGGGGACAGATCAAAGATGGTGAGATTGTAAAAGCAAGCAGTCCTGTTATTACAACACAGTGCATCCGTGTTCCGGTTCTGGATGGACATACAGCTGCAGTGTTTGTGAAATTTGCAAAGAAGCCAACAAAAGAACAGTTGATTGAAAAGCTTGTAACATTCCGTGGTCTGCCGCAGGAGTTAGAGCTTCCAAGTGCGCCAAAGCAGTTTATCCAGTATCTTGAGGAAGATAACCGCCCGCAGGTGAAATTGGATGTAGATTTTGAGAAGGGAATGGGAATCTCAGTTGGACGTTTAAGAGAAGATACCGTGTACGATTATAAGTTTGTCGGACTTTCCCATAATACAGTCAGAGGTGCAGCAGGAGGCGCTGTGCTCTGTGCAGAAACACTGACTGCAAAAGGATATATCAAGGCAAAATAGAAAGGAAAAGAGAGAAGGGGAACCGCAGTTTTGCAGAACCTCTTTTTTCTCTTTCTGGAGGAGTTTGGGGCAGGGTATGGAAATGAAATAAGAAATTTGTTATACTGAAAATTGATAAAGAGAGATTGGAACTGCGAAAAGAGGAAGGTGTTCAAATGAGAAAAGAACTATTGAATTACACACAGAACAGAGAATTGTCCTGGCTCCGATTCAATGAGCGCGTGCTTCAGGAAGCACAGGATCCGACAGTGCCGCTTTTGGAGCGGACGAAGTTTGTCGCAATCTTTACGAGCAATTTGGATGAGTTTTTTATGATCCGGGTAGGAAGTCTCTATGATATGGGAATGATGGGAGAAAATCATATTGACGATAAGACCGGATGGAGTGCAAGGCAGCAGTTGGACAAAATCTATACGGCGGTTGCACCGCTCTACAAAGAGCGGGAGAAGACATACGCGGAGATCAAGAAACAGTTAAGTCCGTATGGAATCTGTGGGTTGTCTTTCAAGGAGCTGGAACAGCAAGAGAAGAAGTTTGTAAAAAAATATTTCAGAGAGCAGATCCTTCCGCTTTTGTCACCTCAGATCGTAGATCCAAACCACCCATTTCCACATCTTTTGAACAATGAAATATATGTGACGGCAACCTTGAAGGAGAATGGCAGATCGTTACTTGGAATTGTACCGGTACCGCAGTTTATTTCTGATATCTTATATCTTCCCGGACATGACATTCGATATATTCGCATGGAAAAAGTGATCATGGAGTATTTGGAACTGGTTTTTAGTCAGTATGAGATCTCGGATCGAAATTATATCTGTGTGACAAGGAATGCAGACATTTCTCCGGATGATGAAGCGTTTGATATCAATGATGATTTTCGTTACCGGATGAAAAAGACATTACATAAGCGGAGAAGAATGGCGGTCGTCCGTCTTGAAGTGGCAGAGAGTCTCAGTAAAGAGCGGGAACAGTATTTTTGCAGTAAATTTAACATTACACCGAAACAGATTTTTCGTACAAAAGTGCCGATGAAGCTCGGGTTTATGTTCTCAGTGATCGATAAGGCGCCAGATTCTATGAAGCGTGCACTGACGTATGAGCCATTTTCTCCGCAGATGGCGAAGATGGTGGAAGAAGGCAGTATGATGAAGCAGATTCGAAGAAAAGATATTCTGCTTTCTTATCCATATGAGAGTATGGAACCGTTTCTCCGTCTGATCAAAGAGGCGTCCGCGGATCCGAATGTCATGACGATTAAGATTACGATTTACCGCCTTGCACGAAAGACAAGGTTAGTAGAGTATCTGTGTGCAGCAGCAGAGAACGGAAAAGAAGTGACAGTGCTGATCGAACTGCGGGCAAGATTTGATGAGCAGAATAACATCGACTGGTCTGAAAGGCTTGAGGAGGCGGGATGCCGGGTGATTTATGGATTTGAGGGATACAAAGTACACTCTAAAATCTGTCTGATCACCTACCGCCATCGGAATGAGATACAGTATATCACTCAGATTGGGACGGGAAATTATAACGAGAAGACAGCGGAGATGTATACAGATGTCTCTCTGATGACATCCAGTCGGAGTATCGGGGAAGATGCAGCTGAATTCTTTAAAAATATGTCAATCAGTAATCTTGACGGAAGATATGAAGAACTGATCGTGGCGCCGACAAGTTTAAAACAGAAGATTCTCCTGTTGATCGATAGGGAGATCGCAAAGGGGACAAATGGCAGGATTGTCATGAAGATGAATTCGGTAACCGATATGGATTTCATTGAGAAAATTGCCGAGGCTTCCAGAGCGGGAGTCAGAATCGATCTGATCGTAAGGGGGATTTGCTGTATTCTACCGGGGATTGAAGGGGAAACAGAAAATTTACGAGTGATCAGTATTGTCGGGCGCTACCTGGAGCATGCCAGAATTTTTAGTTTCGGGGTCCGGGAGGAGCAAAAGATCTACATTGGTTCCGCGGACATGATGACAAGAAATACAGAAAAGCGGGTAGAAGTTGCATGTCCGGTCTATGATCCGATAGTGAAACGGCAACTAAACCATCTTTTGAAGGTCATGCTGTCGGACAATGTGAAAGCCCGTATCCTGACAAGTGACGGGACATATAAAAAGAAAGAAATGAGAGAGCGTGAGGTGAATGCGCAGGAAGTATTTATGCGGGAGGCGCTTCAGGAAAGACCGTCAGAAAAGAGGCGAGAGCCAAAAGTGATCCGAAGATTTCTTGAAATTTTTCATAAAAAATAAGCAGAGCAGAGAGGAAGAAGAACGATGAGTATAGAGAAAACAGTATTTGGAACAACAAAACAAGGGAACAGTGTTGCACTTTACACAATTTCCAATCAGCATGGGACAAAGATTGCGGTGACTGATCTTGGAGCGACATTAGTAAAGGTGATCGTCAAAGATAAAAATGGAACTCCAAAAGATGTTGTGCTTGGATATGATACGCCACAGAAATACGAAGAGGCAAGTAAGTTTTTTGGGGCAATTGTCGGGAGATGTGCGAACCGGATCGGGGGAGCTTCTTTTGAGCTGAATGGAAAGACTTACACTCTTGCACAAAATAATAATGGTAATAATCTGCACAGTGGGATGGATTTCTTCAATGTCCGTATCTGGGATGTGATAAAAGAGGACAACAATCAACTTACATTTGCGCTGGAGAGCAGAGACGGAGATCAAGGATATCCAGGAACAGTGAAAATCGAAGTGACATATACACTGACTGAAGATGACACGGTGAAAATTGAGTACTACGCTGTGCCGGATCAGGACACGATTCTGAATATGACAAACCACAGTTACTTTAATCTTGACGGACATGAGAAAAAGGATGTGCTTGCCCAGCGTGTCTGGATTGATGCAGATACATTTACGAGAGCAGATGCAGAATCGATCCCGACCGGAGAGATCGTTCCGGTGGAAGGAACACCGATGGATTTTCGTTCCGGCAAGATGATCGGCGAAGAGATTGAAAGCGATTATGAGGCAATTCGGCTTGGAAATGGATATGATCACAACTGGGTACTGAACCATCCGGGTACTTACCGTAAGGTGGCAGAGATGGAAGGAGCAGAAAGTGGTATTGGAATGGAAGTGTGGACGGATCTTCCGGGTATGCAGTTTTACACTGCTAATTTTGTGGAACATGAAGAAGGAAAAGAGGGAATCTGCTATGGAAAGAGAAGCGGTGCATGTTTTGAGACGCAGTATTTTCCGGATGCGATCCACAAAGAGCACTTTGAAGGTCCAGTCTGCAAAGCCGGCAGCACATATCATACAACAACGGCATATCATTTTACAGTAAAGTAGGTACACATGGGAAAATCAGTATATATTGCGGAGAAGCCAAGCGTCGCACAGGAATTTGCAAAGGCATTAAAATTGAATACAAGACGAAAAGACGGATATCTGGAGGCGGACAGTGCAATCGTAACATGGTGTGTTGGACATCTTGTCACGATGAGTTATCCCGAAGTATATGATGCGAAGTTGAAGAGATGGAGACTGGATACGCTTCCATTCCTTCCAAAGGAATTTAAGTATGAAGTCATTCCGGCGGTTGCAAAGCAGTTTCAGATTGTAAAGGAACAGCTGACAAGAGAAGATGTGGATACCATCTATGTATGTACCGACTCCGGACGAGAAGGAGAATATATTTACCGTCTGGTAGAGCAGATGGCAGGAGTGAAAGGAAAAGTGAGGAAGCGTGTCTGGATCGATTCCCAGACAGAGGAGGAAATTCTTCGCGGGATCCAGGAGGCAAAGCCACTGGAAGATTATGATAATCTGAGTGCATCTGCTTATCTGCGGGCAAAAGAAGATTATCTGATGGGAATTAATTTTTCGAGATTACTGACACTAAAGTATGGAAACAGCATCTCGAATTACTTGCAAACCAACTATACAGTGCTTTCGGTTGGACGAGTGATGACATGTGTTCTTGGCATGATCGTCCGGAGAGAAAGGGAAATCCGCGAGTTTGTCAAGACACCGTTTTTTCGTGTAATCTCTACGGTTGATGTGGAAGGACAGACATTTGAAGGTGAGTGGAGGGCAGTCAAAGGATCACGGTATTTTGAATCGTTTGACCTCTACAAGGAAAATGGGTTTCAGAAGAGAGAGAAGGCCGAGGAGCTGATCGCTTATTTGAGTCAGCCGCTTCCGCTCACTTGTGAGATCCTCTCCATCGAAAAGAAAAAGGAGAAGAAAAATCCGCCGCTGTTGTTCAACTTGGCAGAGCTTCAAAATGAATGTTCCAAACGGTTTAAAATCAGCCCGGATGAGACACTCCGGATTGTACAGGAACTCTATGAAAAAAAACTGGTTACATATCCGAGAACTGATGCGCGTGTGCTGTCGACTGCGGTTGCAAAAGAGATTCATAAAAATCTGAATGGTCTTTCCAAATATGAGATGGCAGGACCGTTTCTATCTGATATTTTACGGTTTGGAAGTCACAAAGGGCTAGAGAAAACCCGCTATGTCAATGACAAGCAGATTACAGATCACTATGCGATCATTCCAACCGGACAAGGACTTCCTGCATTGCAGGCGGTAGCACCGACTGCCAGACAGGTATATGATCTGATTGTCAGACGATTTTTAAGCATCTTTTATCCGCCGGCGGTATATCAGAAAGTAAGTATTGTGACCAAGCGGAAGGAAGAACAGTTTTTCTCTTCTTTTAAAGTACTTGCAGAAGAAGGGTATCTGAAAGTAACTGGTGTGCCGGGGACAAAAAAAGGGGAGGATGCAGGCGAGGACAGTGAAAATCAAGATGAAGGTCTATTTTCTCTTGTACAGAAACTGCGGAAAGGGATGCAGTTAAATGTGCAAGGGTTTCAGATTAAAGAGGGGGAGACATCTCCTCCGAAACGATATAATTCTGGTTCGATCATCCTTGCGATGGAAAATGCCGGGCAGCTGATTGAAGATGAGGAACTGCGTGCGCAGATAAAAGGAAGCGGCATTGGCACAAGTGCGACGAGGGCAGAAATTTTAAAGAAGTTGATACATATTAAGTATCTCGCGCTGAATAAGAAGACACAGATTATCACTCCGACGCTTCTTGGGGAGATGGTGTTTGATGTAGTTGGACATTCGATCCGCTCTCTTTTAAATCCTGAGTTGACAGCGAGCTGGGAGAAAGGCTTGAACTATGTGGCAGAGGGAGAGATTACCCCGGAGGAATATATGGTGAAGCTGGAACGGTTCGTACAGAATCATACAAATGGGGTATTGGGATTGAATAATCAATATCAGCTGCGCGCCTGCTATGACAGGGCTGCTGGATTTTATCAGAAACCGAAAATGACAGCAAAGAAAGATGTTCATTTCAAACAGAGGCATGGGAAACCAGATTAGAAGATGGAAAGGAAAGAAGATATGGAGCAGATGACAGTAACAGAATTGTATACATTGAAAGAAACTATTGCCAGTGAGATTTTTGCGGGAGTGACATATCCGTGGGAAGTGCTTCCAAAGATTGGAGCATTTATCGTGAAACTTGGCAGCACATTGCCAGAGACGGAATATGAGAAGATAGGAGAGGATATCTGGGTTGCAAAATCAGCAAAGGTTGCAGCAACTGCAAGTATTCATGGTCCGGCGATCATCGGAAAAGAGGCGGAGATCAGACATTGTGCATTTATCCGGGGAAATGCTATCGTGGGAGAAGGAGCTGTTGTGGGAAATTCCACAGAGTTAAAAAATGTAATTTTATTCAATAAAGTACAGGTACCGCATTATAATTATGTCGGCGATTCAATTCTTGGATACAAATCTCATATGGGTGCCGGTGCAGTGACATCAAATGTAAAGTCAGATAAATCACTTGTGAAAGTGAAAGTTGGAGAGAAGACGATTGAGACTGGATTGAAAAAATTTGGGGCAATGCTGGGGGACGAGGTGGAAGTCGGCTGCGGAAGTGTGCTGAATCCAGGAAGTGTGATTGGAAGTCATACAAACATTTATCCTCTTTCCATGGTGCGCGGAGTGATTCCAGCGGGAAGTATTTACAAAAAACAAGGCGAGATTGTCGCAAAACAGTAAGGGGCTTCCTAAATAGAGAAAAATTGTGTATAATAAAGCTGAAACACGATTGAAAAAGCTGCGGCTTGTGTAGAAGAAAGAGAAAAAGTCTAAATAAAAGGAGGACGCTTATGTTACAGGATGATTATGTTACATTTGAGATTGGAAAGGCAAAACATATTGCATTAGTTGCACATGATGGAAAGAAAAAAGAGCTGGTAGAGTGGTGCGATAAGAATAAAGAGATTTTAAAAGGACATTTTCTCTGTGGAACAGGGACGACATCCCGGTTGATCGCTGAAAAAACAGGACTTCCGGTTAAAGGATATAACAGCGGACCGCTTGGCGGAGATCAGCAGATCGGTGCAAAAATCGTTGAGGGAAATATTGATTTTATGATCTTTTTGTGGGATCCATTAGAAGCGCAGCCACATGATCCAGACGTGAAGGCACTTTTGCGTATCGCAGTCGTATATGATATTCCGATTGCAAACAATCTGGCGACGGCAGACTTTATGTTGCATTCAAAATATATGAATGAACCATATGATCGAAAAGTAGAGAATTTTAATAAGACGGTGCAGGAGAGAGTAGAGAAGCTGAAATAGCAGGGGAAATCCCTGCTATTTTAGCTATCTCATATCCTGCTTATGGGGACTGGCAGTACAGAGAAAATCAATAAGAATGAAAGGAACAAACATGGAACAAAACAATAAAAATTATCTAGAATATCTTGCAGAATTATATCCGACAATTGGAAAGGCATCCACAGAGATTATCAATCTCCAGTCGATTTTAAACCTTCCAAAAGGAACTGAACATTTTATATCAGATATTCACGGAGAGTTTGAGGCATTTTCACATGTGCTGCGCAATGGATCAGGAGCGGTTAGAAAGAAGATTGATGATGTGTTTGGCCATACACTGAGTACGGCAGAAAAGTGTGCGATGGCAACTTTGATCTATTATCCGGCAGAAAAGATTGCTGAGATCAAAAAAACAGAGCCAGATATGGAGAACTGGTACAAGATCACATTGTATCGATTGATTGAAATATGCAAGACAGTCTCCTCAAAATATACAAGATCAAAAGTGAGAAAAGCACTTCCGGCGGACTATGCATATGTCATTGAAGAACTGATCACAGAGAAATCAGAGGTGCTGAATAAAGGTGCGTACTATGAATCAATCGTCACAACGATACTGGAGATTGGAAAGGCAGAAGATTTTATCATTGTGATGTCAGAGCTGATCCAAAGACTTGTGATCGATCATCTGCATATTATTGGCGATATTTTTGACAGAGGACCCGCACCGGATAAAATTCTGGACTGTCTTATGACGTATCACTCGTTTGATATCCAGTGGGGAAACCATGATATCCTTTGGATGGGAGCAGCTGCGGGAAATGTAGCATGTATTGCGACGGTGATCCGAATCTGCCTCCGTTATGGCAATCTAGATCTTCTGGAAGATGGATATGGTATTAATTTGCTTCCGTTAGCTGCATTTGCAATGGAAATCTATGGGGAAGACCCCTGTGTATGTTTCGCTGTGAAAGGGAGAGAGGGAAAAACAGATTCCTCCTCTCTGTTAGAGAGAAGAATGCACAAAGCGATTACGATAATTCAGTTTAAACTGGAGGAAATGCTGCTGAGGGAGCATCCTGATTTTGATATGGAAGACCGATGTTTTCTTGAGACACTCGATAAGAAGAATGGAACTGTGATCATACAGGGAAAAGAATATCGGTTAAAAGACAAGAGCTTTCCCACGATTTCTGAAGAAGCACCATATCGTTTAAGCAAAGGTGAACAGGAAATCATGGAGAAACTAAAAACAGCGTTTCAAAACTGTGAGAAACTGCAAAGACATGTCAAGCTGCTTTTAAAGAACGGAAGTCTTTACAAGGTGTATAATCACAATCTGCTCTATCATGGGTGTATTCCGCTGGAAGAAGACGGCAGCTTTGAGAAGGTCAATATTTTTGGAACATTTTATCAGGGGAGAAAGCTTTACGATGTGCTTGAAATGTATGTAAGAAAAGCTTTTGTTGCCTTGGAAGAAGGTGAGCGAAAGAAGGGACAGGATATTTTATGGTATCTCTGGAGTGGACCGAAATCTCCGTTGTTTGGAAGGAGCAAGATGGCTACATTTGAAAGGTATCTGATTGCAGATCCGGAAGCACATTTGGAAAAGAAGAATGCATATTATCGATTTTTAGAAGAGAGCAGTACTGCTGAGCGGATTCTGGAAGCATTTGGTCTTGAGGGGGAAGATGCACATATTATCAACGGGCATGTGCCGGTGCATCAGAGCTCAGGGGAGAGTCCTGTAAAATGTGGTGGGAAGGTATTGATCATTGACGGCGGATTTTCAAAGGCATACCACAAGGAGACCGGAATTGCGGGGTATACTTTAATCTATAATTCTTATGGCATGACACTGACAGCACATGAACCGTTTGAATCGGCAGAGACGGCGATCCATGAAGAGAAAGATATCGTTTCTAGACAGGTGGCAGTAAAATATACAGACAGGCGTCAGCTTGTCGGGGATACTGACAATGGGAACAAGATGAAAGAGAGAATTGCAGAATTAAAAGAGCTGATCCGGGCTTACAGGGAAGGAGAACTCAAAGAGAAAGAACGGTAGGAACAGTCATAAATCTTTCACACAATGCTTACAATGGTAGTAGACGAAATCAAAGGGAGTTGTAAAATGAGAACAATTCTGGCAGTAGTATTGAGCGTTATTTTATGTACCGGGACTGTCTGCGCAATGCCGCCTGACGGGAAAGTATTGCAGGAAGAGGTAGAGTCAGACAAGAAAAATGAACTGGAACTGACAGCACAGTCCGCCGTTTTGATGGAGGCATCTACCGGAAAAATTATTTATGAGAAACAGAAGGAGGAGGAACGCCCGCCTGCAAGTGTGACGAAAGTTATGACGATGCTTTTGATCCTGGATGCAGTGGAGGATGGAAAGATAAAGTTGGAAGACGAAGTAACTGTGTCAGAGTATGCAGCATCCATGGGAGGAAGCCAGGTGTTTCTAGAACCCGGAGAAGTGCAGACGGTAGATACGATGTTAAAGTGCATTGCAGTTGCAAGTGCGAATGACGCATGTGTGGCGATGTCCGAATACATATCCGGAAGTGAGGAAGCTTTTGTAGAGCAGATGAATGCGAGGGCAAAAGGGCTGGGGATGGAGCATACTCACTTTGTAAACTGCAATGGTTTGGATGCGGATGGACATCTGACGACTGCTTACGACATTGCACTGATGTCCAGAGAGTTAATTACAAAGCATCCGGAGATTGAAAAATATTCTATGATCTGGATGGAAAATATTACGCATAAAACAAACAAGGGAACAAGCGAATTTGGTTTGTCAAACACAAATAAACTGGTGCGGCATTATCCATATGCCACAGGGCTTAAGACCGGATCTACAAGTAAAGCAAAATTCTGTATTTCTGCCACGGCAAGAAAGGATGGGATGGATCTGATCGCGGTGATCATGGCGGCGCCGGATTCTAAGATGCGCGTAAAGGATGCGACAACACTTTTAAACTATGGATTTGGAAAATGCACAAAGTATGTGGACAAAGAAAAAGGTGGATTAAAGGCGGTAAAAGTGGATGGGGGGACAAAGGAAAAAGTGAGGATCGAGCCGGAAGCAATCTTTCAGTATGTGGATACGACCGGAGCGAATTTGTCTGAGATACAGAAAAAACTAGTGTTAAAAAAAGGGCTTTCTGCACCGCTAAAGAAGGGAACAACGGTAGGAAAACTTGTCTATACACTGCAGGAAGAAACAATTGGAACTGTGCCGGTCAGAACAACAGAGAAGATAGATAAGATTACTTATGGACATGTGCTGAAAAAGGTGCTGAAAAGCTTTTGGTTGTAAAACGCTGAGAAAAATTATATAATGGAAGACAAATCAGCATTGCTGTGAGATGAAATGAGACAGTGAAAGAGGATAAGGGAACAGATATGGAAAGAGAAATTGTAAAGGTCCTAGAGATTATTGCGGTGGCAGCAGTTCTTTGTGTATTGGAGATGATACGTGAAATCCACACATTTAAAGTCACACATTATACGGTGACAGCCCCGAAGCTTGTGGGGGAAGAGACAAAGTTTGTCCTGCTAAGTGATCTTCACAATAAAGTATATGGAAAACATAATAAAAGACTGCTGTATGCAATTACAAAGCAGAGACCAGATGCAATTCTGATCGCAGGGGATATGCTAGTGGGGAAAAAGGGGGTATCTCCAAAGCCAGCGATGGAATTTGTGAAATCACTTGCAAATATCTGTCCGGTATTTTATGCGAATGGCAACCATGAGCAGCGGATGAAGGAAAATCCGGCAAATTATAGTCATGTCTATGAGCGATACAAGAAAGAGTTGAGTGCAGAACAGGTAATCTTCCTTGAAAATCGTTCGGTTGTACGAGAGTGGAATGGTGATCTGTTTACGATTTCCGGATTGGAGATTCCGTATGAGGGGTATGCAAAAAGGAAGTATCACAAAGTGACAGAAGCGGAGATTGAACAGCGGATTGGAAAGGCAAGCAGGGCAAGTTATCAGATTTTAATCGCCCACAATCCGTCACATGTGCCGGCATACAAAGAGTGGAAGGCAGATCTTGTTGTTTCAGGACATTTTCACGGAGGGCTGGTAAGGCTCCCGTTTCTTGGAGCTGTCATCACGCCACAGCTTAAGATCTTTCCGCGTTACAGTGGGGGGATTTACAGAGAAGGGCAGACAACGACGGTTGTAAGCAGAGGGATTGGAGAACATACGATACCGGTTCGGCTGTTTAACACACCGGAAGTAGTTGTGCTGCATATGAAAGGAAGACAGTAATGGGAATACCAGTAAAGCTGCAAGTGTTTGAAGGGCCACTGGATCTGCTTTTGCATTTGATTGACAAAAATAAGATTGATATTTATGATATCCCCATCGTGGAAATTACAAGACAGTACATGGAGTATATCCGTGAGATGGAACGGACAGATTTGAATATTATGAGCGAGTTTCTTCTGATGGCAGCGACTCTTTTGGATATTAAGTCGAAAATGCTTCTTCCCAAAGAGGTGAATGAAGAAGGGGAGGAGGAAGATCCCAGGCAGGAGCTGGTGGAACAGTTGCTGCAGTATAAGCTGTACAAATATATGTCTTATGAACTTCGGGATCGGGAAATGGATTCAGACAGAGTGTTATTTAAGGAGGCTGCCATCCCACAGGAAGTGCAGGAGTATACCGAACCGGTAAATTTGGATGAACTTCTGGGAGATTTGGATCTTCGCAGGTTGAATCAGATTTTTCGGGAAGTGATGCGGAAAAAGGCAGATAAGATGGATCCGGTGCGCAGTAAATTTGGAACGATTGAGAAAGAAGAAGTGACGCTCTCTGATAAGATGTCCTATGTGGAAGAGTATGCAATGTTGAATGGATACTTTAGTTTCCGTCAGCTTCTGGCAAGACAGCGCAGCAAGATGCATGTGATTGTCACGTTTCTCGCGGTACTGGAATTGATGAAAGTAGGTAAGATACAGATCACACAAGAAAAAACATTTGCGGAGATCATGATCACTTCTATGATGTAGCATGGCAAAATAGAAGTGAAGCATTAAAAAGGAAAAATTGTACATAACAAGAAAGGAACAGATAGTGTGGAAAAGAAAACGGAGAAGGAACTGCTAGGGGCTGTGGAGGCGATCCTTTTTGCAATGGGGGAGTCCGTGAGCCTTTCAAAAATTGCATCTGCGATCGGGAAAGATGAGACAGAAGCAAAAAGACTTTTGGAAGAACTGAAAAAACAGTATCAAAAGAAAGAGCGGGGAATCCAGTTGATCGAACTGGAGGATTCTTATCAGCTCTGTACAAAGCCAGAGTTATATGACTATCTGATTCAAGTTGCGAAACAGCCGAAGAAACATGTGCTGACAGATGTCCTGCTGGAGACACTCGCAATCGTGGCATATAAGCAGCCGGTTACAAAAATTGAGATTGAGAAGATCCGGGGAGTGAAGTCAGACCATGCGGTGAATAAACTTGTGGAATATGATCTGGTGTGTGAAGTGGGGAGGCTGGATGCGCCGGGAAAACCGCTGCTATTTGGCACAACCGAAGAATTTTTGCGACGATTTGGAGTGCAGTCGGTGGAGGAGCTTCCAAGCATTGCACCAGAGCAGCTAGAAGATTTTAAAGAAGAGGCAGAGCGGGAGATCAAAGATCGACTGGATGTCTGATCAAAAGAGATTCAGATGGACATATTCAGGAACTTCTAATCATACAATGAACTAACAGAACAACAGGTGTATGCTTATGAAGAAAGTTTTGATCGGAATTTTGACAGGAGTTTTGCTGGTCAGTTCCCCTGTCAGTGCGAAAGAAGAGATAGAACAGTTATACGCCCAGTCAGCGGTTTTAATGGACGCGGACAATGGGCGTGTTTTATTTGAAAAGAACGGTTCAGAAAAAAAGCCGATGGCGAGCACGACAAAGATCATGACATGTATTCTGGCATTGGAGGAAGGAAATCTTACAGATGTTGTGAATGTGTCAGAAAATGCGGCGAGACAGCCGAAAGTACATCTGGGGATGCAGATGGATGAAAAGTTTTATCTGAGAGATCTTCTATATTCCTTGATGTTGGAATCGCACAATGACAGTGCGGTAGCAATCGCGGAACATATTGGGGGGAGTGTGCAGGCATTCGCGGATAAAATGAATGCGAAGGCAAAAGAAATCGGATGCAGGGATACATATTTTATTACACCTAATGCATTGCTTCACGAATATAATTATTACCCCGAAAGGAAAATGAAAGATTACTAGGGAAACATTCAACGACAGCGGAAGATTTGGCCAGGATCATGAGTTACTGTATTTTGAAATCTCCGAAGAAAGAGAGCTTTCTTTCAATCACTCAGAAGGGAAGCTATCATTTTATGGATGTAGATTGCCATCGTTCGTTTTCCTGCCAGAATCACAATGCGTTTTTGACAATGATGGATGGAGCGTTATCCGGAAAGACAGGATTTACCGGGAAGGCGGGGTATTGCTATGTCGGCGCGCTTGAAAGCCGGGGAAGAACATTTGTGGTTGCCTTGCTTGGATGCGGATGGCCGAACAATAAAGGATATAAATGGGCAGATACCAGGCGATTGATGACATATGGGATAGAAAACTATGAGCTGCGGGAGGCATTTTCCGGGAAAGAATCCCTCCGTGATGTAACTGTGAAGGCGGGAATTCCTACCAGCGGAAATCTTTTTGAGAAAGCACATGTTCCGGTAAAGATTGAGAAGATTCAAAACAGTCCGGTGGAAGTTCTTTTGCACCGAGAAGAAGAAATTGAAACTGTTGTAGAATTGCAGGAAGAAGTGCAAGCGCCGATTGAAAGATATGAGAAGCTTGGAACGGTTCGCTATATTCTGGACGGGGAAGTACTTCAGCAATACCCGATCGTAGCCCAGGAGAACGTCGAAAAAATAAATTTTCGATGGATCTTTCAAAAAATCAGCGGATACTATTTTTTGAATGAAGACGGAAGAATGTAAAAAGAAAGAAAACTGAAAGAGGGCACCTAAGATCAGCAAAAAAGATCTTAGGTGCCCTTTGACTATGGAAAACCTGCTATGCTTAGCTCCGGCAGGAATCTATGATAGTTAGATTTCCCTTGTGTATACTTTGAGCCATTCGTTTTCTTCTTCTGTCATATAAGGAGAAAGTGTCTCGTATACAAATTTGTGATAACTGTTCAGATAATTGCGTTCGTCTTTATTCAGATCTTCCGGTACGATCGCATCTAAGTCAATCGGAACGACTGTCACATTTTCCAGTCCCATGAATTGGCCAAATTCATTTTTTTCACCTTTGCGCACAACGAGTTCATTTTCCAGACGGATTCCGTGGGAATCTTCAATGTAGATTCCAGGTTCGTCGGTGATGACCATACCCTCCTCGAGCACTGCTGGTGGCAGGCCTGAAGGGGATAGCTGCCAACGGAAAGAAGCAGGTCCTTCGTGAATGTTTAGAAGGTAACCGACTCCATGTCCGGTGCCACACTTGTAGTCGATATTCAGAGACCACATAGGTTCTCTTGCAAGGATATCAAGGTTCACACCCCGGCAGCCATATAGAAATCTTGCTCTTGCGAGGTTCATCATACCGCGGGCAACAGCCGTAAAGTGTGTCTTCAGTTCGTCGCTGACCGGTCCAAGAGCAACTGTACGAGTCAAGTCTGTGGTACCTTCATAATAATTTCCGCCGGTATCTGCAAGGAGGAAGTGCTCTGGTTTCAATTCGTAATCAGATTCCGGAGTAGCGCTGTAATGCATCATGGCAGCATGTTCTTTGTATGCGACGATCGGAGAAAAACTTGGACTGATAAATCCCGCCTGCTGGCTGCGGAACTCTTCTAGTTTGTCAGAGGCGCTGCGCTCTGTAATCGGCATCTTTCCTACATTTTTCTTAAGCCAATACATAAATTTTGTGAAAGCGACACCGTCTTTGATATGGCTTGCGCGGATATTTTTCAATTCTGTCTCATTTTTGATTGCCTTAAATGCTGTTGTAGGATTTGGTTTCTCCACTTTTTCTGTTGCGTCAGGGAGATTTTTATAGATCGCATAATTGATCCGGGAAGGATCTAAAAGCACATGAGAAGTTTCATCTAACGTCTTTACAAATGTGTAGATTTCTTCATAAGGATGTAAGATGACAGAAAGCCCGTTCCAGCTATCTAAAATTTCCTGATTTAATTTGGATTCGTTGATAAACAGATGTACGTCCTCCATCGTGATCACAGCATAGCTCAGCACAAGAGGAGTATACATTACATCTCCGCCTCGAATATTGAGCAGCCATGCGATATCGTCAAGAGAAGAAAGAATGTGGACTGTCGTGTCAGCTTCTTGCATTTTTTCACGGAGACGTTCCAGTTTGGAGGCGGTACTTTCTCCTGCGTATGCAAGATCCAATAAAAATGCCGGAGCATTTGAAAGAGCCGGGCGATCTTCCCAGATATAGGAAATCAGATCTTCGTCATAGGAAATGGAGACTGCTTTTTCTTTTAATACTTCTTCATAATTCTGACCTTCGGAAGCGCCGATGACTTTTCCGTCAAATCCGAGCACTCCGTGATCTGGAAGAACCGATTCCAAATATTCTTCTTTCGTAGGGACATCAGGTTCTGCCATACGGAAAAGTCTGATTCCACTTCCTTCTAATTGTTTTTCTGCCTGAATGAAATAGCGTCCATCTGTCCAGAGACCTGCATCATCTTTTGTGATGATCACTGTTCCGGCAGAACCGGTAAATCCGGAGATAAACGCTCTGGCTTTAAAATGTTCTCCTACATATTCGCTTTGATGATTGTCAGCGGATGGGATAATATAGGCATCCATTTTCCGCTCTTCCATGAGTTTTCTGAGTTTTGCAATTCTGTCTGTTACACTCATTTCTATTTCCTCCTTAGATACATTTTATAATGTGCGGGAACAAAAAGATGTCCCCGTTTCATGCCTTTTCTATTGTATCATAATCGTGAGTGGAATCAAACAAAATATACAAAAACAAAGAAAGAAGAAGTGAAAAAATCAGCATGATGGAAGAGGATATTTTGAGGGAGGACGTGTCAGTCGAATATGTGAAAAAAATATCAAAAAGCAATTGCTATTTTTTAAGCAGTATTATATAATATAATAGGCAGAAAATTTGGCTAAACTTTATGAAATTTTAGAAATTGGAGGGCTAAAAGATATGAGTTACGAAACAACAGAGAACCGCGCAAGCGAAAGAATTGCCGCTTTGCTTGACGAGGGAAGTTTTGTTGAAATCGGTGCTGCTGTTAAAGCGAGAACGACTGATTTCAACATGCAGACAAAAGAAACTCCGGGAGACGGTGTTGTGACCGGATACGGGGTGATTGATGGGAACCTCGTGTATGTATACAGCCAGAATGCCTCTGTATTGCAGGGGGCGATCGGTGAGATGCATGCAAAGAAGATTGCCGCAATCTATGATCTTGCGATGAAGATGGGAGCTCCGGTAATCGGCCTTGTAGATTGTGCGGGACTTCGACTTCAGGAAGCGACGGATGCGCTCCATGCATTTGGAACTCTGTATATGAAACAGACATTGGCATCGGGTGTAATTCCACAGATTACAGCAATTTTCGGAACATGTGGGGGAGGACTTGCAGTGATCCCTTCTCTGACAGACTTTACGTTTATGGAGAAGGAACATGCAAAATTATTTGTGAATTCTCCAAATGCACTGGAAGGGAATGTCATTACAAAGTGTGATACATCTTCTGCAAAATTCCAGAGTGAGGAAGCAGGTCTGGTAGATGGAACCGGAACAGAAGAGGAAATCTTGGAAGAAATCCGTTCTCTTGTATGTCTTTTGCCGGCAAATAATGAAGACGATAACTCTTATGACGAATGTACAGATGATCTGAATCGTCTCTGTGATGCGATCGAAAATGCAGCGGAAGATACAGCAGTCGTGCTCTCCACTCTTTCAGATAATCATGTGTTTTTTGAGACAAAAAGAGACTATGCAAAAGAAATGGTAACAGGATTTATCCGTCTCAACGGTGTGACGATCGGTGCAGTGGCAAACCGCTGCAAGGTCTATGATGAAGATGGAAATGTGGAAGCAGAATTTGACGGTGGCTTAAGTGTACGTGGATGTAGAAAAGCAGCAGATTTTGTAAATTTCTGTGACGCATTCAATATTCCGGTATTGTCTCTTACTAATGTAGAAGGATATCATGCAACAATGTGTTCGGAGAGAAATATTGCCTCTTCTGTGGCAAAGCTTACATATGCGTTTGCAAATGCGACTGTACCAAAAGTGAATGTCATTATCGGAAAAGCATACGGAAGTGCCTATATAACAATGAACAGCAAGGCGTTGGGAGCAGATCTGGTATATGCATGGCCACAGGCAGAGATTGGAATGATGGATGCGAATCTTGCTGCCAAGATCATGTATGCAGAAGAGAGTGCAGAAGTGATCCGACAGAAGGCGGCAGAATATGAAGAGATGCAGACAAGTCCTTTGGCTGCGGCAGGAAGAGGATATGTAGATGCGGTGATCGATCCGAAAGATACAAGAAAATATCTGGTCGGTGCATTTGAAATGTTATTTACAAAGAGAGAAGATCGCCCGGCAAAAAAACATGGAACAGTGTAGAGAGGTGAAGCAAAGTGAAAAAAAGAATCAGCTTATTAATCGGTGCATTGGCTCTGACACTTAGTTTTACCGGATGTGGAAGTAAGAAAGAACTGGAATATGATGAAACACAGCTTACATATGTGACACAGTTTATCATTGCAAATTTTGAAGTGATGGATGAGGAAGCATTTGATAATTATCGGCAGGCATCGGAATATCAGATCAATAAGATCATGTCTGAAGCGAATGCGCCAATTGAACCAGAAGTACTTATTTCTATGATGGATGCCTGGGAAGCGGCAGAAAAAGAATGTGGAGAATATGTAGAACATGGCGAATATCAGTTTGAAGGTTCGGATTCTGGTGTAGTAGTGTCTACAGAGGCAGTGTATGAGGAGCGGGAAGCAACGCTGGAATTTAAGTTTGACGAGAATCTCAATATAGAATCACTTGATATTGCGGCAGATTATACAACCGGAGAAATTTTAAAGAAAGCCGGAATGAATACCATTCTTGGAATGGGAACTGTATTTCTTGTTCTGATCTTCCTTGCGTTTGTAATCTCACTTTTGAAATATATACCAATGCTTCAGGAAAAGTTTACAAAGAAGACAGAAAAAAATAAGACACCGGTAAAAGAAGTGCCAAAGGCAGAAGTTCCTGTAGGGGAAGAAGAGTTAACCGATGATGAAGAACTTGTGGCCGTAATTACAGCGGCGATTGCAGCGGCAGATGAAAGTGTGTCTGACGGATTTGTGGTAAGATCGATCCGCAGAAGAAAATCAAATAAATGGAATTAATTCAGGAGGAATTTGAAGATGAAAAGTTATACAATTACAGTAAATGGAAATGTATATGATGTGACAGTAGAGGAGAAAGCAGCAGGAGCAGCACCAGCGGCACCGGTACAGAAGAAAGCTCCAGTGGCACCAAAGGCAGCCCCGGCACCGAAGAAAGCAGCAGGGACAGGAAATGTCAAAGTGACAGCAGGTGCGGCAGGAAAAGTATTTAAATTAGAGGCAGCTGTCGGACAGCAGGTAGAAAAAGGAGCACCGATCGTTGTGATCGAGGCGATGAAAATGGAAATCCCGGTTGTAGCTCCGGAGGCAGGAACCGTAGCCAGCATTGATGTAGCAGTAGGTGATGCAGTGGAATCAGGAGCAGTACTGGCTACATTGAATTAATGATGTCCCGGACACAGACTGGAGGTTAAAATATGGAATACATTATGACTACATTGGATAACCTCATGCACCAGACGGCTTTTTTCAATCTTACAGTTGGAAATTACGTCATGATTGCGGTAGCATGCGTGTTTTTATATCTGGCGATTGCCAAAGGATTTGAGCCGCTTCTTTTGGTTCCGATCGCGTTTGGTATGCTGTTGGTAAATATTTACCCAGATATTATGTTATCCATTGAGGATTCTTCAAATGGAGTCGGAGGACTTCTTCACTATTTCTACTTGCTTGATGAGTGGGCGATCTTACCGTCACTGATTTTCCTTGGTGTCGGAGCAATGACCGATTTTGGACCACTGATTGCGAATCCGAAGAGTTTCCTCCTCGGAGCGGCAGCACAGTTCGGTATTTTTGCCGCTTATTTAGGAGCGATGGCAATGGGATTCAGTGATAAGGCAGCAGCAGCGATCTCTATTATCGGAGGAGCTGACGGACCTACATCGATCTTCCTTGCAGGGAAATTGCAGCAGACAGCAATTTTAGGACCGATTGCGGTAGCGGCATATTCTTATATGTCACTGGTCCCGATCATCCAGCCGCCGATCATGAAGCTTCTCACAACGGAAGAAGAAAGAAAAATCAAGATGGAACAGCTTCGTCCGGTATCTAAACTGGAGAGAATTCTATTCCCGATCA
>OKRR01001417.1_pt1 | contig 21447 bp, 8 predicted proteins | sample 1601211 | NCBI WGS metagenome assembly OKRR01 (sample SAMEA3541525, study PRJEB24748) | human gut metagenome | biome: human gut; feature: human-associated habitat; material: faeces | place: China | collected 2012
GAGATTTGCCCGTGGAACCAATCCTTCAGAAGATATCTAGATATTTGGAGGAATTAAATCAATGGAAAAAATTTACTTTATTGGGATAAATGGGATAGGAATGAGCGGGCTTGCTAAAATAATGAAATGCAAGGGTTATGATGTAAAGGGAGCTGATATTTGTACAAACTATGTAACAGAAGAGCTCTTGTCTATGGGGATAACTGTATATAATGAACATGATGAAGAAAATGTAAAGGGAGCGGACTATGTTATAGCTTCAACAGCTATAAAAGAAACTAATCCAGAACTTTCTTATGTAAAAAGTCATGGAATAAAACTGTTAAAAAGAGGAGAACTACTTGCTAAACTTTTAAACAGAGAAACAGGAATAGCAATAGCAATAGCAGGGACTCATGGTAAGACAACAACATCATCTATGCTTTCAGCAGTGATGTTATCAAAAGATCCAACAATAGTTGTTGGAGGTATATTACCAGAAATAAAATCTAATGCAAAACCAGGGAAGAGTGAATACTTTATAGCAGAAGCAGATGAAAGTGATAATTCATTTTTATTTATGAATCCCAAATATTCAGTTATCACTAATATAGATGCTGACCATTTAGATGTACATGGAAATCTTAACAACATAAAAAAATCTTTTATAGAATTCATCTGCCATACACAAAAGGAAGCTATAATATGTATTGATTGCCAAAATATGAAAGATGCTATAACAAAATTACCAGAAGAAAAAACTGTAACTACTTATTCAGTAAAAGATGAAAATGCAAATATATATGCCAAAAATATCAGAATAGTAGACAGAAAAACAATCTTTGAACTTTATATAAATAAAAAATTGATAGGAGAATTTTCTTTAAATATTCCAGGTGAACATAATATATTAAATTCTTTACCTGTAATTTATTTAGCTTTAAAATTTGGAGTTAGTAAAGAAGAAATTCAAGAAGCTTTAAATAAATTTAAAGGTTCAAAAAGAAGATATGATGTTTTATTTGATAAAGAATTAGAAAATGGTTATGGAAATAAAACTAAAAGAGTTAGGATAATTGATGATTATGCTCATCACCCAACTGAAATAAAAGCTACTTTAAAAGCTATAAAAAGTATAGATACTTCAAGACTAGTTGTGATATTCCAACCTCATAGATATAGTAGAGTTCACTTTTTATTAGATGAATTTAAAGACGCTTTTAAAGATGTAGATAAGGTAATACTTTTACCTATATATGCAGCAGGAGAAAAAAATGAATTTAATATTTCAAGTGAAATATTAAAAGAACATATAAATCATAATAATGTTGAAAATATGAATGAATGGAAAGATATAAAAAGATATGTATCTAGGGTAAAAAAAGACTCAACATATATTTTTATGGGAGCAGGTGATATATCAACTTTAGCTCATGAAATTGCAGAAGAATTGGAAGGAATGTCTGAATGAAAGTTTTTGTTAATCAAGAAATGAAAAATTATTCAAATATGAGAATTGGAGGAAAAGCCAAAAAATTAATTATACTTGAAAATAAAGAGGATATAATCAATGTATTTAATGATAAAGAAAACACTAATATATTCTTTTTAGGAAATGGAACAAATGTTTTATTTACTGATGACTTTATGGATAAAACTTTTGTTTGTACTAAAAAACTAAATAAAATAGAAGATTTGGGAAATAATCTAGTTAAGGTTGAAACAGGGGCAAACTTAAAAGAACTGATAGATTTTATGAAAGATAAAAATTACACTGGAATTGAAAGCTTATTTGGAATACCTGGTTCTATTGGTGGACTTGTATATATGAATGGTGGTGCTTTTGGAACAGAAATATTTGATAAAATAGTATCTATTGAAGTTTTTGATGAAAAACATCAAATAAGAGAAATAAAAAAAGAAGATTTAAAAGTATCATATAGAAAAACAGAAATTCAAGATAAAAATTGGTTAGTCTTAAGTGCAACTTTTAAATTTGACAATGGTTTTGATATAGAAAGAGTAAAAGAAATAAAAGAACTAAGGGAAAGTAAACATCCTTTGGATAAACCAAGTCTAGGAAGTACATTTAAAAATCCAGAAGGAGATTTTGCAGCAAGATTGATTTCAGAATGTGGCTTAAAGGGAACTATAATAGGCAATGCACAGATAGCAGAAAAGCACCCAAATTTTGTATTGAATTTAGGTAATGCAACATTTAAAGATATTACAGATATTTTAACATTGGTAAAAAAATCAGTTTTTGAAAAATTTGGAATAAAATTAGAAGAAGAAATAATAATTGTTAAATAAGAGGCGAAATAGATGAGAATTGCAGTTTTTATGGGAGGAACTTCTTCAGAAAAAGAAATTTCCTTAAAAAGTGGAGAAGCAGTATTAGAAAGTTTAATAAAACAAGGATATGATGCATATGGTGTAGTTTTAGATGAAAAGAATCAAGTGTCAGCCTTTATTGATAATGACTATGATTTGGCATATTTGGTTTTACATGGTGGAAATGGAGAAGATGGAAAGATACAAGCAGTATTAGATATTTTAGGGAAAAAATATACTGGCTCAGGGGTTCTTGCCAGTGCAATGACTATGGATAAAAATAAAACTAAACAAATTGCACAGAGTGTTGGAATAAAAGTACCAAAAGCATATAGGGCTGTTGAGGAAATCGAAAGATTTCCAGTTATAATAAAGCCACTTGATGAAGGTTCTAGTAAAGGGTTATTCTTATGTAATAATAAAGAAGAAGCAGAAGAAGCTGTTAAGAAACTAGCAAAGCCAATAATAGAAGATTATATTGTTGGAGATGAATTGACAGTTGGTATTTTAAATGGAAAAGCTTTGGGAGTATTAAAAATTATACCTCAAGCAGATGTGCTATATGATTATGATTCAAAATATGCTAAGGGGGGTTCAATTCATGAATTTCCTGCTAGAATAGAAGATAAATCATATAAAGAAGCTATGAAAATAGCTGAAAAAATTCATAACGAATTTGGGATGAAAGGAATTTCAAGAAGTGATTTTATACTAAGTGAAGGAGAACTTTATTTCTTGGAAGTAAATTCTTCACCAGGAATGACAAAAACAAGTTTAATTCCTGATTTAGCAACTCTTCAAGGTTATACTTTTGATGATGTTGTAAGAATAACAGTTGAAACATTTTTGAAATAATTAGGAGAACTGATGGGAATAAGATTGCTATTTTTAAGTGGAATAATTTATTTAATTTATATGCTGCCACAAAATTTTTTCAGGTTAGACTACTTTAATATAGATAAAGTAAATATTACAGATAATTCAAAAATGTTACAGAGTGAATTGACAAAGCTTGCTGAAAAGTTATATAATAAAAGCAATATTTATATAGATAGCAATGAAATAAAAGAATTTATAGAAAGAGATGTAAGAGTAGAAAGTGCAACGGTAGAAAAGAAGTCTTTAGGGGAGATAAGTATTAATGTTAAAGAAAAAGATTTAGCTTACTATGCTGTTATAGGAAAAAATATTTACCTGACAGATAGAGAAGGGAAAATATTTGCATATCTAAATGAAAAAGAAGTGGAAGGAGTTCCCTTTATTATTGCTAATAGTGAAGAGGAAATAAGAGAAATATCGGAATTTTTAAATGAGATTTCAGATTTAGCAATCTTTAAAAAGATATCTCAGATATATAAAGTAAATGATAAAGAGTTTGTTATAATATTAACTGATGGTGTGAAAATAAAAACTAATAGAATAAAAGATAATGATAAAATAAACAAAGAGAAAGAAAATAAAAGATATTTGATAGCAGAACAACTTTATTTTAATATGTCAAAGGAAAGAAAGATTGACTATATAGATTTAAGATTTAATGATTACATAATAAAATATATAGGTGATGGCAAATGAAAGATGATGTAATAAGAAAAGTAGCTCTTGATATTGGAAACAATAAAATAAAATTATTAGTTGGAGAAATGAGTTCAGATTTTGAAAAAATAGCTGTTACGGATTATGTAAAAACTAAAAGTAATGGTATAAGCAAATCTTTAATAGAAAATCCAGAAACACTAGCAGAAGCCCTTAAAGAAGCGATAAGTAAAGCAGAAAGTGTTGAATCACCAATTACAAAGCTTTCGCTTGCATTAGGAGGACCTGGGATTTGTTCAGCTACTGTAAATGTGAAGAGTTCATTTCCTGAAAAAGAAATTGAAAAAATAGATATGGATAATTTACTAAAACAGGCTAAAAGGCAAATTTTTGGCAGTAAAGAAGGACAGTATCGAATATTATACAAGGAAATATACAATAAAAAATTGGATGGTCCTGGAATCGTAAGGCAGCCAATAGGTATGGTTGGAAAAGAACTGCAAGCAGATATACATTTAATATATGTTGAAGAGGCTTATGTTCAAAAGTTTATACAAGTTGTAAATAAAGTTGGAATAGATGTAGATAGAATATATTTGAACTCTTATGCTTCAGCAAAGGGTACACTTGATGAAGAAACTAAAAAGATGGGAGTAGCCCATGTAGATATTGGTTATGGCTCAACAAGTATAATAATTTTAAAATATGGAAAAGTTCTATATGCTAAAACTAAACCAATAGGTGAAATGCATTATGTTTCAGATCTATCAATAATACTTAAAATTCCAAAAGAGGGTGCAGAAGAGATATTAAATAAACTAAAAAATAAGCAAATAGAAGCTGATAATACAATAAGGTATGGAGCTAAAAAAATCTTGTTAAGAGAAATTAAAGATATAATTTTAGCTAGAACAGATGATATTATAGATTTTATTAGTTCTACAATTGATGAGTCAGGTTTTAATGGACATCTGGCTAAAGGGATAGTTTTAACTGGTGGAGCAGTTGAGATAGAAGGAGTATCAGAACAAATTGCTAGTAGATCAGGTTATTTAACTAGAAAGATGTTACCAATTCCTTTAAAAGGCTTAAAAGATGCTTTTTATAGTGATGCAGTTGCCATTGGAGTATTTTTAGAAGATATGGAACGAGAATACAAAGCATATATTGAAGAAAATAGACAAGCGGCTGCTAAAGAAAAAATAAAAGAAGAAACAACTTTAAATAATAAAATTATTGATAAAAAAATGGATAGAAAGGAAGAAATTGATAATTTTTTAGGTGAGATTGAAGAAAGAGAACCTAAAAAAGAAGAGGGTAATTTTAAAAAATTCATCAAATGGTTTGGGGAACTTTTTTAAGCCTAAAATAAGGAGGATACTTATGACAGATGCAATAAAAGATCTTGTTAAAATAAAAGTAATAGGTGTTGGTGGAGGTGGAGGAAATGCCATCAATGATATGCTTTACTCAGGAGTAACAGGAGTAGAATATATAGCAGCAAATACAGACAAACAAGATTTAGAGAAATCACTTGCTGATAGAAAATTACAGATCGGGGAAAAACTGACTAGAGGACAGGGTGCAGGAGCTGAACCAGAAGTAGGAAGACTAGCAGCAGAAGAAGACATTGAAAAAATTCAAGAACTTTTAAAAAGAACAGATATGCTATTTATTACAGCAGGAATGGGTGGAGGAACTGGAACAGGTGCTGCACCGGTTATAGCTAAGATAGCAAAAGAACTTGATGTATTAACAGTTGCTGTGGTAACAAAACCGTTTAATTTTGAAGGAGAAAGAAGAAAAAATAATGCTGAAACTGGAATTGAGCTTTTAAGGGCCAATGTTGACAGCTTAGTTATCATACCTAATGATAAATTATTTGATTTGCCAGATAAATCTATAACTTTACAAAATGCTTTTAAAGAAGCTAATAATATTTTAAGAATAGGTATAAAGGCAGTAGTTGATTTAGTTTTAGGACAAGGATTTATAAATCTTGATTTTGCTGATATTAAGTCTGTCTTAAAAGATTCAGGAGTTGCAGTCTTAGGATTTGGAGATGGAGAAGGAGAAAATAGAGCTATGAAAGCTGCTGAAAAAGCTTTACAATCTCCATTACTTGAAAAATCCATTCAAGGAGCTGACAAAATTCTTATCAACTTAATGACATCTCAAGATGTTGGGTTAAGTGAATCTCAAACAGTTACTGATGTAATTAGGCAGGCAGCTGGAAAGAAAATTGAAGATGTTATGTTTGGAGTTACGATAGTACCTGAATTTACAGACAGAATTGAAATCACAATTATAGCAAATAATTTTAAAGAAGGTGTTGAATCAAATAGTGAATCTCCTATAAAGATGGAAAGTGGAAAACCAACTGAACCTTTAAAAGAAACTGAAAGGAAAAAAGAACCAGATGATAGTGGAGAAATTGATATTCCACCTTGGATGAGACATAATAAAAGATAATATTAGTTATTAAGAGGCTGTTGCAAACAAATCAATGAGTATATTTGCAATAGCCACTTTTTATTATAATAAAATACTTTAAATTCATTTAAAAATATGCTAAAATAAACATTATTTTTTGTTAGGGAGGAAATTTTATGCACTTTGATTTAATTGGTTTTATTTTTAATTCATTGGTATTATTGTTTTTTACGATGACTTTAGGAAATTTGTTTGGAGATATAAAGTTTAGAAAATTCAATTTTGGAATTACAGGAACTCTATTTATCGGTTTATTTGTTGGATATTTTTTAACAAAATATGCAGTAACTATTACAGAAGGAAGTAAATATTTTTCAAAAGCTCAAAATGTATTAAAGGGAAATATTATTGATAATTCTATTATGAATCTGTCACTTCTTATCTTTATAGTTGGAACAGGACTTTTAGCTGCAAAAGATATGAAATATGCTATTACAAAATTTGGAAAACAATTTGTAATTATAGCTATATTTATTCCATTTGTTGGAGCAATAACATCTTATGGATTTTCACAAATATTTAATAATATGAGTCCATATCAAGTAACTGGAACTTATACAGGAGCTTTAACAAGTTCAGCAGGACTTGCAGCAGCTACTGAATCAGCAGAAGCAGAAACAAGAAATTCAGCTGCTAATTTTAGCGGACTAAGTGATAGAACAAAAACTAAAATTCTAGCTATTATTAATAATGCAAAAGAAAGAGATGCAAAATTAAAAAATGAAGAAATTCCTGAAAAAATGACAATAGAAAATACAACAACTTTGTCAACAGAAGATACAGAAATCTATGTGACAGAAGCAAAAGCAGGAGTTGGAGTAGGACATTCAATAGGATATCCTTTTGGTGTGCTTTTTTTAATCTTAGGAATTAACTTTATACCAAAAATATTTAGATTTGATGTTGAAAAAGAAAAGGAAAAATACTTTGCACAAAAGAAAATCGATTTAAGTAAAGATAAAGATTCTGGAAAAAACACTATTCCAGAAGTAAAAATGGACTTTGTTGGATTCTCAATAGCTGCATTTTTAGGATATTTATTAGGAAGTATAAAAATTTCAATGGGACCTTTGGGAACTTTCTCATTGGGAAGCATAGGAGGAGCAATAATAGTTGCACTTATTTTAGGATTTATAGGGAAAATTGGACCTATCACTTTCCGTATGGATTCAGTTGTTTTAGGTAAAATGAGAACATACTTTTTATCTATTTTTTTAGCAGGAACAGGATTAAATTATGGATTCCGTGTTGTTGAAGCTGTAACTGGAGATGGAGTTATGATAGCAGTTATATCAGCACTTGTAGCAATTTTATCTGTTCTATTTGGATTCTTATTAGGACATTATGTATTCCATATAAATTGGACTTTATTATCAGGAGCTATAACAGGTGGAATGACATCTGCACCAGGATTGGGAGCTACTATTGATGCATTGGACTGTGATGAACCAGCTGTATCTTATGGAGCTACACAACCTCTTGCAACATTATGCATGGTAATTTTTTCTATAATTATTCATAAGTTACCTATTTAAAATTAAATAATTTTTATAAATTATTAAAAAAGATTGATTTTTGAAAAAGAATCAATCTTTTTAAATTTTCTATTGAAAAAATTAGGTTTATGATTTATAATAAAAGAAGTCTACTTTAAAAACATAATTCAAATAAAAGGGGGAAAATTAGGATGGGAAACAATCTGTATAAGGTGGAAAAAGATTTGCGTTCAATAGCCAAGAGATATAAATCAGTAAAATATTCATTAGGCTTAGCAATTCTTTTTTTAATGTTAGGAGTAAGTGCATTTTCAGAAGATATTATTTCAAATGAGATAACTTCTCAAGTAGCGACAAGAGAAGAGATAAAAGATTCTGTTGGAAATGTACAAACTAAATTAAATATTTTAAGAGATGAGAACAAAGAAAAAATTAAAAATTTAAGATTAGAATTAATTCAACTTATGGAACAAGGAGATCAAGTAATAAAATCTCCTTGGGCATCATGGCAATTTGGAATGAACTATTTTTATGATCATTGGGGAAGTGAATATAAAGGAAGAGGAGATAAAGCACAAAAATATCTTTTCAATGGAGTATATACAAGAGGAAATTGGAAAGTTAGAAATGCTATGGATGCTCTTGAAAGTCAAAGAGTTGGAGGAGCACCATTGACTCCAGGAAATGATTCTCAAAATTCATGGAAAGATATTGATAATTCTTCAAGTGGTGGAGTAACAATAGAAAAAGATAGCTCAATAGGGTCATCAACTAATGGAAATAGAAGTTGGGGATTAGTAAATTTAGAAGACTTAAAAGAACCTACTAATGAAGTTGAAATACTTGCTCGTATTTCTCCAAAAGAAGTTACAAAACAAGCAGTAAATTTAAATATAACAGAACCTAAGGTTGAACCAATGGAAGCACCAAATGTAAATCCACAAGTAAATGAGCCATTGCCAGCACCAGTTATTACATTACCTGTAATAGAAACTGTTACCATTAATCCATTGACTATTAATGCACCAAGTACACCAGGAGCACCAAATGCTCCAAGTATTTCAATTGGAATAACAGCACCTGTGCCTCCTACTGCACCAGATTCACCTGATGCACCGACAGCACCAAGTGCACCAAGTGCACCAAGTGCACCGACAGCACCAGGAGCACCATCTGTTCCAAGTATTTCTGTAAGTCCAAGTACACCAGGGACAGTTACAGCACCAACTATAACTATAAATGTAGCACCACCTACTATAACGGCTTTAAATATAGCTACACCAGGGACAGTTGGAAAAATTAGTACAACACCCCCAAGTGTATCACCAGTTGATTTTATACTTTCACCTGCTGGATTGAGCCAAACTCATAATTTTCAAAATAAAGCTTTTTCTTCACCTGGGAGTAAAATAATAGTTCAAAATGCAGGTGGAAAAAGAGATTATATATCTGTATGGGGATATGTTGCAAATATGAATAATATATCAACAGATGTAGATGTAAATATAGCAAATACACGTGCATTTATGGTTGATGAAGGAATAGATGAAAAAAATACAGCTTATGCTCCTTTTAGATATATAGGTACAATAACTTTAAATAAATCTCAAAATGTGGGTATAGATGTACAAGGAACTCATACTTCTTATGATTCATCATCTGTAAATACAGATGCTAAGTATAAAAGTATAGCAGTTGTTGCAAATATAAAGGTTACAAATGCTGGGACTATCATTGGTAATGGTGGAGCAGGTATACAAAATCAAGTGGCATTTGGTTTTAACAACTTTGACTCATCTACTAATAACACTAGAACTGAAATGATAAATGTTGGGCAAATTACTTTAAATGCTCCAAATAGTGCTGGTATTCAACTTCGTCCAGAAAATCCTAATACTACATCAGGTGGAGCAAACAATAAAAAAGGTTTAAATATGATGACTGCTCGTAATGAAAAAGAAGTAAGTCCAACTACTAAGACAGGAACAGTTGATATAAAAAGTTATGGTAGCTTTGGAATGTTGACAGTAAAGAATAAAAATGCTACAACTACTAGAGATTATAACACAAATGATTATAAAACAATATCTTCAATTGGAGGACAATTTGCAAACAGAGCTCAAGTAGAAAATATGAGTCTTATGAAAAATACAGGAGTAATTAACTTGGATGGAGATTCTTCAATAGGTATTGGAATTCTTCATAATATTCAAGCAGTTTATGCTGGTGGAACTATTAATATAGGAGAAAATAATCCAAGTACTTTTACTTATGCTAATAAAACAGGTAAAAATGCTTCTAAAACAGAAGGAGCAGTTGGAGTTTATGCAGAAGTAGAAACAAGACCAGTGTTAAAAGATAAATATGATGATCATGGTTTAAAAAATACTACTGGAAAAACAGTTGGAACAGAAACAGTAGAAGTTGATGGAACAATAAATATTGGAGATTATGCAACAGAAAGTTCTGGAATTTTTGCAAAGGACAAAGGAAGCATTACTTTAAAAAATAATAGTGGAGCAACAACATCATCAAGTGATGCCAATGTAGTGGCTAACCTTAATAAAGGGACAGGAACTATAAATGTAGGTGGAGAAAAAAATTATGGTGCTGTTGTAGATGGTATTGCATATAAATCTAAACAAAAAAATGCTCAAAATCAATATGAGACAGAATCAGTTACTGATGATAAAATCGGAAGAATTGATTTAGAAAAAGGAACTGCTATTAATGTAACAGGTAAAGAATCAATAGGATATGTTTTACAAAAAGGGGCAGGTTCTAATAGTGGGAAAATTAATGTAGTAGGACATAATAATAACAATACTACAGGAGGATTCCATGGTAGTCTAGGTTTCTATGGAGAAAAAGGAACTTTTACTAATACAGCAGATGGAACAATATCTTCATCTGGAAATATAGCTCATGCAGTAGCCTTAGTTGGAGATGCAACAGATGGAATCACTTTTAGTAATGCTGGTAAGATAGAAACAACAGGAAAAGGTAATATAGGAGTTTATGCTGATGATAAATATATTTTTAATCACAGTGGAAGTAATGCAACTATTAATGTAGGAACAAATGCTTTAGGAATTTATGCAAAAAGTGCTAATGGAACATTGAATATAAATGCTCCTATTGTTCTAGCAGCAAGTGGAACAGGAGCTAATGCTGGGACAACTATAGGTGTATATTCAGATGGAGATGCTAAGGTAAATTTTGGAGAAAACTCAAAATTAACAATAGGAAAAGGAGCAGTAGGGCTATATTCATCTGATGTTACAAAATTTAAAGATTCTTTTAAGGTTGTAAGTGGAAAAAGTTTAACAGTAGAATTAGGTCAAAATTCAACTTTCGGACTTTTAGATGGTACAACAGGAAAAACAGTAAATGTTGGGACTTACTTATCTGATAATAGTGTAAATATAACTAGTTTTGGAAGTGGAGCAAGCTTATTCTATACAACAGGAGGAGCAAGTTCTGTTTTAGATAAGAATTATACAGTAACAAATGGAGGAGCAGCTTCAACAGCTGTCTTAGTTGGAGCAAAGGGATCTACTGTAAAAATAGATACTGGAATAACTTTAACAACTAATACTAATGTTGGACTTATTGCAACAAAAGCAGGAGGAACAACTGCGTCAACAGCAGAAAATGCTGGAAATATTATCTCAACAAGAGATAAGGGAATAGGAATTTACACAAATGAAAGTATAGGAATTTCAAGTGGAACTATAACAATGCAAAATAAAGAATCTGTTGGTATCCTTGGAGAAAATAATTCTACTTTAACTAATAGTAAAAAAATAGAATTAGCTGCTGGGGAATCAGCAGGTATCTATGGAAAAGATTCGGATGTAACAAATAGTGGAAATGGAGCAGATGGAATCTATGTTAAAGGTGAAAAATCAGCAGGTATTTATGGACTATTAACAAGTGCTGCCACTGGAGCTAAAACGTTAAATAACACAGGTTTAGTAAAACTTGAAAATAATAAGTCAGGTTCAGCAGGTATTTATGCTAAATTAGATAATACAGCAACAAATAAATTATCTACTCAAAACTCTGGTACTATTGAAGTTGCACAATCAGGTTCAGCAGGTATCTATGCAGAAAATAAAAGTTCTCAAGTTAATACTAAATCAGATGTAACAAATAGTGGATTAGTAAAAATGAGTGGGGCAAGTTCTGTTGGAATTATAGGTGAAAAATCTAAAATAACAAACAGTGGAACTGGAACAAATAAAGGGATAGAAATATCAGGAACAGGTTCAGCAGGAATTTTAGCAAGCAAAGAATCTAATGTTATAAATTCTGGAAGAATAGAAGGAAAAACAGGAGCAAATTTAGTTGGAATATCAGTTGATAATAATTCAACAGTAACAAATAGTGGAACTATTACTATGGGAACAACTTCTAATACTGGAATATCTACTAAGGGTGGAGATGTAACAAATAGTGGAACTATTACTTTAAGTGGTGTTACATCTACAGGAATTTCTTCTGAAAATGCAAATGTAACAAATACAGCAACAACAGGAAAAATAGAAGTAAAAAATGGAAATTCAATGGGTATTTACTCTAAATCAAATGGTGCTGTTGATAGAACAGTAACAAATGCTGGAGAAATTTCTTTAAATACTCCTACTGGATTAAATCCAACCCCTGAAAAGTCAGCAGCTATATATAGTTTACTTGATGCTGGAAGTAGTAAATTAACAACTACAAATACAGCTACTATAAAAGTAGATCAAAAAGGTTCAGCAGGTATCTATGCTAAAAATAATGCAGGAACAAATACTAATTCAATAGTAACAAACAGTGGAATAATAACTGTTAGTAAAGAAAGTTCAGCAGGTATATTAGGAGAAAAATCTACTATAACAAATAGTGGAACAGGAACAAATGGAATAGTATTATCTGCTAATAAGACAGCAGGAATAATAGGAAATAATGATTCAAAAGTAAGTAATGCTGGAAGAATAGAAACAACTACTGTAAGTCCTTTAAAAGCTGAGGACGGGTTAGTTGGAATTTCATTGAATGCTTCAACAGGAACAAATGAAACAACAGGAACTATAACTTTAGGAACAGATTTTTCTACTGGTATGTATGGAGAAAATACTTCAACATTGACAAATGCTGGAACTATTAGTGGAAATAAACAAAAAGCAGTTGGAATGGCAGCTAAGGCTTCAACTGCAACAAATAATAGTGGAGCAACAATAACATTAAGTGGAGCAAATTCAACAGGAATGTTTGGATTAGCAGTTGGTTCAAATAAATCAACATTGACAAATAGTGGTACTATTAATGGAAATGGTGTAGGAGCAGTAGGAATAGCAGCTGATAACTCAACAGCAATAAATAGCGGTGGAGCAACAATAACATTAATTGAAAAAAGCTCAACAGGAATGTTTGGAAAAGCAGGTTCAGTAGTAAGTAATGCTGGAACAATAGAAACAAAGACAACTCTTCCAAGTAAAATAGAAGAAGGTTTAGTTGGAATAGCATTAAATGCTTCAACAGGAACAAACAGTGGAGCAATAAACTTAGGAACAGCATATTCAACAGGTATATTTGGAGAAAATGATGGTTCAAATAAATCAACTATAACAAATATTGGAAGCATAACAGGAACTAAAGATAATATAGTTGGAATAGCAGCTAAGGCTTCAACTGCAACAAATAATAGTGGAGCAACAATAACATTAAGTGGAGCAAATTCAACAGGAATGTTTGGATTAGCAGTTGGTTCAAATAAATCAACATTGACAAATAGTGGTACTATTAATGGAAATGGTGTAGGAGCAGTAGGAATAGCTCTTAATAAATCAGAAGCAACAAATAAAAATGGAGCAACTATAACTTTACAAGGAAAAGGTTCAACAGGAATATTTGGTAAGGCTGCTTCAACAGTTTCAAATGCTGGTGTAATAGAATTAAAAGCAGCAAGTCCAACAAAAGTGGAAGAAGGTTTAGTAGGAATTGCTTTAGATGCTTCAACAGCAACAAATGAAACTAATGGAGAAATAAAAATAGAAACAAAATTCTCAACAGGAATGTTTGGAGAAAATAAATCAACATTGACAAATGCTGGAAAAATTACTGGAGATAAAGAAAAGGCAGTAGGAATAGCAGCTAAGGATTCTGCTGCAACAAATAGTGGAACAATAACTCTAAGTGGTATAAAGTCAACAGGAATGTTTGGATTGACAGCTGGATCAAATAGAACAACATTGAAAAATAGTGGAATAATCACAGGAACAGGTGAAGGAACAGTAGGAATAGCAGCTGAAAAATCAACAGTAACAAATGATAATACTGCAAAAATTATATTGGAAGGAAAAAAATCAACAGGAATATTTGGTAAAGCTAAGTCTAATGTAACAAATGCTGGAGAAATAGAATTAAAAATAGCAGTTCCTGGAAATGCAGGAGAAGGTTTAGCAGGAATAGCCTTAAATGATTCTACTGCAACAAATACTTCTAGTGGTAAAATAAAGATAGAAACAAAATACTCTACAGGAATGTTTGGAGAAAATGCTTCAACATTGATAAATGAAGGAAGTATTACAGGAAGTCAAGAGTATGCAGTTGGTATGGCTGGTAAAGCTTCAACAGTAACAAATAAGGAAACAATTACTTTAGGAGAAAAAAATTCTACAGGAATGTTTGGAGAAAATAATTCTACTCTATTAAATGATACAGCAGGAAATATTACAGTAAAAGAAGAAAGTTCAGTTGGAATTTATTCTAAGGGTAACAATAAAATTGCTGAAAATAAGGGAATTATTTTAGCTGAAAAGAAGAAATCTGCAGGTATGCTTGGAAATGAAGGAAATCTTGAAAATACTAATAGTATAACAACACAAGATGAAGAATCAGCAGGTATGTATGTAGAAAACTCAAATGCAGTAAATAAGAGAATTATTAATGCTAATGGTAAGAAGTCAGCAGGTATATATGTAAAACTAGATAAAGCAGCTGGTGGAACAATTTCAGGAACTAATGAAGGGGCTAATGCTGTCATAACAATGGCAAATGAAGGCTCAGCAGGTATGTTAGGAGAAGTTAAGTCAACAGTAACAGCTAGTTCAGGAACTTTAACATTAACAAACCAAAATAATATTGTTATTAATTCTAAAGAATCTGTTGGAATGATGCTTACAAATGATGCAACTAATGTTTCAAAAGATAATGTTAAGGCAATAAATAAAGGAACTATTGATTTAAATTCTAGTTCAACAAATAAAGATAATATTGGAATATTAGCTAATAAAAGAGCAACTGGAATAAATGAAAAAAATATTAATGTAAATAGTAAATCATCAGTTGGTATGTTAGCAAAAGAAGGTTCTAGTATACAAAATAATACAACTTCTGGAATTATTAATTTAAAAAATGAAGCTGGAATTGGAATGTTAGCTGATGGAAAAGATACTAATAACAATATATCTACTGCTATTAATAATGCAAGAATTGTTGCTACATCAGCAGGAACAAAATCTTTGGGTATGCTTGCTCAAAATTATGGAAAAGTTGAAAATGCAAAAACAATAGAGATACTTGCACAAGAAGGAGTTGGAATATTTGTTTCTGAAACTGGAACAGGAAAAAATTTATCAGGTGGAACAATAACATTAGAAAATAAAGAAGCTGTTGGAATGTTTGCTAAAAATAATGGAAGTACTCATACAGCAGAAAATGCTGGAATTATCACATTAGGAAAAGCAGATAAAACAACAACACAAACATCATTAATAGGAATGTTTGCACAAGCAGAAGCTGGAAAAACAGCTAGTGTAAAAAATACAGGAACTATTAATGTAAATACAAAAGCTTCAGTTGGAATGTATGCAAAAAATGATGCTTCAAATATGACTGATGTTGATTTACAAAATACAGGAACTATTAATGTAAATAATACTGGATCAGCGGGAATTTATGCACCTAAGGCTAATATTTCAAAAGTAGGAAAAATTAATTTAGAAAATTCTACTCATACAAATGGTTCATCTGCTGTATATGTATCAGATGGTGGAAAAGTATCTGATACAGCTAGTGCAGAAATTAGTTTAGGAACAGTAAATCAAAACAGAGTTGCTTATTATGTAAATGGAGCTAATAGTAGTCTTTCTGGTGCAAATATTGGAAAAATTATAGGATATGGAGTTGGAGTATATCTACAAGGAAATAGTTCTAGTGATAAAGCAAAAATAGATAATAACACACCAACATTGAATTATAAAGCTGTTTCAGGAGCAACTGGAGATGGAATAATAGGTTTATTCTTAAATGGAGACACAGATATTCAAAGTTATACTAATGGAATTACAGTTGGAAATACAGTTCCAAGAGCTAATCCAAGTGACAAACCTAAGTATGCAATAGGAATCTATGCAAATGCACAAGGAACTTCAAGTTCTTTATATAATATAGCAACTTCTATAACAGCTGGAAAAAATGGAGTTGGTATTTATGCAGACAAGGATAGCCATATTAAGTATACTGGAAATATGGAAATAGGAGATGGAACAACAGCTGGAACAGGAATCTTTATAACTAAAAAAGTTGGTGCAAATGGTGGAACAGTTGAGTTAGGTTCTAATACTATCAAATTAAAAGGAACAGGAGGAGTTGCAGTAATTGCCTCTGAAGGTACAAAATTTGATGGAAAAACTGCTACAATAGAATTAGAAGGAACAAATGTTCAAGGTGTAGGAGTTTATGCAAAGAAAGGTTCTAGTGTAAATATAAGTACATGGACATTCAATAACCATGGAAATGCTGCAGAAGAAGTTCGTTCTGAAGAAGGAGGAGCTTATATAACAGCTAATAAACAATTAAAACCTAAGATGGTTCTAACTCATGTTATCAATGGGGAAACATCAATAGCTAGTGGAAAATCTGTTACATCAATAGCAGATGGAAAATATAAAGCTGAAGCTAATATAGGACTTATGGCAGAAGGAGTTAAAAATCCAACTGCTCCATTACCTCTTGTTTGGCAAGAAGGAAATTTTGAAATAGTAAATCATGGAACTATTGATTTCTCAGCTGCTGAAAGATCAACAGCTATATTTGCTAATTCAGCTAGAGCTAAAAATGATGGAACTATTAAAGTTGGAAAAAATTCAACAGCTATTTATGGTTTCTATGATAAAGATACAAGAAAATATGATGGTGCTCCTACAAGTCCAGATCCTAATAAATTAGAATTAGAAACAACAGCAAATTCTAAGATAAGTTTAGGAGATAGTTCAACAGGAATGTATTTAATAAATGCAAGTAAAATAACTAATACTGGTGGACAAATAACTTCTGATAAAGGAGCAACAAAAAATGTAGGTATCTATGCTATAAATGGTCAAAGTTCAGTTGGAGCTAATAATAAAACTTTAACAATGACAACTGCTACTAATATTACATTAGGAAATGGTTCAGTTGGTTTATATAGTAAAGGCCAATCTAACACTAATAAAAATACTGTAACAAACACAGGAAATATAACAGTGGGAGATAAAATAACAGTTAGTAAAACTGAAAATTATCCAGCAGTTGCAATGTATGCTGAAAATACAAATTTGAATACAAATTCGACAGTAACAGTTGGTAAAGATGGAATAGCTTTCTATGGTAAAAATTCAACAATAGATGCAAAAGGAGCTGTAAACTTCCAAAATAAAGGAGTTCTTGCATATTTAGAAAATTCTAAATTCGTTTCTCATTTAGGAAACTTAGGAGCAACTCAAAATACTATGTTATATTTGAAGAATAGTATAGCTCAATTAGATGGTTCAGGAACTAAAGTTGATATAGATGTTGCAGATGGATATACTGGAGCATATGTTGAAGGAAATTCACAATTAACTGGAATAAAAACAATAAAATTAGGTAAAGATTCTACTGGACTTTATTTACAAAATACAACTCCAAATTTTGTTTCAACAGCAGAGTCAATAACTGGAACAAAAGATAAAGCAAGAGGAATTTCAGGAGTAAACTCTAATTTTACAAATAATAGTAAAATTTCATTAAGTGGTGCAGAATCTGTTGCAATTTATTCAAAAAATTCTTCAACAAGTACAAAATATGTTGTAAATAATGGAGAACTTAATTTATCAGGAAAGAAAACATTAGGAGCATTTTTAAGAGGTAACCAAACTTTTGAAAATAAAGCTAATATAAATATAGCAAACTCAACGGATTCTAAGAATCCAACTATTGGTATTTATACAGCTACTTCAACAGAAGGAAGCAGCATTTTAGAAGGTGCTAATATAAAACATACTTCTGGAACAATAGAAGTTGGAGAAAAATCAATAGGTATCTATTCAAAAACTCCTTCAAATGTTGAAATGAATGGTGGAAAAATCCATGTTAAAGACCAAGGTATAGGAATCTATAAAGAAGATGGAAAACTTACTATAAAAGGTGAAATAAATATAGATAAACATACTGCAACAGCTAAAGATAGTGAACCTACTGGAGTATATGCAGTAAATGGAGCTAATGTAGTTGATAATGCTTCTAAAATTTCAATTGGAGCAAAATCTTATGGTTTCATTTTAAATAATAGTTCTTCTACTAAAACTAATACATATAATAGTGGAAGTACAGGAACTGTAAGTTTAGGAAATGAAAGTGTATTCTTGTATTCTAATGGAAAAGCAAATATAATTAATAATAGAACAATAAATGCAAATGGTTCTGATCATTTAATTGCTTTCTATATTAAGAATGGTGGAGATTTTACAAACAATGGAACAATAAATTTCTCAACTGGAAAAGGAAACATAGGAATCTATGCACCAGGAGGAAAAGCAACTAACACAGGTAAAGTTTATGTAGGAAAGACTGATGATATAGATCCAGCAACAGGAAAAGTATATACTGATGTTTCAAAAATTGTTTATGGTATAGGAATGGCTGCTGACAATAAAGGTCATATTGTAAATGATGGAGAAATAAGAATATACAACAATAAATCTATCGGAATGTATGGTTCAGGAGTAGGAACTGTTGTAGAAAATGGAGTTAATGGAAAAATTTTCTTAGATGGAAGTAGAGCAACAGCTACTGATAAAATACAAAGTATGACAGGAGTTTATGTTGATGAAGGAGCTACTTTCAGAAACTTTGGAACTATTCAAACAACAGATTCTTATGCGGGAAGAAATGGAAAAGTAAATGAAAATGTTTCAGGACTTACTGGAGTTGCAGTAATGAATGGATCAACTCTTATAAATGAAGCATCAGGAAAAATTTTAATAGATGCTGACAACAGTTCAGGAGTTGTTATAAGAGGTAAAAGAGATGCTAATGGAATTTTAGTAAGAAATGCAGTAATTAAAAACTATGGAGAAATCAGAGTAAGAGGTAAGGGAACAACTGCTATCAGCTGGAAGGATGTAAGTCCAAGTGATATTGCTGACTTACAAAAAATGATTAATGACAAGATTAGTTCAGATCCTAGTGGTCGTGAGTTAGGAGAAGCAGGAGGGACTAACAAAGAATTTAAAGGAGTTACAATTACTGTAAAAAATGGAGAACCTATATTTACAAGAGATGGAAAATTAGTTTCAGCTGATGAAGTACAAAAAATAAATCAATTAATTGGAAGTGCACCAAATCTTGCAATGTCAGATGTAGGTTTCTATGTGGATACATTAGGTAAGACAAGACCTGTTACATTTGATGGAGCAAATCCACCTGTAAATAGCCAATTAATTATTGGTACTGAATATTCAGAAAAAACTAATAAGAAAGAATGGTTTGTAAGTGGAAATGTAATTAAACCTTTCTTAGATCAAATTCAAGGAAGAAACTTTAAGTTAACAACATTGGCAGGTTCTTTAACTTGGATAGCTACACCAGTTTTAGATAACTATGGACAAATAACAGGTGTTGCAATGTCTAAATTATCTTATACAACTTTTGTAAAACCAGAAGATAATGCCTATAACTTTACAGTTGGATTAGAACAAAGATACAATATGAATGGTATTGATTCAGCTGAAAAGAGAATATTCAATAAATTAAATGGTATAGGTAAAAATGAAGATACATTATTGACACAAGCTTATGACGAAATGATGGGACACCAATATGCAAATGTACAACAAAGAGTACAAGCAACTGGAAAAATATTGGATAAAGAGTTCAATCATTTAAGAGATTCTTGGTCTAACCCTACAAAAGATTCTAATAAGGTTAAGACATTTGGAATGAAAGGTGAATATAAAACAGATACAGCAGGAGTTATAGACTATAAATATAATGCTTATGGAGCAGCTTATGTACATGAAAATGAAGATATCAAACTAGGAAGAGGCATAGGATGGCACACAGGTATAGTTCATAATACATTTAAGTTTAAAGATATAGGAAATTCAAAAGAAGAACAATTACAAGCTAAGGTAGGATTATTTAAATCAGTGCCATTTGATGAAAATAATAGCTTAAATTGGACTATATCAGGAGATATATTTGTAGGTCATAACAAGATGGAAAGAAAATTCTTAGTTGTAGATGAAGTATTCCATGCAAAATCTAAATACTATACTTATGGAATAGGAATTACAAATGAAATAGGAAAAGAATTTAGATTAAGTGAAGGATTCTCAATAAGACCTTATGGAGCATTAAAAGTAGAATATGGAAGAGTATCTAAGATAAAAGAAAAATCTGGTGAAATGAAATTAGAAGTAAAAGAAAATGATTACTTGTCAATAAGACCAGAAATAGGAACAGAATTGGCATACAAACACTACTTTGGAACTAAGACATTGAGAACAAGTGTAGGAGTAGCTTATGAAAACGAGTTAGGAAGAGTTGCAAATGGAAAGAATAAAGCAAGAGTAGCAGATACAACTGCTGATTGGTTTAATATCCGTGGTGAAAAGGAAGACAGAAAAGGAAATGTAAAATTTGACTTGAATGTTGGATTAGATAACCAAAGACTTGGAGTAACAGGAAATGTAGGTTATGATACAAAAGGAAGCAATGTTAGAGGTGGAGTAGGACTAAGAGTTATATTCTAATTCTAAAAAATAAAAATTATAAAAAGTAGTTGTAAATTATAATTAAATTTGCAACTACTTCTTTTTTATTATAGAATAATAAATATTCTAAATATTAGGGGGAATAAAAATGTTAAAAAAAGAGAAAGATTTTTCAATAATTCAAGAATATTCTTGGTCGTGAAAAAAGTGAAGGTGCTTTAAAAGGAATAATAGATTCAGTATATCAAAGTGCTTTTGGAGAAGATGCATATCCTACTGTTCAAGAAAAGGCAGCAAACTTACTTTATTTCATAGTAAAAGACCATCCATTTATAGATGGTTGTAAAAGGATAGCAGCTAGTATATTTATATATTTTTTAAATCAAAACAATCTTTTGTTTAGAGATGGAAAAAAGATAATTTCAGATAGTGCATTAGTTTCTATCACTTTACTACTTGCAGAGTCAAAACCAGAGGAAAAAGAAATTATGGTTAAAGTTGTTATGAACTTTTTGGGATGGTAAAAGGTCAGACGGTGTCTGACAAATTGAAAGCCCAGTGAAGCACCCAAAGAGGAACATATCTTTAGCACGCTCCAATCG
>OKRR01001492.1_pt1 | contig 20547 bp, 18 predicted proteins | sample 1601211 | NCBI WGS metagenome assembly OKRR01 (sample SAMEA3541525, study PRJEB24748) | human gut metagenome | biome: human gut; feature: human-associated habitat; material: faeces | place: China | collected 2012
GACGGTTTAGGTAAGAAAACGGATGAAATTCAATATGTGGTTTTGAGGGTACATGCCTCATAAATTTAATGCGGCCTCGTGGTCAAGCGGTTAAGACGACGCCCTCTCACGGCGTAAACCCGGGTTCGATTCCCGGCGAGGTCATATTGGTCCAGACAGAGATGTCTGGATTTTTTTTTACAGGAAATGACATCCTGCGAAAGTTGTGGGAACGCCATTGGATGTTTCTCAGTGTTTTCTAAGTGAGAAATTCTGCTATTGACAAGTTCCTACAAGTTTGGTATGCTATTCGACATTGGTTAGCTAACGCTAATTGTAAAAAAATTTACAGAGTTCGAAACAGGAAACAACGACAACAGAGACAACACAGCGAGGGAGAATCATTTGACATACCTATGGATTAATCCGGTATCAGAACGTATGGTATCGGAGCAGGCTTTAAAACGAATTTTAACAGAACATCAGTTCACGCAAGTGCGCTGCCGGGAGGATTGGGGCGCTATGGTGCTGGAGAAGTACAAAGAACGGATGGAGCAAGCCAATGGAACCGTGGCAGATGCCAGGTGCCCGGAAGCAGTGAATCTGATTGAGCGATATAATGAGGAAGAAAACCTTTCCATTCAGGTGGCTGATATTGAACCAATCCTGATTCATTGCGCCAGAGAACTGAGTGCGCGTTCGGATTTGGCAGATGGGGGAAAAATTATCACGACCCCGTGCAGGATTCTGGCAGAGAAGGGAAATGCGCTGGAGCTGCCACGGACACGTTTTGTGAGCTGGAAGGACTTTCTTTCGGAACTTGGAGAAACATTGGAGCCGGCACCGGAGGCCAGCCCGATTCCACCGGGATTTTTTACAGGGTTGTCAGTGCCGGTACTCAGTCTGAGCGGACAGGAAGCAATCGAAGCGTATCTGCAGAACGCGGCAATGTCGGAAGCGCAGAAAACGGCAGACAGGATGATGGCTGGAATTGCTGGTGTGGGAAATCAGGACACAGAGTCAGGAGAACGGAAGTTGAAGGAGGATACGGCCGGGACAGAGCGCAGTCCGCTGCTCCTGGAACTTCTCTATTGCCGTCAGGGCTGCCATATGGGAGATGGAGTACGATGAATAAGACAATCAAATCCTGGGCTCAGCCCTTGGCCGGTGTGGTTATTGTATTTGTCATCTGGTATCTGGTCTGCAAGACTGAAATTTTAAGTGCCTATGTTCTTCCGCCGCCGGAAAAGGTTTTCCGCAGCTTTTTGAAAATGCTGCAGAGTGGGGAACTGGCACGGGATATCGGCATCAGCTTCCTGCGTGTTCTGAAGGGCTTTGCTATTGCCTTTGTGCTGGCCTTTGTGCTTGGCATGTTCCGGGCACTGTTTCCGGGAATCTCCGGTTACTATGAACATGCAGTCCAGTTTTTCCGCAACGTGCCGCCTCTCAGCATGATTCCGCTTCTGATTTTGTGGTGTGGTATTGGGGAGACTACCAAGACAGTCATTATTGTACTGGCTTCGTTCTTTCCAATGTATTTAAATATTGTAAAGGGCTTTACCAGCTGTGACAAGAAGCTTCTGGAGGTCGGTACTGTGTTTGAATATTCCGAGCGACAAAAGTTTTTTCGTATTGTGCTTCCCTACGCCATGGCAGATATTCTGGTGGGCATGCGCATTGGACTTGGTTACAGCTGGCGCGCCATTATCGGTGCGGAGATGGTGGCAGCATCCACAGGACTGGGTCATATGATCCTCTTCGCACAGCAGATGTCCCGCACGGATAAGGTTATTGTGGGCATTCTGGTGATTGGGGTTGTGGGTTATGTGACGGACCGGATCTTCGGTGCGCTCATCAGTATCTTTTTGAAAGGATCCGGAGAAAATGGCTGGAATTAAACTGAAAAATATACGGAAATCTTATCAGGTGGAAGACCGGAATGTACCGGTTTTAAATGGCATTGATCTGGATATTCCGCAGGGGCAGATCACGGTAATTCTGGGGCAGAGCGGCTGCGGCAAGACTACGCTTCTGCGGCTGACTGGCGGCCTGGAGGCGGCTGACTTCGGAGAAGTTCTGTGGGAAGGAAATCACAAGACGGCCTTTGTGTTTCAAGAGCCTCGGCTGATGCCATGGCTGACGGTCTGGGACAATGTGGTGTTTGGCCTGAAAAAAGCGGAGCAGGATAAAGAAAAGATTCAGGCTCTGATCGGGACCGTGGGACTTTCCAGCTTTGAGAAAGCCTATCCGTCCCAGCTTTCCGGCGGTATGAAGCAGCGGACGGCCATTGCCAGGGCACTGGCCTACGAGCCGGACTTTATCATGATGGATGAGCCATTTGCGGCTCTTGATTATTTCACCAGGGAACAGATGCAGAAAGAGCTTCTTCGGGTGCAGAAGGTAAAACACAGCAACATCCTGTTTGTAACCCACAGCATTGATGAGGCATTGATTCTGGGAGACCGGATCGTGGTCATTGAAAAAGGACTGGTGAAGAAAGTTTACCCGGTGGAGACACCGGCAGAGGAGCGAAATCTCCTGAATGACGGTTTTATTTCCCTGAAACGGGATATTATAAACAACTTAAATTTTATGAACTAGAGGAGGAACATAATTATGAGAAAATGGATCGCACTGGGTCTTGCGGCATGCATGACCGTATCATCCCTGACTGGATGCGGCAGCTCCAAAAAAGAGACTGAGGCAGAGAGCACTGCTGCTGAGAGCGTGGCAGAGGAGACCACTGTAGAAGAAACTACCGCAGAGGAGAGTGAGGCAGCAAAATCGGATCTGAACAAGCTGGTATTTACCTACGTTACCTCCCCGTTGAATGTACCGACCATCATCGAGAAGAATCAGGGTATCTTTGCAAAGGACTTCGGAGAGATGGGCATTACCACAGATTACGCGGAGCTGACTTCCGGAGCAGACCAGACTCAGGCGCTGGCATCTGGTGATGTGCAGGTTCTGTATGCAGTTGGTGCAACTTCCGTGATCCTGTCTGCAGCAAACGGCGCGGATATCAAGGTATTAAATATGTATAGCCGTTCTCCGAAGGCATTCTGCATGTATTCTAAGGATGATACCTTAAACAGCCCGGAAAGCTTAAAGGGCAAGACCATTGCAGGCCCGACCGGAACCAACCTGCATGAGCTGTTAGTATCTTACCTGGCACAGGCGGATATGACCCTGGATGATGTCAATTACGTGAATATGAGTATTCCGGACGCAAAAGCCGGTCTGGACGGCGGCAGCGTAGATGTAGCTTTACTGGCAGGCGCAGCTGCTTACAACGCAGAGAAGCAGGGCTGCCACAAGGTAACCGACGGGGAGGGCCTTATCAAAGCCATCATTGCAGTAGCAACCACACAGAAATTCTATGATGAGCATCCGGAAGTTATTGCGCAGCTGGAGAAATCCCAGCAGGAGATCGCAGACTTCATGAAAGAGAATCCGGATGAGACCATAAGTATCGTGGCCAAGGAACTGGATCTGGATGAGGAAGCTGTCAAAGAGATGTACGGCTACTACGATTTCTCCCTGGACATCAGCGACGATGACAAGGAAGGCTTCCAGAAAACCGCAGATTTTATGCTGGAGTCCGGCATGATTGATGATCCCCTGGATGTCAATACATTGTTTATCCAGTAAATTATTGAATTATTAAAATGAAAAGAAAGGCAGGCTGCCATAGGGTAGAGACTATGGTAAGCCTGCCCTTTCTTGATTGTGAAACTTTCTTGCGGTTTTAGACAGAATGGGTTAATATAAATATAGATTAAAGTTTTTTATGAGAGGCGGATCCGGGGGGATAACGATATGGTAAAAGTATTTCTGGTAGAAGATGAGGCAATCATCCGGCGTGGGATTCGGGATCATATAGACTGGAATGCCAATGGTTTTGAATTTGTCGGTGAAGCAGGGGACGGGGAATATGCATACCCGCTGATCATGAAAACAAAGCCGGATATTTTGGTAACGGATATTAAAATGCCGTTTATGGATGGGCTGCAGCTGAGCAGGCTGGTGAAAAAAGCACTTCCTGCGACAAAGATTATTATCCTCAGCGGCTACAATGAATTTGAATATGCGAAAGAAGCGATCAAGATCGGGATCAATGATTATCTGTTAAAGCCGGTTACTTCCGCCGGTCTGATCGAGGCCCTCCGCAAGGCGGCCGACGCAATTTTAGAGGAGCAGGAAAAGTCCAGACTGTTGGAACGTTATTTTGTCAGTTATGAAAAGTACACAGAGTTTCTGGATCAGACAGACTATAAGGGCGTGGACAGAAAGCTTGTCAGTGATTTTCTCAAGCTTGGTTCTGCCGATGAATGTGATGCATTTGTGGAGGAATATTTCGCGGCGATCGGAGAACATAATTACCAGTCTCTGCTTCTGCGGCAGTATATGACTATGGATATTTTCTATTGTATACAGGAATTTTTAAAAAGAATTAAGGCAGAGCTGTCCGATATTCCGGAGCAGGCTGTCAACATTCAGATGGTTCCGAAGGTAATAGGAAATGTTGAAATGACAAAGGAGTATCTCAAGGAAGAATTCCGGATTGCGCTGCAGGCGAGAGACGGTGTTTCACAGGATCGCTACGGAAGTGTGATCCGGGATGCAAAGAATTTTATACGTGAGCATTTTAACCAGGGCGACCTTTCTCTGAACCAGATTGCTGCACATATCGGAGTCAGTCCAAGCTATTTCAGCTCAATCTTTAAGCAGGAAACCGGGCAGAATTTTGTGGAATATCTGACCCAGGTGCGCATGGAGCGTGCATGTGAGCTCCTTAAGTGTACTTCTTACCGTACATCGGAGATCGGAGAGCAGGTCGGTTACAATGACGCTCATTATTTCAGTGCCGCCTTTAAAAAAGCTATGGGCCAGTCACCAAAGGATTATAAGGCCAGTCAGCTTCGTCAGGAATAAAACTGAGGGGAATATGGATAAAAAAGAATATACAGAACAAAATGAGATCCGAACGCTCAGACCGGAACAGATCAATCGAAAACATGCGGTCCTGTCTTTACGCGCACGGCTGATTTTTCTCCTGTTTGTCATTGCGATCCCGCTTACCGGCATGGTACTGGGAATACAGAATATGTTCGAATCGTATTCCGGTGCTTATGATGGGATTATGGAAAATCTGAAGATCGCGAATAATTATAATCTGTCTTTTAAAGAGGATATGGAATATTCGATGTATCGGGTTATGATCGGTCTGATCGATGCCGGGCAGTTTGAAAACGGAGATATTGTGGAGGGAACGACCAAGTATGCGACTGTTGTCAAAAATCCACATAGCCTGATCGCGTCGGCAAGACAGGCCTTTGAAAAAACGATCGACCGGGAAGCAGGGTCAGACTGTGATATTAAGATCCGCGGCATCCTGTCGTGTCTGGATTCGCTGGAGCGGGCTGTGGATAAAATGATCGCGAATTCCGCTGAAGGCGGAAAATACGATGAAAATGTCAGTATCTGGGAGAATGATATCCAGGGACTTTGTTCCATGATCCAGGAATATATTACGCAGTATATCTATTATGAGACCATCAATATGGAGCATCTGCAGAATGAACTGAAGCTGAAAATGGCGGACCGGATGCAGGGATATCTGGCCCTTCTGGCAATGGTACTGATCGTCGGAAGCTGCTGTTCCGCGGCAATCACAAGATCGATCACAGATCCATTACGGGAACTGAGACAGACTGCGGAACAGCTCGGCAGCGGAAATCTGGATGCGCGGGCCCGGACAGGAGGTCTGGAGGAGATCAGTGTTCTGGCGCAGGCCTTCAATCAGATGAGTGACCGTATCCGTCGTCTTCTGGATAAGACAAGACAGGAGCAGAAAAATCTGCGTGAGCTGGAGTTGCGGCTCCTTCAGGAGCAGATCAGTCCGCATTTTCTCTATAACACGCTGGATTCCATTGTCTGGATGGCGGAAGGCGGAAACAATCGTCAGGTGGTCGAGATGACAACCGATCTGAGCGATTTCTTCCGTACGGTCCTTTCGGGAGGACGGGAATTTGTTACGATAGAGGAAGAGGAGTCTCATATCCGAAGCTATTTAAAAATCCAGAAAATCCGTTATGAGGATATCCTTGATTATTCGATCGAAATTGAACCTTCGATCCGGCGAAGGATTGTCTTGAAGATGCTCTTGCAGCCGCTCGTGGAAAATGCTCTTTATCATGGCATTAAAAAAAAGCGGGGCGGCGGCTGTATCCTGATTCGCGGCTACGAGGACCGCAACGGGCTGGTTTTTGAGATTGAGGATAACGGGATCGGCATGGATGAGACCGAGCTTGCGGCAGTAAGAAAAAAACTCAGACTGGAACCGGGAGAGGAACTGCAGCCGATCGGAAATGGCGGATTCGGACTGCACAATGTTGCGCAGCGAGTGCGGATCTACTATGGAGATCAGGCAGAAATATTAGTGGAATCAGAAAAAAATATCGGTACCTGCTTTAAGATTTACCTTGGAAATCGAAAGAATTCATAACATTATCATAAAAAAATGTATTTTGTGCCGCAGTGGTTTTAACAGCTACAAAAAAGAATCTGAAATGGTAAAAAATAATATACCTTTTTCCAAAGATGCTCCGTATGAAAATGACGGAGCATTTCGTATAATGGGCTTACAAAATAAATCGATTGGTTCTTAAAGGAGGAAACAGTATGAGAAAAAAATTAATGTCCGCAGCTTTAGCAACCGCAATGGCTTTGTCTGTAACTGCATGTACAAGCAATCCGGCTGACAAAACGACAGCAGCTCCAGCAGAGACCAAGGCAGAGGCAGCAGAAACTACTGCAGCTGCTGCAGAAGAGAAAAAAGAGGCAGCAGACGGCGAACTGATCACGGTTGGTTATGCACAGGTTGGTGCTGAGTCTGACTGGAGAACCGCGAACACCGAATCCTTCAAATCCACCTTTACCGAAGAAAACGGCTATAAGCTGATCTTTGATGATGCGCAGCAGAAACAGGAGAATCAGATCAAGGCTATCCGCTCCTTTATCCAGCAGGGTGTTGACTACATCGTAGTTGCTCCGGTAGTTGAAACAGGCTGGGAGACTGTTCTGGAAGAGGCAAAAGAGGCTGGTATCCCGGTTATTCTTTCTGACCGTCAGATGCAGCTTTCCGATGACAGCCTGTATGAGGCATGGGTTGGCGGAAACTTTGTAAAAGAAGGTGAAACCTGTGGTGACTGGCTGGCTGATTATTTAGAGAAGCAGGGACGCAGCGACGAAGAAATCAATATGGTTACCATTCAGGGTACCATCGGTGCATCTGCGCAGGTTGGCCGTACCGAGGGCATGGACAACAAGCTGAAAGAGCATTCCAACTGGAAGATGCTTGACAGACAGTCCGGTGAGTTTACTCAGGCAAAAGGACAGGAAGTTATGGAGTCCTTCTTAAAGAGCTATGATGATATCGATGTAGTAATCTGTGAGAATGATAACGAAGCATTTGGTGCGATCGATGCGATCAAGGCAGCAGGCAAGACCTGTGGTCCGGAGGGCGACATCATCGTTGTAAGCTTTGACTCTGTAAAGGCAGCATTTGAATCCATGATCGCAGGTGATTTAAACGCAACCTTCGAGTGCAACCCGCTTCATGGTCCGCGTGTAGCTGAGATCATCCAGAAGCTGGAGAAGGGCGAAGAAGTTGAGAAGATCCAGTACGTAGATGAAGCATACTTTGATACCAGCATGGATCTGGAAGAAATCTTAAAGACAAGAGCGTACTAATTGCAAATAATCGAAAATAATCGGACAGGCAATCGCTTTTAGGAGGCGCGGGGCCGGAGGCTTAGGTTTCCTTCCCCGCGCCTCTTTTTTCAGATAAGGAGGCAAAGCTTTTATGGAAAAGGATTCCGTTCTTGAGATGAGGCATATTTATAAGACATTCCCGGGTGTAAAAGCTCTGCAGAATGTGGATTTTACCTTAAAAAAAGGCGAGATCCATGCCCTGATGGGGGAAAACGGAGCTGGAAAATCTACCCTGATCAAGGTGTTGACGGGGGTAGAGGAATTTGAGACAGGAGAGATCCTGATCGATGGCTGCGACCATGCAATTGTGAACCGCAGTCCGCAGGAAGCACAGAACCGGGGCATCAGCACAGTGTATCAGGAGGTCAATCTTTGTCCGAACCTGACTGTAGCAGAGAATCTGTTTATCGGACGTGAACCGCGAAAAGGCGGATTGATTGACTGGAAAACGATGAATAAAAAGGCCGGCAAGTTGCTGCAGGACCTTGACATACATGCAGATGTAACACAGACGATCGATCATTATTCGATCGCGATCCAACAGATGGTAGCGATCGCACGTGCAGTGGATATGTCTGCGAAGGTATTGATTCTGGATGAGCCGACTTCTTCTCTGGATGACGGAGAGGTAGAAAAGCTGTTTACTCTGATGCGTCGCCTGAAAGCAGAAGGTGTCGGCATCATTTTTGTTACGCATTTCCTGGAACAGGTTTATGCAGTCTGTGACAAGATTACGGTATTGAGAAACGGACAGCTGGTTGGCCAGTTTACAACGGCAGAGCTTCCGAGAGTCCAGCTGGTGGCAAAGATGATGGGAAAAGATTTTGATGATCTGGCTGCGATCAAGAATTCCAGGTCAGAAGAAAAGCATGGTGATGACGATGTCGTTATCAAGGCAGTCGGACTTGGAAAGAAGGGTTACATCAAACCCTTTGATCTTGTTATTCATAAGGGAGAGGTCGTTGGCTTTACCGGTCTTCTCGGCTCCGGCCGTTCCGAAACCGTCCGTGTCCTGTATGGAGCGGAAAAACCGGATGAAGGCGAGCTGAAAGTAAACGGAAAAACGCTTACAGCCCGTCATCCGCTCATGTCGATGAATGCAGGCATGGCTTATCTGCCGGAGGATCGTAAAAATGAGGGCATTATCGCCGATCTGTCTGTTCGTGAAAACCTGATCATGGCACTTCAGGCAAAACGCGGTATCTTTCACCTTTTAAGCCGGAAACAGCAGGAAGAATTTACGGATAAGTACATCGAGATGCTCCAGATCAAGACAGCCAGCCGCGAGACACCGATCAAATCGCTTTCCGGCGGTAATCAGCAGAAGGTGATCATCGGACGGTGGCTTCTGACAAATCCGGATTTTCTGATCCTCGACGAGCCGACCCGTGGTATTGATGTCGGTACGAAGACGGAGATTCAGAAGCTGGTGGTCAAGCTGGCGGAACAGGGCATGGCGGTTGTATTTATTTCTTCGGAAATTGAGGAGATGCTCCGCACCTGTGATCGCATGGTTGTCATGCGTGACGGAACAAAGGTCGGAGAGCTTTCCAATGACGAGATGAATCAGTCCACCATCATGTCAACCATTGCAGGAGGACAGTAACTATGAAAAATATGACGTTTAAGAAAATTACATCGCAGCGGCTCTTTCTTCCGATCTTCTGCCTTGCGCTGGTATTGTTGGTAAATATCATCACGACACCGAACTTTTTTGCGATTGAAATCCGAAATGGCGTTCTTTACGGATATCTGATCGATATCATCAACCGTGCATCAGAGCTGGTGATCCTGGCAGTCGGCATGACGCTGGTCGTATCTTCCTCAGCAGGAACCGATATTTCTGTCGGAGCGATCATGGCGGTCAGTGCAGCGGTCTGCTGCAATATCTTAACCGGCGGGGAGCGTGCGGCAACGGCTTATGCAAATCCTCTGTTCCTCGGCTTTCTGGCGGCTTTGTTAGTCGGTGCGGCAATCGGCTGCTTTAACGGCTTTCTGGTGGCAAAATTAAATATCCAGCCCATGGTAGCAACGCTGATCATGTTTACAGCCGGACGAGGCATCGCGCAGCTGATTACAGATGGACAGATCACCTACGTGCGTGTAGACAGCTATCGTACGCTTGGCGCTTCCCTTCCGGGCTTCCCGGTACCGACGCCGTTTATTGTGGCGGTCATCGTGGTGGCGCTGACCTCCCTCCTGCTGAAAAAGACAGCACTGGGCATGTATATCCAGTCGGTTGGTATCAATAAGCGGGCATCTCAGCTGGTCGGTATCAAATCGGTGATGATCATTTTCCTGACCTATGCGTATTTAGGCCTTTGTTCCGGTCTTTCCGGACTGATCGCTTCAAGCCGTATCTATTCCGCAGATGCAAACAATATCGGTCTGAATATGGAGCTGGATGCGATCCTGGCGGTAGCGATCGGCGGAAACTCTCTCGGCGGCGGAAAATTCTCTCTGGCCGGTTCAGTCATCGGTGCATTTACGATCCAGGCACTGACGACCACCCTTTATGCGATGCATGTCTCATCGGATCAGGTTCCGGTATATAAGGCAATTGTTGTAGTCATCATCGTAGCACTGCAGTCTCCGGGCTTTGCGAGATGGAGAAAAGCATTTGTTCAGAAAAAAGAACAGAGCACGGCTGGAAAGGAGGCGGCATAAATCATGAAAGAAAAGAAGAAATTAAATCAGAATTCATTTCTGCTTCTGGTCACGATCGTGCTGTTCTTTGTCATGTACGCAATCGGCTGTGTTGTTTTTAATGCACAGGGTTTTGCCAAGACGCAGAACTTTTTAAATCTGTTTATTTCCAATGCCGGCCTGATCGTGATTGGTATCGGCATGACGATCGTTATGATCACCGGCGGTATTGATATCAGTGTGGGTTCGTTTGTGGCAATGGGCTGTATGATGTTGGCATGGATGATGGAAAAAGGCGGCATCGGTGCAGTTCCGGCAGTTCTGATCGTTCTGGTGACCGGAATTGTGTTTGGCCTGGTACAGGGGTTTCTGGTTGCCTATATGGATATCCAGCCGTTTATCGTAACGCTGGCCGGTATGTTCTTTGCCAGAGGTATGACGGCAATCATCTCCAAGGACATGATCAGCATCACCAATGAGACCTTCATGGCTTGGGCAAAGCTGAAGCTCTATTTTCCATTTGGCGGATATCTGAATAAAAAGGGTGTCATGATTTATCCGTATATCTATCCGACGGTTGTGATCGCGCTGATCCTTCTTGTTTTAGCCTTTATCATGCTGAAATTTACAAAGTTCGGCCGCAGCATCTACGCTATCGGCGGTAATGAGCAGTCTGCGCTTATGATGGGACTGAATGTACGCCGTGTGAAACTGAAAGCATACGTGCTGGATGGCTTCCTCTGCGGAATCGGAAGCATTCTGTTCTGTTTAAATACGCTGGGAGGATTCGTAGAACAGGCGAAAGGCTTTGAGATGGATGCAATTGCCTCTTCTGTCATCGGTGGAACACTGCTGACCGGAGGTGTCGGAAATGTCTTCGGAACGCTGTTTGGTGTCCTGATCAAAGCAACGATCGAGGCATTTATTACATTCCAGGGAACCCTGTCTTCCTGGTGGACCAGAATCACGATCGCAGCATTGCTTTGCTTCTTTATCGTACTCCAGTCTGTACTGGCTATGATGAAAAAGAAAAAATAACTCCCAAAACTTGTACTTGGATTTCGGAAATATGACTGAGATAATCGGCGGGATTCCAGGTTAAAATTAGCAAAAACAGACAAAATCCTGTCAGAAAAAGATGACAGGATTTTGCTTATTACGGAAATAAAATACAACATTGTGAGAGGAATACAAAAAACAGAGGAAAAATACGAGACAGTTTTGTGATAATGTAGTAAACTGAACATAGAATAACAGAATTGCAAGGAGGATCATACGCATGAGTGCAAACAAAGAAACCATCGCACAGTGGATCCGGGAAAAGAAGACTGCCCTCGGTATCGAGTTCGGCTCCACCCGTATCAAAGCTGTTTTAGTGGGAGAGGACCATACACCGATCGCATCCGGTGACCATGACTGGGAAAACCGCCTGACGGATGGCATATGGACTTATACATTGGAAGATATCTGGACTGGTATCCAGGACGCATATGCAAAGCTGGCAGCGGATGTGAAAAACCAGTACGGTGAGACCTTACATGCAGTTGGCGGTATTGGCATCAGTGCCATGATGCACGGTTACATGGTATTTGACAAGGCAGGAGAACTTCTGGTTCCGTTCCGCACCTGGAGAAATACCATCACCGCAGAGGCATCCGAAAAACTGACGGAGCTGTTTGCGTACCCGATCCCGCAGCGCTGGAGCATTGCGCATCTGTATCAGGCAATTTTAAATGGGGAAGCTCATGTACCGGATATTGATTACATGATCACTCTGGAGGGTTATGTACACTGGAAACTCACCGGCCAGAAGGTGCTTGGCATTGGTGATGTGGCAGGTATGTTCCCGGTAGACATCCATGCTCATGACTTCGACCAGAAGATGGTAGAGAAGTTCGATGCGCTGGTTGCAGACAAGGGTTACTCCTGGAAGCTGCGCGACATCCTGCCGAAGGCTCTGGTAGCAGGAGAGGACGCAGGCAGCTTAACAGCAGAGGGCGCAAAACTCCTGGATGTGAGCGGCAACCTGGAAGCAGGCATCCCGATGTGTCCGCCGGAGGGCGACGCAGGAACCGGTATGACTGCCACCAACAGCGTAAAGGTCCGCACCGGCAACGTATCCGCAGGTACCAGCGTATTTGCCATGGTAGTCCTGGAGAAAGAGTTAAAGAAGGTACATCCGGAGATCGATCTGGTGACTACCCCGGCAGGAGATCTGGTGGGCATGGTACACTGCAACAACTGTACCTCCGACTTAAACGCATGGGTCGGTCTGTTCAGAGAGTTTATGGAGAGCATGGGCATGGAGGTTGACATGAACCGCCTGTTCGGTGTCCTTTACAATAAGGCATTGGAGGGAGACAAGGACTGTGGCGGTCTGCTGGCATACAACTACTTCTCCGGCGAACACATCACCGGTTTTGAAGAGGGACGCCCGCTGTTCGTACGCCGTCCGGACGACAAATTCAACCTGGCTAACTTTATGAGAACCCATTTGTATACCTCCCTTGGCGCGTTAAAGACTGGTCTGGATATCCTGTTCCGCGATGAACAGGTAAAGCTGGATGTCCTGCTTGGTCATGGCGGTCTGTTTAAGACCAAAGGCGTAGGCCAGAAGATTATGGCAGCCGCAGCCGGAGTTCCGGTGGAGGTTATGGAGACCGCAGGCGAGGGCGGTGCATGGGGCGCAGCACTTCTTGCCGCTTACCGCGTATGGAAGGCGGAAGGTGAGAGCCTGGATGCTTACCTGGAGAAGAAGGTATTCGGCGGTCAGCACGGAACAGTTATGGAGCCGGATGCAGAGGATGTGAAGGGCTTTGACGAGTTTATGGTACGCTATCACGCAGGTCTTCCGATTGAGCGGTCAGCAGTGGAGACCATGCCGGAAAAATAAAATCAGATCAGGGAGGAAACAGTTATGCTGGAAGCATTAAAACAGCAGGTATATGAAGCAAATATGGAGCTGCCGAAGCGCGGTCTTATTACCTACACCTGGGGAAATGTCAGCGGAATCGACAGGGAGAGCGGTTTATTCGTGATCAAACCGAGCGGTGTAGATTATGATCTGCTGAAACCGGAAGATATGGTTGTCATGGATTTAAACGGAAAACGTGTAGAGGGAACCATGAACCCGTCCTCCGATACTCCGACTCATGTAGAGCTTTATAAAGCATTCCCGGAGATTGGCGGTATCGTTCATACCCATTCCCCACATGCAACCGCATGGGCACAGGCAGGCAGAGGGCTTCCATGTTACGGAACTACACACGCTGACTATTTCTACGGCGAGATTCCGTGCGCAAGAAACTTAACCGCAGAGGAGATCGAGGAAGGCTATGAGAAGAACACCGGTCTTGTCATCGTAGAGACTTTCCAGGGTAAAAACCCGATGTATGTTCCTGCTGTTCTCTGCAAGAACCATGGCCCGTTCACCTGGGGCAAGAGCGCCGCAGAAGCCGTACACAACGCAGTTGTGCTGGAAGAAATCGCCAAGATGAATTTCATGACCGAGCTCATCAATCCGAATGCGGACAACCGCACACCGCAGTGCATGCAGGACAAGCATTTCTTAAGAAAGCATGGTCCGAACGCGTATTACGGACAGAAGAAGTAACAAAATCCGTTGCAGTTCGTATGAACTGTGACAAAATTGTACGAAAAAGTAAAATCTGTTTGCAAAATATGTGGACAGGGCTTACAATTTCCATAGAATAATTAATCCAAGGGGGAATTTTAAATCATGAAATTTTTCGTAGATACCGCAAATGTAGACGAGATCCGTAAAGCAAACGATATGGGCATTATCTGCGGTGTGACCACCAACCCGTCCCTGATCGCAAAAGAGGGCCGTGATTTCAACCAGGTGATCGCCGAGATCGCTTCCATCGTAGACGGACCGATCAGCGGTGAGGTAAAGGCTACCACCACCGACGCAGAGGGCATGATCAAAGAGGGCCGCGAGATCGCAGCCATCCATCCGAATATGGTTGTAAAGATCCCGATGACCGTAGAGGGCTTAAAGGCTGTTAAGGTTCTCCACGCAGAAGGCATCAAGACCAACGTAACCCTGATCTTCTCCGCAGCACAGGCTCTGCTGGCTGCAAGAGCAGGCGCAACCTACGTGTCCCCGTTCCTGGGAAGACTGGATGACATCTCCATGCCGGGTATCGACCTGATCAACGAGATCACTGAGATCTTTATGATGCACGACATCCAGACCGAGATCATCGCAGCGAGCATCCGCAATCCGATCCATGTCATTGACTGTGCAAAGGCAGGCGCTGATATCGCTACGGTTCCGTACAAGGTATTAGAGCAGATGACCAAGCACCCGCTGACCGATCAGGGTATTGCAAAATTCCAGGCAGACTACAAGGCTGTATTTGGAGAGTAAAGTTTACCGGTGTGTATTCCGATATTCCTTCGGCGTCATGCCGTAATGCTTTTTCCATGTCCGGCAAAAATAACCGGAATCAGAAAAACCTGTTTCTTCCGCAATGGAGGAAATGGGTTTTTCTGTTTCTGAGAGCAGAAAAGCCGCGCGCTGCAGCCGGTAGGAGATCAGATAGGCAATGGGAGAAAACTGAATATGGTCCTGAAAAATCTGAAGTGCTCTGCTTTTGCTTACGGAAGCTGACGCGGCTATCTCGTCCAGGGAGAGGGGGTCACGAAAGCGATCCTGTATGTACTGCATCATAAGCTGCAGTTTTGTCTGGGCCATGTCTGTGCGTCTGACAGAAGTTCCGGATATATCCTGTAAATGTTCAAACAGAGTATTCCATAAATGAAAAAGAAGGCTAATGGTCAGAAGCCTGGATGAAGACGGCTGTTTCTGAAGTTCAAAAACAGAATCCAGATTGTCCAGTATATTCTTTTGCCATGAAACTTCCGGAGAAAATATCTGAAAAGGAATTGCGGCATTTACAAGAGGGTGAATGAAATCCTGATAAATCCCAGTCTGCTCGGCGGCGAGAAAAACAGGAGAAAACACAATGTTGGGGATAATGGCATGATTGTCTGCTTCAAACCGGTGAAGAATACTGCGATTGATAAACAGGCCATATCCCTGTTCAAGATCAAATTGTCGGATTCCGACTGAACAGTGAACGGTGCCTTCCTGAACCACAAGAAACTCAAGTTCCTGATGCCAGTGCCAGTCCATCCGGTGAAAGTCAAAATCCCAAATATCTTCGAGATAGAAGGCAAAAGGATACCTTGGATTTCCGTGCAGGCTGGTTTCACGGAAGGATTCGTCTGTCTGGATTACTGTTTTACATGAAGATATCATAAATGGCTCCTTCCATAGGGCATTGATTATGGATGCGTTCATTAACTTACTGGCTTACATACATTTGTTATGTGATATTATACAATAAATATATGATTTTATCCAATGAATATTTTTAATATTACGATATAATCCAATATAGAACAGGAAAAGGAGAAACGGAATATGAAATATTCTTATGACAGCACCATGCGGGCCTGCTTTACCGGCTATATTGTCCAGGCCATTGTAAATAACTTTGCGCCGCTTTTATTTCTGACCTTTCAGCGTACGTATCACATTCCGCTGCAGCAGATTACTCTGCTGGTGACGTTTAATTTTGGAATTCAGCTTCTGACAGATCTGCTTTCTGTTGCTTTTGTAGACCGGATGGGGTATCGGGCCTCCATGCTCCTAGCCCATATTTTGTCAGCCCTGGGCCTGATCTGCCTGACGGTATTGCCAGAGCGGATGGGACACCCATTTGCCGGAATCCTAATTTCGGTCATTGTTTACGCTGTGGGAGGCGGACTTCTGGAGGTGCTGGTAAGCCCTGTTGTGGAGGCCTGTCCCTCCACACACAAAGAAAAGGCCATGAGTATGCTGCATTCCTTTTATTGCTGGGGACATGTTGGTGTGGTACTTTTCTCAAGCATTTTTTTCAAACTTGCAGGGATTGAAAACTGGAAACTTCTGGCGGTTTTATGGGCTGTGATCCCCATTCTGAACGCCCTGATCTTTACCAGAGTTCCCATTGCGCCGGTACTTCCGGAAGGAGAAGAGGGAATGACCATAGTAACGCTTTTTCAAAACCGTACCTTCTGGCTTTTATTTGTGATGATGATCTGCGCGGGTGCCAGTGAGCAGTCTGTCAGCCAGTGGGCTTCTCTGTTTGCGGAAAAAGGACTTGGAATATCCAAAACAGCAGGAGACCTGGCGGGCCCCATGGCATTTGCTTTCCTGATGGGAGCTTCCCGCGCTTTTTATGGAAACTATGGAGAAAAAATAAATCTGGATCGTTTCATGGCTGTTAGCAGCGTTCTGTGTATCTTATCCTATCTGTGCCTGGTATTTATGCCGGTTCCGGTTTTAAGTCTGGCTGGATGCGCTCTGTGCGGTCTGTCTGTTGGAATCTTGTGGCCCGGAACCTTTTCCAGAGCATCAAAGGCGCTGCCGGCAGGAGGAACTGCTTTGTTTGCGCTTCTGGCTTTAGGCGGAGATATCGGCTGCTCGGGAGGCCCGACTCTGGTTGGAATGGTATCTGGAATGTGCAAGGGAAATTTAAAGGCAGGAATTCTGGCAGCTTTGATTTTTCCGGTTTTGCTTTTGACCGGAGCAAAGTTTGAAACAAAAAAAGATAAAATTAGCAGTTGACAGATTATTTGCTCTGTGCTAATTTAAAATCAGTCAAATAAACATTCGAAAGTCGATGATCAAAGAGAGTACATCTGAGGTGACATCACAGAGAGCTGCCGGTTGGTGGAAGGCAGTATGAAGCTTCTTTTGGAATGGGTTTGTGAGACGCCAGGCGAACGCTTTGCAAGTAGCTGAGGCCTTGTTCCAGCGTTAATGGATACGGGTATCGAAAACAGGAGTTACCGTTTTCCGTACCTGGATATGAGACAGATTGGTGGCAGATATTCCGATGTGGAGTATCTGCTTTTTGTTTAACCGACAGATTTCGGAGAGCAAAGAGCAGACACGAGGGAAGATGGCACTGGCTGTAAAAATCGGGTGGCACCACGATCACATTCGTCCCGGCATGGCGTGAAAACGTTATGCCGGGATTTTTCATTTTCTTTCGAGAAAATTCAACTATGAGGAGGAAACACGATGAGCAAAGGCAGATTTGGAATTCATGGCGGTCAGTACATTCCGGAAACTCTGATGAATGCAGTAATCGAACTGGAAGAAGCATACAACCGTTATAAGGACGATCCGGAATTTAACCGGGAACTGACGACGATGCTCAATGAATATGCAGGCAGATAGTCCCGCCTTTACTATGCGGAGCGCATGACAAAGGACCTGGGTGGAGCAAAAATCTACTTAAAGCGTGAGGATCTGAACCACACCGGTGCCCACAAGATCAACAACGTCATCGGCCAGATGCTTCTGGCAAAGAAAATGGGGAAGACCAGAGTGATTGCCGAGACCGGAGCCGGACAGCATGGTGTGCCCGGTATGTAGCCATTACCGATGAAGAGGCTGTGGAGGCCTTTGAAAAAGGAAAAGCATTTATCCCGTTCATCACCTGTGGAGATCCGTCCTTAGAGGTAACGGAAAAGATTGTATATGCCATGGAAGAGGCTGGTGCAGACTTAATTGAGCTTGGCATTCCGTTTTCTGATCCGACTGCGGAAGGACCGGTGATCCAGGAGGCAAACATCCGTGCATTATCCGGCGGTGTCACCACCGATAAAATATTTGATATGGTTGTGAAAATCCGGAAAAATACACAGATTCCGATGGTGTTCATGACTTACGCAAATGTAGTTTACTCCTATGGAACGGAGCGTTTTGTGAAAAAGGCAGCGGAGACAGGTATGGATGGTCTGATCCTGCCGGATGTGCTGTTCGAGGAAAAAAAGGAGTATGAGGCGGATGCGCCGGAGCAGATCAAGGCTTATGTGAAGAATATGTGCGAGGCGGTTCATCGGGGATAAGCGTTATGCGCAATGTGTGAGCGGCAATACAATTTTCAGTTCAGAAAATTCCTACCTGTGAGCAGTTACAATTTGTCAGCTTGTGACGGAATATGATGGATTATCGAGTTGTTATTTTCCATACAAAATGCTATCATAGATATATTATGAAACGCAGATTAGGAAAATAACGGAAACAGATCCGGCGAACAGGAAAGCGAAGCATATATGGCAGCAGACGAAAAGATGACGGTCAGACAGGCCGAAAAAGAAATAGAAAATTTCAAAAAGGTGTTTCATGCAGTACGGCTGTTTTCGGTTGAAGATTCAGACCATATCCGGGAGTCCTGCAGAGAATATTTGGATACGTGCGGGGGCTGCAATTTCCCGGAGATGGAACAGCAGTGTCAGAACTGCGTAGTTGCAAATGCAGCCATCAGCAGAACGGAACGCGGAAAGCTGGAGGTCTTTGACAGCAGCCTTTACCAGCTGATTGCCCGTTATGTTAAGATTGGCGGAAAAGAATATGTGATGGAGCTTATCCGCCGTCTGGACCATGAATGGTCGTTTGGTCAGATGAACCATGAAAAGCTTGTGGATCTGTTTGTTCATTATGATGATAAACTTTATAAGGATGTCATTACGGACGCCTATAACCGCCGCTATTATGAGGATGAGATGAAAGCGCTTGAGTGGACTGCCGGAATTGCCCTGATCGATCTGGACGACTTTAAGCTCTATAATGATACATACGGGCATAACGCAGGCGATATGGCTCTGCATACGGTTGCAGATGTGATCCGGAAGAATACGCGCAGATCAGACTGTCTGGTCCGGTTTGGCGGTGATGAATTTCTGCTTGTGATGCCGGATGTCACGGAGGAAGTTTTTCATAAAAAGCTTCAGACGATTAAGCGGCGGGTACATGAGGCCAATATCCCGGGGTACACGAAGCTGCAGATTTCCATCAGCATAGGCGGCACCATTTGCCAGAATGAAAAAATTGAAGCTGCAGTTGCCAGAGCGGATCATTTCATGTATCAGGCAAAGAACAACAAGAATATGGTTGTGGTGGGACAGAGAGAGAACGGGATGAATCAGAACGGCGGAGATGTCCATAAACAGAAAATTCTGGTAGTAGATGATTCTGAGATGAATCGGGAAATCCTGATCACCATGCTGGAGGATGATTTTGACATCATTGTAGCTGAGAATGGAAGGGTGTGTCTGGACCTTTTAATGCAATACGGAAAAGCAATTTCAGCGGTTCTTCTTGATATTGTCATGCCGGTCATGGATGGCTTCGAGGTACTGACGTACATGAACCGGAACCGGTGGATTGAAGATATTCCGGTTATCATGATTTCCAGTGAGGAATCTGACGCCTGTATCCGTCGGGCGTTCCAGCTTGGAGTAGCGGACTATATCAGCAGACCATTTGACAATCATGTGGTCCGCCAGCGGGTATTTAACACCATAAAGCTGTATGCAAAGCAGCGCCGTCTGACTGCACTGGTGTCTGACCAGATCCATGAGAAGGAAAAGAATAACCAGATGATGGTAGAAGTCCTAAGCCAGATCGTGGAATTCAGAAACGGTGAGAGCGGTCTGCATGTGCTTCATATCAAAGTGCTGACGGAGATGCTTCTGGAGGAAATCCTGAAAAAGACGGACAGGTACCGCCTGACGCCGGAGCTGTGTCAGAGAATCTCCATTGCATCATCGTTTCATGATATCGGAAAAATTGGGATTGACGAAAAAATCCTGAACAAGCCGGGAAGACTGACCGTAGAAGAATTTAATGAGATGAAAAAACATACGCTGATCGGTGCCTCCATGCTGAGCAAGATGGAGCGCTATAAAGAGGAACCGCTGATCGACGTTGCCTATCAGATCTGCCGTTGGCATCATGAGCGCTACGATGGCAGAGGGTACCCGGACGGACTGGTGGGAGATGAGATCCCGATTTCCGCCCAGATCGTATCCCTTGCCGATGTTTATGATGCTCTCATCAGTGAGCGATCCTATAAAAAAGGTTATACGCATGAACGCGCGATAGAGATGATACTCAGCGGTGAATGCGGAATCTTTAACCCGATCCTCATCGAATGCTTTATGGAGATAGAGCCGAAGATCAAACAGAAAATGCTGGAGATTCAGTAAGTTTTATTATTTTAGGGTAATAAGCGAGAATCCTCGGTTATTCAATTGCCGAGATGAAAGCGTCTGAAACGC
>OKRR01001495.1_pt1 | contig 20483 bp, 15 predicted proteins | sample 1601211 | NCBI WGS metagenome assembly OKRR01 (sample SAMEA3541525, study PRJEB24748) | human gut metagenome | biome: human gut; feature: human-associated habitat; material: faeces | place: China | collected 2012
TTGCGGTCGAAATAAAAGTTCTTTATAAAACGTTCCCCCTCTTTGTAAGAGGAAGAATTACAAGCTCTCACGTTCATATTCCTCCTCTTTGTAAGAAATTGTTTTATCCTTATTTTCAAGCAGTTGTCTAAATTACATTGTTGTTTAGACAAACAAACCACGCTATCTAAGGCGGTCAAAGGCAAAGGTAGTAATTATTTGGACAAACAAAAATGCATTAATATCAAATTCCATGATCCTTTACCATTTTTATCATGTTCCTAACAGTAGCATTTTCCAAACGAGAATATAACGTTTGAGTAATCAGCTTATTGCTTTTGTTATCTACATGCATTGGATCATTATAAATGTTTCCAAGCAAATAATATATTTCAGGTACATTTATACCTTGTTCATCAGCATAATTTAATTTATTTGGCGTCCCATGTTTTTTTATAAATTCATCTTTGTGAGCAGGATCTGAAAGGCTAGAATATATCCTACCCTCTATAATTTCCCTTAATGCAACACATACAGCAAGCGGATCATATTCTTTATTAGCAAGATAATTATCCATCTGCTTATTACAATATTTCTTAAAATTATCAATCCTTCCCCATTCTGCAGGACAAGCACCAATTTTTCCTGACAGATCTTGGCTATAATCATTATGATAATGCAACATATACTTAGATATATCATCAGAATTTCCACCAGCCTTTGCTAGTTCCTTCCTTTTCCTAAGCAGTTTTATCATATTATCACTTGCATGCGGTTGTGGCAAAGGACACAAATAATAAACCTTTAAATCTTTAAATGAGTAATGTTGATTATAATAATCTGGGTTGAGATGACTTAGTATAATTGGAAAAATATTCTTGCCAGCACTCTTTAACTGTTCTATTAAATCTGTAATATAAAATTGAGCAGCCATCATATTCGCATCATCAAGATAATCAAAGACCTCATCAATTATTAAAATATTATTATCTTTTGTCATTAGCCCTTTAGCTTTGTACAAATTTGCAATAAATACTATAATATCACGTTCACCATTTGAAATGCGCTGTACATCATTTATCTTTAAAGAATATTTATCTTTTTCTCTGTGAGGTTCTATATTTTTCCATGTATTACGAAGGGTTTTAAATAAGTCTCTACAGGCATTTTCTTGAGCCTTATATTTGGCATACTCAATTCTATCTTCTATCGCTTTATTTTGCCTATAATAAAGTGTTAAAAGACGAATAGCTCTCAACAGCAGCTTAGCATTACGGTCTATAGGATAGCTACCTTTTATATAATTAATGGCCGTTGATACGACAGGATATTTATTCAAAAGATCAAAATCATCTTGTTCTATCTTATCATGACGTTTATCTATTGTTCCTACATATTCTTTCGATCGTTCAATGAATTCTATTATCTTTCCTATAACTGTATTATTACATTTTAAATCTTTAGCATTCATATTAGCCATAAAAGTATTATCATCCAATAGCTTTTGAATAACCGGATAGTACCCCTTTGGCATTCCCATCAATTCATAGATCTCTTCAAAATCATCTATTAATTGCTTATTTTGTGGAATATGATCTATTAAGACTATTTCAGGAACTGTTATACGGGCTTTACCTGTTGGAATTCCACCATGAAGATTTGGTGATACAGCCTTTAAGCTATTATTAATAACATAAACACCAAATTTTTTAATTATATCATTTTTTGTCTCATCAGCGGTTAATACTTCATTAGGGTTAACAGTTTCAATTACCATACTTGGTTTATTTCCCACATTACCCAAATATGCATCGTCTTCATTTAATTTCATCCTTATCCTATTCAACCACTGAAAAGCAAACGCAAAAGAGGATTTACCAGACCCATTTGGTGCAACTAACAAACTTGGCTTATTGGGTATCATATTTAACTCTATCTTTCTATCACCCAATCCTCTAACATTCTTAATATGTATAGACTTGATATTCATAATTAAATGCTTAAATTATTCCAATATTATATTTTATTTTTCAGACCATTGTAATCCTCTTTCGATTCTGCCACAATTCGCAAACTTTCATCAGTTGAGTTATAAATTTTACACCTTCTATCTTCCAAGAAAATATGAGAAAGAGTATATACTAATGACTCCAAAGTCTGCTGACGAACTTTAGATTTCAATTGGCACTCCCAAATGGTAATACAATGCCAGCCCATTGATGCCAATTGGTGCTGTTCTTCTGCATCTCGTTTTCGATTCCTTTCGATTTTAGCACTCCAAAACTCCACATTCGTTTTTGGAAGAACAAAATACTTACATTCTTTATGTCCATGCCAAAAACAACCGTTAATAAAAATAACAGTCCTATATTTGCGCAAGACCAAATCGGGATGTCCAGGAAGCCGTGGATGATTTAGCCTATACCGAAAGCCACGGCTAAACAAGAATTTTCTTACCAATAATTCCGGTTTTGTATCTTTATTCTTTATCGCGGACATACAGCGATGACGTTGTTCTTTTGTCAGTTTATCCATTTATTTCTCATGAAGCTTTTGTATCATATTTTAATTTTTAGCGACTTATCAAAATATTTACAATCCCTGTTGTGGAATGCGGGATAGGTACCCTCTAAGATATCTACAATAATCTTATTTATTTTTGGATTCTCAATAGCACCAGATTCATATGTTACCTCATTACCATGCAATTTGTCAATCTTCATCTGTATAATTTGATCAGCATCACATACTACAGCAAGATTAGGATTATGAGTAACCATGATTATCTGACGTTTCTTCTTAGCTGCTTTTATAAAGTGGACCAAATACTTGAATACGCTCTCATTGTCAAGGTTTTCTTCTGGCTGGTCTATTATCAAAGGTTTGTCATCCATATCAATAAATAAGTAAAGAAGTAAGAGAAGAGCCCCTCTTTCGCCTGGAGACAATGATGACAACGGTTTACCATTCATTTTCAATTGGAAGAAAGGCATCACATAATCCATTCCATAAATGAAATCATAAAGTTCCTGTTTGCTATGCCCTTTCTTCAGTTGGCTGTCAATCTGCCGTATGCTGTTCTGATTATCACGCTTATCTTTTGATAAATCATCATTGACAATGCAGGCAAAATGTACAAAAGACTCTATTTTATCTTCTTCAACAGACTCGACATTCTCCTTGATTCTCAAAGCCCCTTGTTCCTTTCCATAATATGATCCGGAAGCCTGTTGACTTATAAAATCAAAAAAACGGTCTGCAAAATTTCTTATTGCAAAAGAAGCATCAAATTCTATAGGATAATCTTTCAAATCCTCTTTATACTCTTCAATGAATTTGACAATTGGAGCAAACAGATTGTTATATATGTCAAGGACTTCATGCTTTTTCAGCATAAGTTCAGTAACGTACTGTTTTCTTAATTCTTTTTGCTGATCAAGATCCATTTGCAGATTGCGTTCAATGTATTCTATCCGTGCTTGAAGGAATTTGATTGTATCATTTTTGTCTGGTGTTCCTATAATATCCTCTATCATTTTTTCCCACTCTTGCTTATCTTTCAGATATTTCTGATATTCAAGCTCAGGTGCACTCAACTTCTCTTTAGCTACCTCAAGCTGTTCAAGAGTTTTTTTGTATACATAAACCAGACTGCCCTCTTTTGTTTCATTTAATTTTTGCTCAATCTCTGCGAGTTGTTCACTTAATTTGCCTATACTGCTATCTATTAGTTCTTTATTAAATTTTATGGTCAATACATCATCAATATTCAATCCAATTCCTGCATACAAAGGCTTTAGTTCATTTTTTTCTGATTCAATATTCATTGTCAGCCTAATCAACTTGTCTTTGCTGACTGTTATATCTTGAATCAATCGTATTAGCTTTTCTCGTGAATCACGTGCTGATTGTATATTTAATTCAAGTTGCCTACACGCATCTTGCAGTTGTTCAATTTTTAGTTTTGATTGTTGTGCTTCTGGATTATCTTCAATGGAAGGTTTCTGTACCTCCTTTGGTTTTGACGTCTGAGCATTACTCAACTGTTCTTGCTTAAAGGCTAAGTCATTTGCCAATTTCTTTTTGTATTCAGGATCAAGCATTGCTTCTTTGTCAATAATATCCTTATTGATTTTACTTATCATGTCCTGAATTCCTATGCAAGAGGCTGTATTTTCTTTTGTCAGATAGTTTATAATACTGTCAAGGTCATTTTGTCCATAGCGTTTTGCAGGCTCCAAATATTGAAAGATAATTTTCTTCAATTCACTTTCAAATTGATTGTCATCTTCCGTAGTACATAGTGTTTCAAGGAAATTCTGAGGAATATATTTTACTCGTTCAGGTTGTGTGGTATCAGAAGACATATCAAGCGTTTTGATAGTCGAATGAGACTTATCAAACCATTCGATAGAGGCCTCTGTTTGCTTTGAACGGTTATAAGGTTTAGCCATTCTAAATTTTGAAGGCGTTAAAAATGACCAATTCTGTATTGCAGTGTCCGCACACAATGCCACGATATCTGTAAGAGCACTTTTCCCACTACCTTTATTTCCTATTACAGCGACCAAACCCGGATTTAATGGAATATCAATATTGTCGAACCATTTCTCTGGCATTGTTGCAGTTGAAGTACGGTTTATCTGAAGCCCTTTTATAAACTTATAAGGATTCTTTCTTATACGCTCTAAAATTTCAGGAACATCATAGCTCACTCGTTCTGGTTCTGCCAGAATCTGTTTTAATCCTTCAAATGTCAAATCTGCTTTAATCCAGCATGCTTTAGTGCCAACCTCTTTAACCTCATGCGCATCTGATGTTGTGATTGAAGGTTTCCCAAATGTTTTTAGATAGAAAATGGCCTCCTTGGGGTTTGTAATATCGCAAATATCAATATATCCTTCATTAAAAAGCTCCTCTTTTACTGGTCCTAAAGAATCTTCTATTGACACGTTTTTTTTGGCTTTGCCTTCATGTTTCATTTCCTCATCAATACTATTTGATTTAGAACCGGCATGTACTGTTACCAAGCCGCCATATTTATGTATCAAATGTGCAGCCTCCTTAAAATTCACTTGTACTTGAAACATGCCTGTTTTGAAGTATATCTCATCGTCCTTTGTGTCATCCTTCAAAGTTTCCTTTCCCTTCAAAATCATCTTAGAACGAGTTATTCCTAATGGATTTAGAACATTTTCTGTCAAAAAATCTACATCAAGTTTAGTCCCATTATATTCATCAGGAAACAAACCAATCATATGAACTGAAGCCTTTCCATACTCAGTACGAAATTCTACCCCTGAAATTACTTTTATCTTCATCGGTTCTGCTAGCGACTTCATTATATCAATATTAGCAACTGTATGATGATCTGTCACTGCAATACACGAAATCTTTTTTGCCGCAGCCTCTTTTAATATTTCTTCGCAGGTACCTTTCCCATCTGAAGCATCAGTATGGATATGAAGATCCCACTTGCGCCATAATGAACCAAATTTACTATTCATATGCTTTTTATCTTAGGTTAATTGTCTAATAATTAAGAATAACACCTATATTCTATCAAAGAATCCCTCGTATTCTTCGTCGATAATCTTCCATTCTCCCATTTTGCGTCCACCTACACGAGCTATTTTGTCTAATTCTTGAAGGCGTTTCAGATATTTCAGAACTTGACGTGTTGATAATCCCATTGAATCAGCCATTTGAACAGTACTGACTTTAGGATTCATAGATATCAGTTTATATATTTGGCGACTTGCTTTTATGAACTCTTTTGTGAACTCCACTGGCCCTTTTGTGAACTCTTTTGTGAACTCCACGGGTCCTTTTACGAACTCAACTTCTTGAAAAGTCTTGTCTGTGGCAGTATTATTGTCATTCTCTTCAAAATTTAAGTTCCATAGAGTCACGTGAAATTCGGAAGCATTGGAGGTAAATTCTGGAGCGTGGTAGTCTGAAAGACGCTCATAACGCCTATATGTGTTTATGATTTTCTTCATTCCGCTACCTCGCCGTTCCATTAGCCCCAATCGGCTGAAGAAATCAGCTAATAACGGATTCCTTCTCTTGGATGGCACAGTAAGAGGATTCAGCTGCTGAATAAGCCTGCCGTCCATCATACCTCCGGGAGAGTATATTTCCAGCCTGTCATCGTACATGTCAATATGAATCTCACTTCCCATCTGCAAGTAATCACGATGGATGATGGCATTCGCAATCGCTTCCGTCACCGCACGTTCTGGATAATCTGGCAGTTCTTCACGATAGTCGTTCTCCTTCCACCATTTCTTATGAGAGTTATTTCTCACAAAAGACACAGCATCCTGCAATTGGCCAATCACGCAACCTTCCAGTTCAACATCATCAATCGCTTCTCCTAAACCGCTGGTCATATCCAGACCATTCCAACGTGTGCAGAAAATGCGTGACTGCCGTACAGGTGATTCATCAGCCAATAACGCTCCAGCATTTGTCAGATTACCGTTTTCATCCACAATACCCCACGATACGAACTCGCTGTCATCAAATGAACGCTGCAGCCGTTTGTAATGGACGGATCTGAGTTTCGAAAAAGCCATGTCCTCAAATCTGTAATTGGACGGCAAGCTGTCGTAAGTACGTCCGGAACCTTTCAAAACAAGGGTTTTCAATTGAATACGGTCTGCCGTAACCGACTCGTTCCCTATGCGCACAAAAGCAAGCCGCTGCTTGTCGCCAATGTAGTAATATGGGGTTTCCTGCCCAGAATATACATGCAACAATATGAGTTTCTTTCCATCAATCTCCTTGTACTCTAGATTAACTACAGGCACCGGATCAAGCTTGGTCTTTATCTCCTCGCTGATTTTCTCCGCATCGTTTTCTGCATCCGCCAGCCCGATTATCTAGTCATCATCACTGATACCGAATATCAATGTACCGCCTTCACCATTGGCGAAAGCGGACACACTCTTAAGCCAGCTTTTAGGCCGCTTGATTTCAAGCATCTGCTTTTTGTCATAAGCGGTAGCCTCACCTATAAGTTTATATATTTCTATACTCATACCTCAATGTTTTCCTTTATCAAACTCTGTATTGGCAACAAATGCGGGGAATAACTGTCACCGCTCTTGGAGATAGGTGTAAAATCCAATTCTCCGAATGCCGGACGGACATCTAATTCCGCACTATAGACAAGATAGATGGATGCACCTTTCTTGGTGAGGACCATATCTGTCATCTCATTTGCGGATACAAGCCTTGGCCCTTTCCCATCAACAAAGAATGCAACGTATCTGTCACTCTTGTTGTGTATGATGAGATATTTGGCAGTTGTAAAACCTTCAACCAACTGCAATGTCGCACCGTTCATATTCAATGCAACGCCCAATTTACCGGTCTGTTTCATCATTGCGACGGCACTGTCGAAATGTATACCTTCTTTTGTCACACATAATGCCAAATCATTGTCAGTATTATTAACCGCAACGACATCAGCAGCAACGGGCAACACATCCTCCGGATTTTGTCCCAAACGGCATGGCTCCACATAGAAAAACTCCGACAGTGCAGCCTTGATAGCCTCATTATTGCCTTCCGGATCACTATTGTCCAATGCAAGTGAATATGTCCTTTCATCCTTGAATGGAGCATAGACTTTACCGACAACCTCCTTGAAGTTATGCCTAATATACTCTTCCCCGTTTACTCCCGGTCGGGCACGCATGGCATAGAAGTCATAATCCATTTGCAACCATTCCTGTATTTCTCGGTGGAATTTGTCCCTGACTTCCTGCTTCCATTTGGCTTTCTGTGATATATTATCACGTGCATATAATGACAATACAAAAAGAAAATTCACATCATAGTGAAACAAAAGTAGTGTATCACGGTCGAACAGACGGTTTTTGAACTGGACCTGCTTGTGCTTGTTCTTTTTACGGTCTGTTTTATCTATTCCGTCGTTGGAGTAATCAAATTTCATGTCCATCTTTGCGCTGATGAAGAAATTCGGGATGATATTGTAACCTTCGGTTACGTCATCGCGCAAACGTACACCGGACTCAGTTGTCCCACCCACATTAAAAATGTCCAAATTCCATTGTATTACATTTCTAGCATACGTATATTGCTTGTAAACGGATTCCGATGTCAACTCATGACCAATCTTATAATACTTACTGTCACCAATATAGTATGTCTGCTTTGCTTCTCCATCAATAAGGCTCGGAGCAGAAAACAGATGGTCAACGATTTTTCCATCTTCCTGTTTCCTATTCATACCGTCCGGTAACGGTTTGTCTCCTATCAGTTCATCAATGATTGCTTCAAAAACAATATAGAAATTCTTGACAAGCAAATATTCCTTTTGCTCTGTATTGATAAATACCTGCCGTGACTCATCAAAGAATGCAAAACAAAGTCGCCACAACTCCAAAGCTTTATCCGAGAAATACTTGTATTTGATTTGAAGAAGTCTAGTTTTGCCATATCCTTTCAAATAGGTTTCAAACTGTTTTCCCTTGATAAGATCAAACTGACAATTTATCCCCTTGGAAAATCCGTAAGTATCTCCGATATAATTCAATATCGAGAAGAAGATAACCAATAATTCTTCATCAAAATTTATTTTCCTTTTCTTGTTTACCGGATTCAAATATATTGGACGGTTCTTTTGTACTATTGCCGTTGTCGTACTTATTGTGCGAGTCCAATTGATTTTGTTGAAACCTGAATGGAGGTTTTTTAATATGAAGAAGAAAAAGTTCTGATTTTCCCGATTGAACTGTATCAATGACAGCAGTATATCAAGATAGGTATTGCTTAGTCTGCGCTGTCCCTTGTCAACCTGAGCTATTTGGGCATGATAAATAATAGAACTGTCATTTTGTTTATCATTCTTATAAACCACAATCGCACGATAAATCCATACTGCAAACTTGTAGATGAAATCCCGCTCTTGTTGTGAAAGAGGATTATTTTCGTCAAGATTCGCAATATCCTCAGGCTTATATTTCCCAAATACCAATTCAGGGCCATCGCTAGGACTCTCGCCACCATATAACAATACTTTGGGAAGAATAAATACGCAGTCTTTCAATAGGCTATTGTAGTAATAACCCACATAGTGTATCGACACTTTCCCCTCAATGTTAGTCAAGGGATCTATGCCATGAAGGACATCCTTTATGGCAGCCACTTCGTATTGGTATTCTTCTAAGAGTATTCTCATACTTTCTTTATTGTTATCCCCCAATTGGCAGCATTAACTTTTGAAATGAATTCGTTAATACGACTTGGGTTGTATTGATTTGATACATAGATTATATCACCGTTAGGCAAAGTTACAGATTTTGCTTTTTCGTGTACCCGGATATCTTTTGACTGCATCACACGTGCTTCATAAGTAGCTTTCGACTCTATGAAATTAGGAACATTTACCTTTAATCCCATCCATTGCTCAACAAATTGTTCTGCACTCATATCCGGATGAGTCTTTGCATACATTTCAACAGCTTGTTGCACAACTTTTCCTTTACTATATGATCCTACTTCATTAATGGAATATTTGCTAAAATCTTTATTTATAGTATCTTTCGCATTGCCATCTTCATCCAGAAATTCATTAGTATCACTATCTTCTAAGCTAGTTAACGGAGTCAAGCCTAGATTGGTAAGAAATAATATCACTTTACTTTTATTTACTTTTCCATCGATATTATAAAACTTATCAAAGGAAAGTTTTGGATTTGTTTCATCTTCTTTGTCCGCAAAAATAGGAGCATCAAATCCAAAATCCTTGAAAACATCATTCCAAAGATAAAATACAACTTTGCTCACGAAAGTTTCAACATCAATAATGTCTCCTTTAGCCTTGCAAAAGAAAAATCCAAGTTGCTTATCTTCCGAATTGGTTGTATCAAAGACATGTTTATTAATAGTTTTGACAAAAGTCCACCAATCGTATCTTTTGTCGTCAATCACTATCATCCAATTCAACTCAACGCCATCATTGTCTTTACCCTTTGCAATAGGTATATATTTCCAATCCCAACGACGCTTGAATGCGCTATCTATAGGGAACAGACTTTGGTCCGAGGTGTTCATCGTTGCCCGGAGGTACAGATTTTTTGGCAAAATCAAAACCTCACCAGATTTCACCTTCGGATAGTCATCCAATACAACATCAGCAAAAGCGTTGGTAAGGTGTTTTTGCAAATCCTTATCCGCACGAACAGAATATTCTGAATAGCCATCGTCACCTCTATCTAACAATTGGAACAAATCACCGAAAATTTGCGCACAGTTACCTCGATTAATTTCCTCAATGATTAGAAATTCCGGTTCTTCCCTATTCTTCCAAGCATTAATGTAGGCATGAAGGAATGCCTGTGCAACAAACTCGTAAGTAATAACCTGCTCCATCACAGGCTGTCCGTCTTTTGTTATAGGTTTGTTGTAGATATCATACCTTTGCACGCTTTCCGTTGTGGGCTTGTATGCCCCGACAAAAGTGGAGTAATCACTGTCTGGATGAAAAGTAGTTCTTACAACACGCCCTTTCTTCTCCCACTCTTCAGTTTCGCGTTTCACGCTGTGGGATTTGCCGGTTCCGGGAGCACCATAATATATGATCTGGTGCGGAATCAATGTTTCCGGTTTCTCTTCTATCTTTTCTAAGTCTTCAGGAATAAATAAAAACTGATCACTTGAAGCGATAGAAAAGAAATTACTGAATAATGTACTTTTAGGTATATAATACAATATATATATTGCCGAGTTTTTTTTCTTGATAGCAAAATAATCACCTAGATTTTCATCACTTTTCAAGTGAAGAGTTTCAAGAAAATAATCCTTCAAATCTTTAGAACCGTCACTGTTTTGATATATTTTGTAATCACCTCGCGATGGACTCAATTTTAATTCAACACGAATATTTTCCTTTATATCAGTATGTAAAATTGAATGACATTCAAAAGTGACAATATGCTCTCTATCTGTAAATTCAAAAAAGTTATCAATTACTGTTTTATTAAACTCAATCTGTTTTCCTTTAGATGGGTTCAAATCATTTGAACGAAATTTTGATATGTATATCATAATTCTATATATTTACCCCATTGATCTGCAACCGCTTCTGCAAATCCTGGAAATGTTTTACTTCTCAATCTCCTTCTTTCTTCAGTCGATATTTTTGTGTTAAATGAATCAGAATACCATTTAGGTAATGATCTTCCACTAGAAAGCACTACTCGAGGCCCTTCATCAACGATGTTAGTTGGTTCCAATAATGGTAAATTATGTAACCAAAGACATGTCTTTTTTGAAGCAGAATCCCCAAACCAAAACGGCTGAACAATTTGGTCGGGTTTACGATATTCTGAATTCATACAACCTACGGGATTTTCAATAGCCCAATGTTTAATATCGGTCTTTGTAAACTGCAAAAAGAACTCTATTGCTTCCTTTTTTAGTTGTCTTCTTCCTATATGGTGAGGATGTTCTCTTCTTTCTTCTATTGGCAAATGAGCGTCTTCTGGATGATATAGCCATCTGGCTCCACTGACAGAAAGGTAAGTACAAGGAGGATGTGCTATCATTAAATCCCATTGCTCACCATCCGGAAGGAAATACATTTTCCCATTTTCCAACATCCCTCCACGATTTGGAATAACCTGAAGTACATCTTGTTTGAAATGCCATTCCGGATGTCCACCACTACATTCAAGTATATCACAGCTGTACGCATTGTGCCCTCTATTTCTAAATGCTTTGCATATAGCTTGACTTTCTTCACATGCTATTAATATATTTGCCATTTTAATCTAAAGTTATATATAATGACTGAGCTATTGCTTTCGCAAAATTAACAGGCACTGCATTACCTATCATTTTATAGCAATACGCTCTATTTCCAAAAAACTGATAATCCATAGGGAATGTCATCAACAATGCTGCTTCACGAACCGTTATGCTTCTTAATTGATTTATATCAGGATGAATAAACATAAATCCGTCTTTCTGAAGATGTGCTACAACTGTAGGTGATGGCTTATCCCATTCAAGATTCCTGTATTTACGGTATAATGTATTTTTCCCTGTTATTTTTTTGTAAAAATCAATAGCTTCCTGTTGTGAACAATAATTCATATTATTCCCAATCCATGTCTTAAAAACCTCCATGTCTCGAGCACTGCAATGTCTAGGCAAATGGTGCAAATCATTTCCATTACATTGGTGCGATATATACCTTCCTTTATATTTTGTTACTGTTTCCAATGGATATAATGGAGGCATATTGCCTATAGCATCTCTTACCGTCTTTTTTGTCTCTTTAGCACAAAGAGACATGTTCTTATAAAAATCTTCTAAGGTAAAATCTTCCCCATTTCTAATACCTATAAGAATAACTCTTTCTCGATGTTGCGGGACATCGTAATCATAAGCATCGAATACCGCATTTTTAAACTCTTCTGGGCGCAAAGTATTATAGCCAATGTCTCTAAATGCCTTATATATTCGTTGCACGACAGGTGTTCCGCCAGGTTTTGCACTCAACATTCCTGTCACATTCTCAAAAATAAATGCCCTTGGTTTAAAATAATCTACAACCTTGACAAAACTTTCAAACAGATAATTTCTATAGTCATCGTTCATAGAATGTTTATCAGTGGCACGGCCATGAATAGAATATGCTTGGCAAGGAGGGCCACCTATTATAAAATCAACAGATTCTTTATTTATTATTTCTTTTAAACCTTTTTGTATACTATTATCATTGTTTTCTCCGTATTGGGCTATTGACTCTTCTGACCAATTTCCGCTTATCAATTCATCTGTTTTTTGAATGTCAAACAAAATCACTTTTTTCTTTGCATCCTCTTCAGTTTCATTCCATTTTTGTACTAAGCGATTTCTTAAAGTCTGTACCATAGGAAGCTCCCACTCAACATGAGCCAATCCACTAAAATATCCTGAAGACATGAAACCTTCAGACAATCCACCACATCCGGCAAACAAATCAATAAATGTATATTTCTTTTTTGTCATTCTTTTTTCTATTCAAATGGTTCATACAAATCTTTCAAATCACACTGGAGGATTTGCGAGATTTCAATCAACTGTGGTGCACTAGGTTGTGTAGCATTAGTACACCACCGACTTATTGTCATCTTTGATACCCCAAGTTGTTCGGCCAAAGATGTATTTGTGATCATCTTTTCAGCCAATACAACCCTAATCCTATTTTTATATACCTTCTTTTCCATAGAAAAATCTTTCTACATTTATGTGCAAAAATAAACATAAATGTAGAAAGAATCAAGTAAACAATGGATTGATTCATCTTACCTTCTTCTATAACTTTTCCTTCCACTCTGTCTTTTTACAACATTTATCGCAAACATCAGACACCTCCTCCTATACGCCTCATCCTCCTCATCTGGTCTGCGGCCATCCCAGCGAAGGTCTGAATCGGAGTTACCACCGCCTCCGCCGGATGAAACAGCGACAGGCTGCCCGCCAATCAAAGCATCAGCGATAGAAAAGATTCGTTCCCGCACAGAAGGCTCAGCCAGCTGGTCAAGAAATGTCTGCATCTGTTCAGTCTGATTATCGTTGATAGCCGTCAGTCGTGCATACTCCTGTTGCAGCCATTTAAGCTCCCGATAGTCCAGCAACGCATTATTCTGCACCGCCTGTATTTGCTGTTCGGCATCCTTCCGATACAGTTCCTCAATCTGACGGACAATCTTCACGAATCGGCTGGCGATAGACATGTTCTGCTCCTCAATCCATTTGTCAACACCGAATATCGGAGGTTTGCCAGTGATCCGTGGAGGCTCAAAATCTATCTTGTGATTGCGAAAAGGTTGCGCCACTCTACCGACACGGTCTATATTCTTTGTCATCTGTTCCAGTTCCTGCTCCTTTTCTTGAAGCTTACATGCCTTGTCTTCAAGCTTGGACTGGTATTCGGAAATCTGTTTTTGTATCCTAGTCTTTTGAATTTCATATTCCTGAAGAGCGATTTTGCCGGAAGCTAGAGACTTCTCAATTTCTTCAAGTTGGGATTGAGACCTGAATATCTGTGCTTCCAATCTCCGTGTCATAGTCTGCAGTCCCTTGACTGCTTTCTCCGCCTGTTTCGCATCTTTGGACAGTTTCCGGATATAATCGCGTTTACCAAGATGGCTGACGTTCCGACCTTCGATACTGTCACCACGTTCCAGCCCGTACTTGCTCCCTACATCTTCATAAAGAGAGGTGTGCATTTCCCGAAGAATATGGCCATACCCATAACGGCTCTTGCCAAACTTTGCCGACCACATGACGCATTCGCGTCCGCTTTTGGCTCGTTGTCCTACAGGAACGATCAAGGCATGGATATGCGGGCTACTCTCATCAAGATGAACTTGGAAGCCGATGATATTTTTCTGTCCGTACCGTTTGGCGCACCAGTCATAGACATCTTTTGCCCATTGTTCGATTTCCGGACATCGCTGGAGATGACTGTTATCTGCACCCTTTTCCAGATTTACGGTTTGGGTCCCAAATGCCATCTCAAACGTACGGTCATGATTGCCTCCGAAGATAAATTTCGCACAACAGTTTGGTTGAATTTTGCTGTCCGGCTTGAAAGGCTTCCAGCCCAGTTCAGTCAACCGTTCCTGCAAACGTACTTCAAGCGATTTCTCTTGATAGCCTAACGGATGAACTTTCCCATCGGGCCCAATCTCGAAATTCAGTTTCATTCGGGTCTTGTCATAGTGATTGGTCGGATCCTGATTCTTTCTGTCAATCTTGTCATCATTCCAATGCCTTTCGTTTTCATTCGCCTCTGCTGTGCCGAATGACTTCCCGGCTTCAACATGCATGGCCTGTTTAATATCTGTGTTCATATAGGATATTCTTTTGATAAATGATTAATATTTGAGCTTGCTCTTGTGCCAGTCCGCTCTGCGGGACAATGACCGGATTTTATTGCCGCCAGGCAAAAAGTCCTTATTGTGTTAAGGACTTTCTATAAATCCACGGAACAAGTTCCTTTACTATTCAATAAGTTCCAGATCCAGTTCATCAATGAGTAACTGCAATGCTGGATTACGTTGTATCATCTGATGGAGTATCTGCCTCTTTGATGGTGAATACAGGAAGAAGTCTGCAATGTCCAATCCTTGGCTGCATTGCACTTCATCGGATGTACATTCCAAAACATTGGACACAACAACCCGTTTGCATATTCCAGACAACAAAGCAGACTTTTCTTTCCATTGTTCGGTTGCTCCTAAATCAGGGATGAGAGTAACCTCCCTGCCTTTGAGGACCTGCATGGCTTCACTATTGAAACAACCGTTCTTTCCACCTGTTGCCAGCCATATATAATCGGGGATAAAATGGCTCATTACAACAGCGGTCTTTTCACTTTCTACCAGCATTACCGGAGACGATGAATTTTTCAGAAGATGTTCTCCAAACAGACATTGCTTCAAATGGAAATCCTGCAACTTCAACTCGGAATGTGCCCAGCTGACAAAAGCCTGAGGCTCTTTAACCCGATGGCCTGTCTCGGCATTATAGCACATTACCTTGCCGGTTCTTACCTGTCCATTTATATCTGTCTGCCAGAAAACCGTTGCGCCTCCCCATTTTGAAGATGTCCCTATGCGATACATTTCAAACAATCTGCTTGCCTCATTTTCGCCAAATACATGACAGAAATACTGATATAAGGGGTTGATTGAATAATGTGACAGACTCCTTAACACATAAGATGAAGGAATATACGAAGGGACGATACAAGACAGAGTTTTATCTGCCGTCTTATAAGGGGCAGAAAGAAGTGACTTGCCGCTTCCCTCATCCATTTCCAACACATCAGGATTATCCTTGAAGTATTCTTTAGGTGTATAGTGGTAGCCACAACTGTTTTCATGATCACACTTGCCGACATTACCGGGAAAGCTAATGCTGCCTTGTTCATCAATATACCTAACAAAACACCGGCTTTTACCACAGCTCGGACAAGTAGTCTTGCTTCCAGGGCGGTATTTCTGCAAATGGAATCTGTATTCACTCATGGTCTTCTGATTTTAGTGTGGTTGCACTCTGCACTTTTGCACTTTGAGAAGACTGCACGGTATCTTGATAAGATGAAAGTGCAATAGTGCAAGGTGCATCAGTATTTTCTGTCATAAGTTTGCGATAGACTCCATGCTGAAGCTTTTCTATAAGAGGGTGCTTAAGCCGGCATAATTGGTCAAGCGCATAATAGACGGTACGTCGGGACATATCAACTTTTCTGCCGGCAATAACAGCATCACCGGAAGTGAACCGATCTTCCAACAGGGAAAGCCAGGCTTCTTTCGTTTCGCCGATACTGTTTATGACAATGGTTTCCTGAATCCTCCTGTATGTTTCCTCATAATAATCAATCATACGGATTGCCGATTCTACGGAATCCCGCTCAATATATTGCATATCTCCACTATCAGTAGCCCATTTCATTACCTGAAACAACAGGGCAAGACGTGCTACATGGCCGTTGAGTTTCATCTTGCGGCTTTCAACATCTGCATCATCCTCAATGGCATTTACAGCATCGATAATTCCATTGTACCATTCATAAAAGGATTCTTCCGCATCGTCAGACATTGTAAGGATATGTGGATTTACCGTTGTTCCTTTGTCATCAAGAATACAAGGGATACTGAGAACTCTGTTGATTATTGTTCTCCATTGATTCATGATGTCAGGGCGGAGTGTATTTCTTTCTTCCCGTCTCCATCCGGATATCTTCCGGTTTTTAGGATAGACAAACAGAAAGCGATCAAGCAATCCGTTGGCAAGGAATTCTGTACGGAAGACATCCTGCAGCATATTTGTCTGTACTGAACCGATGACATTTATACATGGATTCTTGATTAGAACAGGACGTGATTCTGACTTGCGGATAATCTTTAACGGCTGTCCGCTATAAGCTGTCAGCAAATCTTCGATGAGGTTGTTCTTGCTGTTGTACCTTTTAACGGAATTGAACAAAGCCAGAATTTCATCGACTACCAATGTTATTCCGCGCTGATTATGCTGATGAATATTCATCATCGCCTCAGGAGTAGAATCATAAATGACAGTAGTTATAAAATTAGGCTTTTTGAGCAACCGCTCTTCCCCGTCAGTACCGTGCTTAACTGCTGACATGGCTCTCTCATATTCATCGTATTCTTCGTTATATTTCTCATGCAGCTGGTCATCATACTCATTTATCGGCTTATAAATAAAACCGAGGGGAGGAGTCTTTCCAAGTCCGGGACGACCTACCAACATCATATAAAGGGAAGGGCAAGTCTTCCACTCTCCCTTTATACGGATATGACAAGAATTACCTATTGCAGTAGCAACGGCGGACAGAATAATAGACGCAGTATATTCCACATTAAAATTTTCGTATCTGGCAAGGTTGAGGATAATCTCCTGTATTTTGTCCGGAAAGGCATCCAATGGAAGACCTGTTTCCGGAATACTTTCCACTTCCAAACGAAGCATGTTGGTCAAATGAAGAGTATCAAACATAGCTACCTCCTTCCTGTTTAGGAAGTTCATCGCCAACAGCAAAAGCTTCATAATGGAATCGGCGTAGAAAACGGTCAACGTCTTCCTGCGTGTACCAGTATTTATCACCTTCACGCGAGTAGCCGAGATAACCGTTGTCACGCAACTTCTTCAGATACTTCTCTCTCACCCCTAATTTTGCCATCAAAGTTTTATTATCATACAATTTATGTTTGTCTGACAAAAACTGCGGCAATAATTTTTCATGCTTTTCCAATATGGCGAGAATCTTTTCTATAAGTTCTCGATCGCACGGAGTTTTTTCTAATTTAACTTCAGCCATATTCTACAGTTTTATGGCTTAAACTTCCTTATGCACATTCGGATCTTAAGTCGGGTTATTTGTCACGGTACGATTGTGCACATCGTCCGTAACCACTGCGAATTTAGTAAGTCCTTAGGGGCTTAAAAGTTAGGATAAGTTAGACTAACATGTTAGGATGATGTTAGGATAGATTAGGATAGGTTAGGACTGATATTAGGATGAAGTTAGGATTAGAATCGCAACTTACTGATAATGAATAAAAAAAGAGTAGCACACCTGCTACTCAAAGAATTTATCTATTTCTTCAGATTTAAATGGGACTATTGCATCTTTTCTATTAGCTCTTGACTGTCCCAAATCTTGTATTTGAAACAAAACTTTTAATTCAGCATCTGGGAACATATCTTGTCTTCCGAATTTCCAGAACGTTTTTTCTTCTATTTTAGAATAATTCGGTTTGTCTCCACAATATATCCTACCACACATATATGCCAGAAGAACCTTTGAATTATTCCATTTATAAAAGCTGCCACATTCCGTAATATATCCGGCTTCTATTGCCTTGGCAAAAACTTTTCTGGCTGTATCTGTATCTAATATTTTCGGCAAAACGACCTCTCCTTCATTGCATACAGGATTTTCCTCCTGTTTAGAATCCTCAATGAGTGCTTCATTTTTCACTTCGGTTATTTTCCCATTATTTTTCTCTTTTAGTTTCTCCGCACAGAAAGCTAAAGCTGCTCCGGAAATCAAAGTGATGATAGCACCCCAAAATTCTACAGAACCAGTTTTATCCTCACCAACGGGATTTATAACTCCAATTCCGATAAGTAATAGAGTACCGGCGAATAAAGTTATTGCACTTGACCAAAGTATCGTTCTTGCATGTTTCTTAAAAACAAAAGATAAAGCAAGTATGATGACACAAATACCAATAATCAAAAATATTACTCTTAACATAAAACACATTTAATTATTTGTTCAAAAACAAACTACCATAAATTAATGATAATTATATTATCTCAAGTGAAGCAAATTCATCTTTTAGACGTGCCACTTCCGAGGACAGTGTTTCCGGAAGGAAGCGGGCATAGACCTTCTCTGTGACATCCGTACTTCCATGTCCAAGAAGACGACTGACTACAGACATAGACAAGCCTTTATTCAAAGCAAACACAGCAAATGTATGTCTGGCCACATGCATTGACAAGTTGAAAGGCAACCCAATCTGTTCTCCTACCACTGCCAAAGACTGGTTAATACATTTGGTTGCGTTATTACGAGCCTTATAAAGAGCTTCCTCATCATCAAGTTCCAGATTTTCCTTTACCAGATTAAACACATAGCGGCAGCCTTCACGTTTTTCTTGCCACTGCCTCAAAATATGTATAGCAGGCTCTGTAAGAGGAATCACATGACGTTTGTTTGTTTTTATCATAATCTTCCTCAATTCTTTCTTTTCAAAATTTACATGTCCCCACTGCAATGTCATTACATCGACAACCCGCAGTCCGCAAGCATGAAAAGCAAAGAAAAACATTTCAAGAAACTCTTTTCTGCGTGGTTCCTGACAGGTTTTGTAATATTCCATGAGAGCCTGCATTTGTTCTTTATTCAAACTCTTACCGTCAAATTCACTCTCTTCCTCAGATAATGAAGTTTTGGTAATGATACGCATATCTTGAATCCTCGCATTTATAGCGGGTTCCATGATATTCATTTCACATGCATAAGCACAAGCTTTCAATATCGGTGTCAGTGAATGGTTTATCGTGGCATCGGTATTCTGTTTGACTTCTCTACGCCAAGCAATATAACTATCCAACAATTCAGGTGTTACATCACCCACATAGATAGAATCGTTTCCACAGGTCGCCTGCTTGGTAGCTCTTAAAAAAAGTCTGGAAGATATTCATGCAGCTTCTTCCGTTCTCATATCGACTCCTTCCTATTCTATTTCTTGAATAATCGGAAGAAAGACGCTCCAATGTGAATTCAACAAAATCTTTTCCTTGATCACGACGTGAAAGAGGTTTGTCTGAGAGGAAACCGGATATAACATCAGCAGTAATCTGATTAGGATGTTTCTCGTTATACTCTGCCAGTTGAGAATCTATACGTTCAACACGTGATAACAAGAGTTGATTGAGCCGTTTAAATTCACTACCATAACTAACACGAATTTCACCCCGTCCCTGATTACCGTTCTGATTCCAGTCCGCAACTTTAACAAAGACATTTGTAGTCTTACGGATTATTTGCCTGTTCCAAGTATATTCCAACTCAATAGGATAGGCTTTCTCTTTATCTATCACCTTCGGAGTGCGAAGACGATATTTACCCAACGGATATAGTCTTTTTGGTCTTCCCATATGCTTTTTCCTCCTATTTTAATATTCCTGAGGAGAAGCAAAGGTAATGTATTTTAGACAAACAAACTCCGATTTTGAGAGGAAAAACCGTAATTTAGACAAACAAATCACACCTTAAAAGGCCTTAAAACACCAACGCGACAAACAAATTATCTTTGTCCATCGCGTTGATATTCAATTATTTAACCTATCTATAGGCTATTAATATTCTTCCTCGTTGAAGAGGAAGCACTTTTATTCGAGACAAAAATATAATTTCCCAACGAATTACTCAA